>Ga0222630_1000797_pt1 | contig 15480 bp, 10 predicted proteins | sample AntAcemetagenom3_FD_179842 | JGI IMG/M metagenome (GOLD analysis project Ga0222630, IMG submission 179842) | Saline water microbial communities from Ace Lake, Antarctica - #3 | ecosystem: Environmental > Aquatic > Non-marine Saline and Alkaline > Saline | place: Antarctica: Ace Lake | collected...
AACGAGGCCGCGGGGGCGGGGGAGGCCGCGGCGGTGGTCGCGGGGACGCCGGTGCGGCCGGGCGGGAGGGCGATTGGCAATGCCCGAAGGGGTGCGGCAACGTGTTCGCGTCGAAGCCCGCTTGTTTCAAGTGCGGCGAGCCCAAACCCGGTGGCGGTGGCGGTGCGGCTGCTCCCCAGGCCAACGGCGGCGGCGGCGGTTTCCACGCCCCCGCGGCGAACGGTGGTGGTGAACCGCGGGGAGGCGCGCCCGGGCACCACGTGGTGATGGCGCAGAAAGACAACAAAACAAGCACCACCGCGTTCGCCGCGCTCGGCTTGTCCCCGAACACCATGCGGGCGATCACGGAAATCATGAAGTTCACGCACGCCACGACGGTCCAGGACCAGACGTTGCCTCACTGTCTCCGCGGGCTTGACATTCTGGCCAGAGCGAAGACGGGCAGCGGCAAAACCGTCGCGTTTCTGCTTCCGTCCATCGAGGCGCTTTTGAAAAGCGGCCCGGTGGGGAAAGGCGCGGTTTCGTGTTTGATCCTGTCCCCCACCAGGGAGCTCGCGTCGCAGATCCACGAGGAAGCGAAAAGCCTGTTGACTTTCCACAACCTAGGCGCGCAGGTCGTGTTCGGAGGCACGAACATCAACTCCGAGCGAACCCGGATGAACAACTCGCAGTGCGACTTCCTCGTCGCGACGCCCGGGCGTTTAATCGACCACTTTCAAACCAGCGGGCTCGCCCCGCGGTGCGCCAATCTGAAAGTGCTCGTGCTTGACGAAGCCGATCAGCTTCTGGAGATGGGCTTCAAGCCGTCTATTGATAAAATCCTCACCTTCATCCCGCGAGAAAGGCAAACCTTGCTGTTCTCCGCGACGGTGCCGAAAACGGTACAGAACATCGCCGCAAACGCGCTGCGAAAAGGGTACGCGTACGTGGACTGCGTCGGCGAAGAAGACAGCGCCACGAACCGTCAAGTAAAGCAGTGGCTCACCCTGAGCCCTCTTGATGACCACCTGCCTCTTTTAGTGCAGCTCATCCAGTCGCACCAGGAGCAGGTTTCGGACCACAAGGTGATTTGCTTCTTCCCCACCGCCAGGGCCACGCAGCTCGCCGCCGAGCTGTTCGTGGCGCTCGGCAAGCCGGTCACGGAGATCCACTCACGGAAATCGCAAGGCCACCGCACGAAAGCCGCTGACCAGTTCCGAGCCGCGAAAGCGGGCGTGATGATGTCCTCGGACGTCTCCGCGCGCGGTCTTGACTACCCCGACGTCACGATGGTGATTCAGATCGGTTTGCCTTCCTCGCGGGAGCAGTACATCCACAGGCTCGGCCGCACCGCGAGGGCGGGGAAAACCGGGGAAGGCCTGCTGTTACTGGCGCCGCACGAGGAGTTCTTCGCGAGGCAGCTCCGTGATTTGCCAATCACCAACGCGCCCGCGGCGGTTGATCCGAACACCGCGCACACCGTGGCGCAGGCGCTCACCAGGGTGGACGTGCGGACGAAGGAACAGGCGTACGTGGCGTGGATGGGGTTTTACAACGGCTCGTGTGGGAAAATGGGCTGGAGCAAGGAAACTTTGGTGCAAAACGCGAACCGGTACGCGCTTGAAATTCTGGGGCTCCCCGGGTTGCCGGGCATCCTCAAGAAAACCGTCGGGATGATGGGCCTGAAGGGCGTCGCGGGGCTGAACATCCAATCCGAGCTCCCGGGAGGGGGGGGCGGTGGAGGCGGAGGTGGAGGTGGCCGAGGAGGAGGTGGAGGCAGAGGTGGCGGCGGAGGTGGCCGCGGACGTCGTTAAATTGCAGTGCTGTTAGATATGCACTCATTTTGTCATTCATATTCTTTTTATAGTATATATAAACTCCACCGGGATCGGCGCACTGCACGCACCTCGCCGCGGCCCTTTGATCCCGGTCGCTTTTCAATTTGTTGTCCGACACGCGAGCGGTGTCACGACGCACCCGCCAAGCACGTCCCCGCAGATCGCGACGCGCGGTTCCTGGACGTGCCATATCGTGCGTAACGTGGCCTGCATGCCTTGTATTTTTGATGACAAGTCGTCCACGTGATTCAGGACGGCGCGCCATTGATCGTGGTCCACCGCCGGCGCCGTTGCCACGCGGCACAGCGAGACGTGCATCACGAACGTGGCTTGCTTTCGCGGCGCGGTTGGAAATGCGCGGCGACACCGTAACCGCAGCCCGTCCACCGGGCTCACTCCGTTTCCTTGCTCGTTGAGAAGCACGAGAAGCACGCCTGAGCTGGCGAGCACCACTCTGTGCACCTCGACGCGCATCGCGGACGTCGCGCCGACCAGGCGTTTGCAAACTAAAAGTTCCTCCTCCACCTGCGCCTTGGTTTTGGGCCGGAGCTCGGACGGGTGCCCGGTGTGAAACACCGTGGAGTGGTACGACCGGGGGGGGTTCCGGTACGTCCGAAACCCCGGGGGCAGCACGTCGACGAACTTACCACAAAGCTCCGCCGCGGCGTCGCGAAGAGCATCTCCGCCGTCTTGGCCTTCGATGGCCGTGCACAACAGGCGAACGGACATCGGGACGTCGTACGCCTTGGCAATAAGAGCCTCACCATCCATCTCGTAGTTCGCCGCGGTAGCAGCCACCGCGTTGGGATCGAGACCACCGCGAGCACTGGTATGGAGCTCAGCGTACACGCGCGGCCGCATCACATGGTCAGGCTCAGCCATGCGAAGCGCGCCCACGCAACTGTCGCGTCCGAGAAGATTTTTTTCACGACAAGTGGGACAAAGAAAGTCATCCCCGCCTCACTAGACTAGGCATCGCGGGTGCGTGCGACGAAGTAGGGGATGTCGTGTCTCGCGTCGTCGTCGCTATTCGCCCGTGGGTTGCACCGCGTGGGCGCGCCGCGCGGGCGAGATGTCGCGCGCCCGAAACGCGGGCCCACGCGGTGGGTAGCTTCTTCCGATGGCGAGAACACCTCGGATACCCGACGTCTTCGAGCCGTCCCTGGGTCGTTCGCGGTGGGCGAAACCGTGGATAGCGGCGTGGGCCCGACTCTTGTGATTCGCGAGGTGCTTGGACGCGGCAGCTTCGGCACTACGTACGCGTGCGACCGGCCTGATGTTGGGGATGAAGTGGCGTTGAAGGTTTTGACGTTGCGAGAGATGCGGGATTGGAAAGCGCTGCAGTTGTTCGAGCGCGAGGCGAAGACGCTGAAGGGGTTGTCGCACCCCGCGATCCCAACGTACGTGGATTACTTCGAGATGGATTCGGAACTTGATGTCAAGTTTTGTTTAGTGCAGCGCATCGCGCCTGGTCAAAGCTTGCAGGGTTTGATTGACAGCGGGTGGCGCCCCACGGAGTTTGAGATACTTGCAATAGCGACGCAACTTTTGGAAACGCTACAGTACCTGTCCTCGCTGCGACCGCCGGTGTTGCACCGCGACGTGAAACCGGGAAACATACTCCTTGACCGAACAACAGGGAAAGTGAGCCTGGTGGATTTCGGGGCGACCGCGGAGGCGGCGATGACCGCGGCGGTGAGCGAGGAAAACGGGTTCGCGTTCGGGTCGACGATGATCGGGACGTTCGGGTACGCCGCGCCGGAACAGATGATGGGCGCGGTAAGGGCCTTTTCCACTGAACACAATCCGCCTCCCTGATCGGCCCGATTACACTTCCCTATTTACTCGTTGATACAGTACTAGCACTGTGTCAATTTACCAGAAGTCACAACACGGTACCCTGTCCAATCCCGGATATACACGTCACGACCGACTGACACTTTGTTTTTATTGTACCAGGTGACGCCCGTTTCCGATTTGTACTCCGCCGGCGCGGTGTTGCTGTTCCTGTTAACCGGCAGAGCACCCTCGACGATGCCGTCACAGAGGCTGAAGGTACGTATTGGGCCTTTCCCAAATACCAAGACTGTTTCCCCACGCGAGACTGACACTTTTCGTTCACAATCACAAGATCAACTTTCGGGGATTCGTCACAATCGACGATCCGCGGTTAGAGCGTGTCGTGACGCGCTTGCTGGAGCCGTCGCCGGAGGACCGGTACCAAAGCGCGGAAGCGGCGCTTTTGGTGTTGACCGGTCCTGCGAAGGTGGTGGACACTAATACAGTGGTGGATACGGACTTCACCCAGGGTCTGGCCGTCCCAGTCGACGCGTTGACTTCGTCGCTGGGCGACTTCAACGTCAAACCGAGAAGACCCGCGACGCGCGCGCGCAAACCTGTCGGCACGAGGGTCGTGGTCGAGCGGTTCGGCTCCACCAAACTGTTGTTAGTCATCCCTCCCGCGGGCATCACCACCAGCAGCGCCGCGACCGGGGGTTTCGCGGTGGCGTGGAACGCGTTCGTGGCGTTCTGGACCGTCTCCGCGCTCTCGGGCGGGGGCGGGTTGCTGATGGTACGTATTTCCCATTTACCACATTCCGCCGGCTGATTGCCCATACACGACTGACATTTATTTTATTTCAATCAGGCGGCGTTTTCGATTCCGTTTTGGATGGCGGGGAAACAAGTCGGCCAAGCCGCGTTTACCGAGATTTTCCAAGCCACCCGTTTGGAACTCGACGCCGCGTCCGGCACGTTCTCTGTTGAAATCACGGCTACGGGTTTGGTGAACACGCAAATCAACGGGTCGCTGCTTGACGTGCGAGGCGCGGTGGTCGAGACGACGGGCGCCACGAACGGCCGGCCGGACCGTGCGCTCACGCTGGAAATAGGCGCCACGCCCGTTTCCTTCGCGCGAGGGCTACAGGAAGTGGAGCTGGAGTACGTCGCGGGGGAGATTAACGACTTTTTGCGAAACAGCGTTTAGGCGCTTTATTATTTGTATACAATTGTTTTTTAAAAGAATCTTCGGGATTTGTCTTATCTCTCTATCCCTCTCTATCCCCAGAAGTTCCCTCCGTAGATATCTTCTCTGGTGCTCCTCCTGGGCTGCGCTTTGCCACGCCGGTCGGCCACAATTTGCGTGGTCTTAGGCGCAGGGTACACACCGCGAGCCGCGGTGAGCGCGTGCTTGCTTATTTGCGCTTGCCCGAAAACGATCGCCATCGCGTCGCGTTCCCGGCGCTGCTCCTCCATTGAAGTTCGTCTCATGTCACTCCACCTGTCGTGCCAGTGGTCGTGCGCCTCTTCCTCCCCACCAACGAAGGGCATCGTACCGAAGGACTCGTTCGCTCGTGTCAGCGAGGAACTCGACACGGGTCGAACACCCGGGTGCGCTCCCGCGGTCGCCGCGAACCCAACGAACTCGTTTTCTTTTGGGGAAACGCGCGAATCTCGTGACCCAGGCGCGAAGAGCAGCGATTTAAACAGCGAATCTCGCGAGAGTTGCGCCGCCGCTGCGGCGGGGAAAGACCTTGGTCGTTGAATAGGCACGGGCTCGCTCCTCGCGTGCGCGGAACCGCGCTCGGTGTTGTCCATCCAAGTAGGCTGCATTTGGTAAGTCCCTTATAATCGAGTCAGCGCTGTCGCTTTTTCCGAGACCACGAACGCACTCGCACCCTCAACAGCGGGGTTGTACGCTGCAACGAAGAACGACACGCTCGCGAGGGGACGGTCAGGTCACGACGGGCGAGACGAGTTCGGCGGGCGTGCGTCTGGATGTGACGCGTCGGGGGGGCGGGGCGAGCGTTGTTGACACGAAAATCGGCAAAAGCCGAGTCAGCATTTGGCGCGTTGGACGGCCCAAGAAAAACGCTCGCTCGAAGGGGTCAGAAAGACCACACTTTTCATCTCGACCCCGAGCCACAACGGTGGACGCGGTGTGACCGCGGGAGGTTCGCGACGAGAGGTTCGAGTCGCGAGAACATGTACGCGTAACGCATAGCGCGCTCGCGCGAAACCGCACGTCTACTAGACCCCGGCCGACCCGGGTGAGGCATAGCTCATCGTTCCGAGAGATTCGTCCGTGAATTGGTGCCGACGCGCGACGCGAAGATGGCTGGGCACGCCGCGAACGCGGACGAGCAATGGCGAAGTTCTGTGTCACGCATCAAGGACTGGTCCGAACTGAACGAGGCGTCAATCACGCGGCACAGGGTGCTCGTGGAACGTCTTTCCAACATCAACCCCGACGTGCGTGATGCGCGGAGACGCGTTCTTCCCGCGCTGGAAACCCGACGCGCGGAGTTTCGAGATGACGTACGCTTCCGCTCGGAGCTAGCGGATGAGCGCTACGGCCGGATCGAAACAAGCAGGGGAGACGCGGTTTCGTTCCGTGACTTGTGCACACCCGTCGAGGCGGATGCGGAGACCGGCGGCGCTGTTCAGGACGAGGACTGGCAGACACAGCTCCGGCGGAAACCTCCGAAACAACGCAACCGCGACAAAGCGCGCGACGAACCGGACGACGTGGTCAGGGGAGACATCCTCGCGTCGCTTCGACGCGAAAGCGGGTCGCAGGCGGAGTCGACGCGTGCCGAGACCAAGACGGCGCGTGCCAAGACGGCTGCTGATTGGCAGAAAAGCGCAAAGACGTTTCACGACGGCAAGGCGAAGGCGGCGATGGCGCGCGCGCAGACGCGTCGCGCGGCGTCGGCGGCGGAGTTCGCGGCGCGACGCGAAGCGCGGGAAGACGCGGAGGCGTTGTGGAAAGAAGCGGAGGCGGTGTCGATTGGCGGCGACGTGGACGGCGAAACGCAGGAAAAGGCAGTGCAACGAGCCAGGCTTCGTGCCACCGCGTTGTCTCGGTTTCGAAAGGTTGGACTCGTCGTGAAAATGGGAATGCGCGCGGCGAACGCCATGGAAGACGTGTCCACAGAAGGACGCGCGGCGCGACAAGCGGAACGGGAAGCCGTTGCAGTGGCGTCGAACGAAGCCAAGGCGAAACACGCGTTGGACGACGCGTGTCGGCGCTCGGAATTGGCGCAAGCGGCGTTACGTGAGTCAGAAGACGCGCTGGGGGAGGTGGAAGCGCGTGCCGCAGAAGCCGGCGGTATCGCGGCGCGCGCGCAAAACATCGTCGACGAGCTAAGAGCGGACAAACAGGACGACGCCACGGCGTTTGCGGAGAAAAACGTGGAGGCGTGGCGCGCAAAAGCGGCGACGGATGATGCGCGTGCGCTTGAGCTTCGCGAAAAGCGAGACGAGCTCGCTGTGCAGTTCGAGGCAAACGAAGTGCGTCGGCGCGTGGCGGAGGATGCATACGCCGCCGAGGAAGCCAAAGGGAAGGTGGCGCGCAAATACGCTGAGCGACTCGACGCGCGCGCCGTTGAAACGCGAGCCGCTCGCGCGCTGGTGATGCAGCGCGTGGCGCGGGAGGTCATAACGCGCGTGCGGCGCGCGGGAGACGTGGAATCCGACCTATCGGCGGAAGAGTCGGACTCCGAGTGGGACGACGGTGAAGGTACTGATGCGGACCAGACGAATGCGGCAACGGAGACGGAACCGAAAACCTCCGCGCGTGCGTCGTTTCGTAAAATCGGTCTCACCGTCAAAGCGGGAACGCGCGTGGCACGCGCCGTGGACGCCAACACGCGATCGAAGGACACGCAGCAAAAGCCCGGCCGTTCAAAAATCCATTCTGCCGAAACCAGACGCGTCGCCGCTAATGAAGCCGCCGCCGCCGCCGCCGCCGCGGGCGTTCGTTCAGACATCACGGAGTCTCTCACCGAGTTGCGCTTAGCCGCGCGCGCGCTCGCGAATGATACGTCCGCGGCGGCACTCGGCGCGCGCGCGTGCGCGGACGACGCGGAGCGTGGTCTCGAGAAGCGCGTCGCTGCGTTGACGGCGGCGCGCATCGCCGCGGATGACGCGCGAGCTATGTTTCGCGATGCCATGGTCGCTGCGTGCGAGGCGAGCGCACTTGGTGATTCGCGCGAAACCACATTCACGCTGTTTCCTGACGCGTTTGTCGGACGCCGTCTGGTTGCCGTGCCCGGCCCAGTCTCGGCTTCGCCCGCATTCGTCAAAGGGGTCACGCGAACGTGGCGTCTCAAGCCCGGTTTGAACCTGGTGGTGGGGGCGTCGGAACGCGGCGCGAAAGAGTTTGGCACGAAGACACACGGCGGATTCGGTGCTGCGCCGACGCTCGCGGAACTCGTGGAAACGGCGGTGCCGCCTGCGCCGCGCCAGGGCGGCGAAGACGACGACATTGAAAACCGGCAGGCGAACGCGTGGATCGCGAACGCGGAGGCGGCGGCGGCGGGGGACGACTTCGACGATGTCGACTTTTATGCGCGCGGCGGCCGGGTGGTTGGTGTTGATGACGAAACAAGACACCGCCGAGGGTCACTCGGGGCGGCGATGAGGGCGACAAGAGCGGCGGGTTCCGTGGGGAAATGGAAGGCGCGCGCGATTGAAAAAGGTTTTTTTTTCGTTTCGGAGACGGAAGATTTCGAGTTGGACTCTGCGGCGCATGCGAAACCGCCCGCCCATCCGGCGGACGTCGCGGAAGTCGAACAATTCAACTCGGTGTTTCGCCCGGAAGCGAAGACCCAGACGTTTACGCCACTCCATCAACCGGCACCGCCCAAACAGCCGTTCGTGGAGACGTCTGAAAAAGACGCAATGACACCGCCCGTAGAGACGTCGGGCAAAGACTTGACACAGACCCAACTTCTTTCGCGTTTCGTCCGCGCGCAGCGCCAGTGCGCGCGCGCCGAAAGTGTCGCGGCGCGAGCGTTTCGCGAACGACGCGACGCGCGTATCGCCGCGCACCGTCTCCGAGCCGTGGCCACCGCGTTCGCACTCGCCGTTCCCGCCGCAGACGTTCGTCGCGACGTCGTGGAGATTTCGTGCGTTTCGGCCCTCGCGACGCTCGCGGAAGGGAACGCGCGCTATCGCGAGGCGTGCCTCGCCAGAGGGCCAAGGGCCGCGCGAATCGCGAAGCTCGGGATGACTGACACCGCGTACGCCGGCGCGGCCGCGTGCGCGTCAGTTGAGGTAGCAAAACGTATTGCAGACGTCACTGCGGCGACGAAAGCACTTGGTGAGGCGTGCGCCGTGGCGGCGACCGCGGAGCGCGCGCTGGAGAACGCGAAACACGCAGAGGCGCGCGCGACCGCCGTCGTCAAAGCGCACGAAGCACGATGGCACATAGTGATTTCACAACTTCGCGCGTCGAGGCGCGAAACGCGCGCGGTCGTCGATCCGCGCGCCGCGTCGATGTTCATCGACGATATCGACCACGAGTTCCGCAACGAGCATGCCACTCTGCTCGGTGCCATCGCCGCTGCGTCGGTCACGACACGGGCGGCTCAGCTCGAACGCAGCGCCGGTTTCGCGCCGGTTTTCAAAGCGCGCTTGCGCCGTGAAACCGCGGCGCGCGCGCTTGTTGCGGCGAGTGACGCGCGCGACGACGCGCGGCGCAGACACTCCGCGGCGAGTGCGGTGACATGTCTTGACCTGGAAGGTGATCGCCTTGCCGAGGCTGCGGTTGACGCCGCGGCGCTCGCCGCGGTTGAAGGGCATTCAGAGAGCGCAATGCGTCGGCTCGCGTTACACGCGGCGGCGAAGGTGGCGGCGACGCTCGCGGAGAATGCGGAACGGCGGGCGTTTGAAACGCGCCGACTCGCGGACGGCCGCGAGTTAGAAAAATCTGTCCACAACGCAGTCGCAGCACGACGTGCCCTTAGTGCTGCCCACACGGATCTCGCACAAACGAAACACGAACTCGTGTTCGCGAGGGACGCCGAACGCGACGCCGCTGCTTTTATGGAGACCAAACGAGTGGGCGCGCGAAGTGACCGGTGGCGCGTCGACGCGCCACTGGTCGCCGCGTCGCCGCGCCAGACCCTCGCGAAGACTGTTTTGGCTTCGGAAGCCGCGGCGCGTGCTGTCCAGTCCGCGCGCGCCTCTTTGTTAGCTTGTGAGTTGGCGGAGTTCGAAGCCGAAGAAAAAGCACTCGATACGCAACGCGAGGCGGAATTCAACAAAGACTTTCTCGCCGTGGACGCCGCGCGAACCGCCGAGACGCTCCGGGCGAAAGCGAGGGCGACGCACAGGGCGTCGATCAGCGCCCAGAAAACTTCAGACGCTGTTCTCGCCTTGTCTGAACAGAAGGGCTCGCCCGGACGCACACGCGGTGAGGTTGATGAAACCACCGTACGCACACCGACTGTTAAGAGTCCTCGACCCTCCAAGCCAAACTTGTCGGCGCTGGACTCGGCGCTCGCGACCGCCGCGCTCGCCGCCGCGAACCTGGCTTCCGCTCGTGAGACGAGCGAGTGCGCGAGTCGGGCGGTAGATGTCGCGCGCGTGGAGGCCGCCGAAGCCGCCGACCGCGCGTTGGCCGAGGCGAGTCGACGCCAAGCAGTCGCTGAGGGCATTGATGAGACACGAATCGATGAGACACGAATCGAATTCGGCGCGGCGTCCCCGGCGACCGAAACGGCTGTTGCTTTTTTTCGCAGGGCGACTTCAAACGCCGCGCAGGCGGAGACCACGGCGGTGACGCTTCGCGCAAGCGGTCCCTGTTTGGATGCCGCAATCGCCGCGGCCGAGGACGCGGCGTCGTGTGCGTTTGCCGTTGTTGAAGAGACGCGGCGCGTGCTTGACCAGGGGTTGAGCCGCGCGCGAGCCGACGCGGAGGAGACGGCGAAGGTTTTAGCGGCGGCGACGGCGGAAAAGCGAAAAGCGTCTGAAGCGCGTCGACGCGCGTCCCTCGCGCTGCGGGACGCGCGCGCTGCGGTGGATGCCGCGCGGGAGGCTGAGAAGGAACGTGAGGCCAGACGCATGCGCAGGGCGGAGGAGAAGAGACGTGGAGGAAGAGACGCGCGGTCCGGGACAGGTAGAATAGTCTAGCAAAATTAGCTAGTCACCAGATCTGATTCCTCATCAGTGACCAGTAAGATACCTGGCACATGATTTGATCGAGCGCTGACAGTGCGCACGAACGTCAGCATGTCCGCTCTCGCTTCCGTTCCTGTGGCAGTCGCCCGCGCGGACTTCCGCGCGGGTCTCCGCGCGTCTCGCACGTCTCGTGGTGCGTGCCCACGCATGGTTCTTTCCCGACCTCAGCGACAGAGACGCGATATGATTTCTGACTCCATCTGTTCATTTCTCCATCGCAGCGCGCGTGCTTCGCGCGTCGGTCGTCACCAGCGCCACCGCTACCAAGGACGCGCCCGTGGTGGTCGCGGGCGCCACGACTTCCACCGGTCGTCTCGTCGCCAGCCTCGCGGTGAAGAAGTACGGCGGTGCGAACGTGGTGCTGGTGGTGAACAAAGACGCGCAAAAAACGTACTGGCCTGAAGACATGCCCGAGGATGTGGTGGAGCAACGCATGTTCGCCCCCGCGGACGAGCTCGTGAAGTGCGTGTTGGTGGACCCACGTGAGGCGGCTGATGCGCTTGGCAAGTGCTCGTCCGTGATTTTCTGTGCGGAGTGGGGCGCCACGCAAGCGGAGCTCGCCACTGCGTTGACGCCGTTGCTCGGCTCGAACTGCGGACGCGCGGTGATGCTGTCGCGAGTGGGAATCAACCGCAGAGATAAAGCGCCTTTCGAAACCCAGAACAAGCCCCCGAAGAAAATGCAAGAGATGGCGCTCGGGCTGAAGCTGCCATTTGGCGAAAACAGCGGCCAGCCCGGGACGCTGGACGGGTTCGCGGACGCGGAGGGCGTTTTGGCCGCCGCGCAGGCGAACTCGAAATGGACCGCGCACGTGGTGCGCTCGGGCGAGCTAAGGGGCAACGGTCCTTTGCTGTTAGCGGATTTATCCGCGCGACTCGTGGACAACCTGTACGACGTGAAGTACCAGGACTTGTACTTCAGAAAAGGCGACGACGGCCAGGGGTACACCAAACGCTTGAACTTAGCGGCGACGCTGCTGCACACCACCACCACCAGTAAGTATTTCCCATTTACCACATTCCGCCGACTGATTGCCCATACACGACTGACACTTTCTTTTATTTATCTCAGCGACGCCCGCGCCGGACGTTGCCGCGCTTTCCGTGGTGTGCGAGATGGTCGGCCCGTTCGGGTTGCTCGGGGAGAAGACCGTCACCGAACCGACGGGGGTGGAGCGGAGGAAAGGGTACGACATGGCAAAAGGAAAAGCGCCCGGGCCGATCGCGGGAGAACTCATCGACGAACTCATCGCCGAGCTGTGATGAAAACACAAATGACTTGTGATGATCGTGTGTATTTTTTCGCGTACAACTTTTTGTACCTGACCCGACTACTATCTGGATACCGTCTCGGTGTCACTCCTACGTCAGCACACATAGGCCGCACTACGCGTCTTCGTCGGATGTTTCATCCGAATCGTCGTCGCTCGGCACGTCGCCGAGCACGTCGTACATCCCGCCCCGCGTGGCGCCGCCAGTTTCGGTTTTCGTTTTCGTTTTCTTCAACCCTTCGTTTCGCAACCCGTGTTGTAACGAGCGCTTTATGCCCGCTCCTAACAACTCGCTCTCCCTCGCCAACCTCGCGCTCGTGTCCTGCTTGGTTTCAAGACGCGTCGTCGCCACAGCGCGCGCCGCCGCCGCCGCTCGCTCCGCCCGTAGCTTCCCCGCGATCGCGGCGCCGGCGCCGCCCGGGCCGGTCAACCCGCAGGCTCCGATTTGAATTTTTTGCACCGGCGCGAAGTCGTCATCCACCTTGACTTGCGCAATGCGCTCGATGACGTCCATGCCGAGGGTCACTCTGCCCACCACCTGTTGCTTGCCGTCCAAGTGCGGGCACGCGCCAATTGCGACGGTGAAGTTCGGGCCATCCGACGCGAGCGACACCGCGGTCGCCGCGTGCGCGAGAGTTCGTTTCGAGGGTTCAAGCGGCACGCCCCCTCCCTGGTTGTTGTTTTTGTCACCAACAGCCTGCGACCCGCCGCCGTCAAGGCGCACGCCGTTCACCACCCGGTGAATCGTGCTGCTTTCGTACGCAACGAACCCGCCAAGGCCGGCGCCGCCGCCCGTCGCGCGCAGCACGAACGTCTTGGCGCTGGCGGGGACTAAGTCTTCGAACACCTCCACCACCACAACTCCAATCGTGGTCCTTGTTTCGGTATCCGCGCCGGTGGTCACGAGCTCGAAAAACACGTGCGGGCGCCCTGGGTCTGACACGGGTAACCCACCCGACTCCTCCGCCGCACTCGCCGCGCGTGCATCCAGCTCGGGGTGCGCACCCGTGGCTTTGAAGATGGCCATGTTTCTTCGAAGCTCCGCGGTGGTGTACGTCGCCGACTGCTTGCCCTTGCGGTGGCTGATCGCGACGGAGTCGAACTTGGTCATCGCGGAGGGCGAGGGGTGGGAAGTGTGTCAGCGCGCGGGCACCGGAATCCGCCGTGTCCGCCGCCGCGCGACCGCAAATGAGGCGCCGCTTAGGAAACCGATGCGGCCGGGGAACGGCGGGACGTGCGCGGCGCCGTGCGAAGACCCGGGCGGCGCCGGCGGTTTGACGGACTTTGATAAATCGCCGCGCACATAGTCGGGCGAGTCGTAGGTTGGAGGTAGTGAGTTGTATTAGATCTTTGTATTAGGGCGTAGTATTGAACGATGAAAGAGTGACTCGGAAGACACTCTAGTCTGCCGACTTTAGACACCAGCTGTACCAAATGTACTGCTGACACGTCGTACTGTGGGGGAAGAAGCGCGTGATTACTTAACTTAAACAGATACACCAAACCTTCCCCTCACTCGTCATCCTCCGGCTCCAGGCCGGCGGCCTTTCGTTTCTTGGCGTCGTCCTGAGATATAAAAGAGAAATGTCAGTCTCGTATGGGCAATCAGTCGGCGGAATGTGGTGATTGGGAAATACTTACCCTCTCCTCCGCCCGCTCCCGGCGTTCGCGCTTCAAACCCTTCATCTTCATCATGCCCATATCCTCCAGCCCGGTTTGCTTTTCCACGTAGAGACGGCCAACCTTGCCCTCCAAAGTGTCTTGCTCCACGTTCTTTACCTTTCTCGCACCCTTGGGTTTGGCGTAGGCGTGCTTTTTCACGTCAACAGGCGCTTCTTGGGTCCGCCCTACACTGAAGTTGAACCGCGGTCCCATCTCCTCCAGCTCAACTTTCGGCATGCGCGTTCCCGATTTTTTGTAATGAATCGCGCACTGGCGGAACATCACCTTATCCTCCAAGGCGGTGCACACAATAACCCGGTCCACGCCTTTCAGGTTTATCCGCTTCGCGGGTCGCCCGCGGAACACGTCTGTTAGGATGTTCTTTGTGAGCTTCATGCGCGGGTCGGTTTCGAATTTGTCACCAAGAAAAACCATGCACGGTTTGCTCCCAAGCACCGCCTGAGCACCCACCCCCCCGAACTCCTTGATGCCTTTGTAGTTCGTCACACAAAGCTCCACCATGTCGAACAGGTGGTAGTCGAAAAACCTGCCTAGGGTCAAACAGTCGGGGCGTTTCTTTTGGTGCGTTGCGAGCACGAACGCGCCGGCATCCGCTTTTTGAGCGAAAAACTCAAGCGACGTTTCCCCGCCGCCCTCGAACGGCCGGATCCCGTCGTTCTTCCGGGTCATCTTGTGACACTCGCCCTTCTTCAAAACCCCCAAATCCGTCACCAAATCCTTCAACACCTGGCTGCTCTTCCCGCCGTGAAGCATCAAGCACATCTTCCCGTCGTTCTCAACAAGCTTCGGCGCCTTCTTCATCAAAGTGCGCTTTCCAAGAGGCGTCTTTGCTTTCTTCAGGATCATGTTCACGGTGGAGGCAGGGTCCACCATCGTGGGGTCGGCGCCGTCCATCTTGGCCTACCTGAATGAAAGACAGGAGAAGAAGATGAAGGCGCGAAAACACAAAGACGCGCGCGCGAACCAATGGCGAGGGGTGCTCGTTGGTGTCGGAAAGACAATCGGCGGCTCTGATTTCGGCGGCGGCGGCGACTCGTCGCTCGCTCGACCTCTGCGATTTTTACACATAAAAACTCACGTTTTTTACCATTTGCCCGTCAACAGAACCTCGTCACGTCCGAAAAGACGAACCACAATCGAGGACGCCAACCACACGACGGACCTACCCGACCGTGATGACCTCCAACGCGACACGTGGTACCGATACTCCCACGGAAGATGGTGCCGCGACACCCGCGCACCACATGGACGCGGAAGAGGCCTTCCCCAGCCTTCCGCAAGACGTCGTGGTCACTCACATTCTCAGAGCTGACATCGACCCCATCGTTCTCGCGCGGCTACGCGCGGTGAATCGCGCGATGCGCGACGCGGTGGACGAGACGGAACTGTTGGTGGAGGAGATGGCGACTGAGGAAGCAGCGGAGCTCGGGTGCTTGGATACGCTTCAACACAAGCTCGAGAAAGGTCGTCTGACGAACAAGTCACAAGTGTGCGAGTGTGCGGCAAAGGGGGGGCAGCTCGAGGTGCTACAGTGGGCGCGCGTCAACGGCTGTCCGTGGGACTGGGCGACGTGCGCGTGGGCGGCGAGGGGCGGGCACATGTACGTGCTGCAGTGGGCGCGCGCGAACGGATGCCCGTGGAGCGATTGGACGTGCGCGAGGGCGGCGCAGGGCGGACACCTCGAGGTGCTGCAGTGGGCGCGCGCGAACGGTTGCCAGTGGAACCATTACACGTGCTCAGAGG
>Ga0222630_1000798_pt1 | contig 15477 bp, 14 predicted proteins | sample AntAcemetagenom3_FD_179842 | JGI IMG/M metagenome (GOLD analysis project Ga0222630, IMG submission 179842) | Saline water microbial communities from Ace Lake, Antarctica - #3 | ecosystem: Environmental > Aquatic > Non-marine Saline and Alkaline > Saline | place: Antarctica: Ace Lake | collected...
AAAGAGTCCCTAGAAATCGAGGACTCTCAAGAGGGCGATAAGACCATGCCAGACGCGCCGGAGACTCAACACGTCGAGGAAATCGTGCCGGAGGTCGCAGTCTCTTTAGAGGTTCAACAGACTCCAGACACCAAAGAGTCCCTAGAAATCGAGGACTCTCAAGAGGGCGATAAGACCATGCCAGACGCATCGGAGACTGAGGAGACACAACACTCCAATGAAACCCTGTCAGAGGCGGAAAAATCGCTAGCTAGTGAAGGAATAACGTCAGAAGCTTCGGAGAGGGAAGAAACGCCAGGTCTCGAAGACACAGCAGCCGCGCCAGCTACCAGCGAAGTTGAGGCTGCAGACTTGGAGAAAGATATAACTTCCAGTGAATACATAGAAGCGCCAACCGTAGGGCCGTTTCTGGTGCCAGATGTTGTTTTTCGCGACTATGATATTCGCGGTATAGCAGGTACAGAGATCACCAAGGTCTTCGCCGAGAGACTGGGTAAAACCATCGGCAGTATCATCCTGCAAAATGGCCACACCAGTATTTACATAGGCCGCGATGGCCGAATCAGTTCCCCAGAATTAGCGGCTTCCCTCCGTTCCGGCCTGTTATCCACTGGCTGCAATGTGATCGATCTAGGGGAAATCACCACCCCAGCTCTAAACTTTGCTGTTCATTATTGCGGTCAATCGAGCTGTGGCATTATGGTAACTGCTAGCCATAACTCCTCTAACTATAATGGCTTTAAGATTATTATTCAGCGCCAGGTAATCTCGGGTAAAGCTCTGCAGCTATTAAAGCCCATGCTCAACGCCAAGACTTTTACTCAGAGCGATAGCGCGCAACTTTTCTCGCGCGACATCATGTCCCAGTATGTGCGCCATATTGTTGAAGATAGTGTGATTGATCGCTCATTTAGACTGGCCATTGATGCGGGCAACTCGGTGGCTGGACCGGTAGCGATAAAGCTGTTTGAAAGCCTCGGCTGCACGGTATTTCCCATCAACTGCGAGGTTGATGGCACGTTTCCCAATCATGAGCCAAACCCAAGCGAGGAGAAAAACCTCAAACAGCTGATCTCTAAGGTCAAGGAAGTCAAGGCTGACATGGGGCTAGCCTTTGATGGTGACGGTGATCGCATCGTGGTTATCTCTGGCAAAGGTGAAATAATCTGGCCCGATAGGCTTATGATGATTTTCGCCAAAGATATCCTCTCTCGTACGCCCGGCGCCGAAATCGTCTTCGACGTCAAGAGCAGCAAGCGACTCGCGCAGATGATTGGTAAAAACTCCGGTCGGCCCGTTATGTGTAAGACGGGTCATTCCCATGTCAGAAAAGCCGTACAGCACAACAATGCACCTCTGGGTGGAGAGTTTAGCGGACACATCTTTTTTAATGACCGCTGGAAAGGGTTCGACGATGGGCTCTATGCGGCTACGCGGTTACTCGAAGTACTTTGCCTGCAGCGCGACAGTGCAGACAAGACCCTCGACCAGATCATCAGCAAATTCGATTCCAGCAGCTACAGTCCGGAAATTTTAATCCCTGTCGCCGAAGACGAAAAGTTTGAACTTATGCAGACGCTCCTATCTGGCTGCCAATTTAGCGGCGCTCAGATCATCAGTGTGGATGGCCTGCGTGCTGAGTACCCCAAGGGCTGGGGACTTATTAGAGCATCAAATACCTCAGCGAATCTAACTCTGCGCTTTGAAGGCGACGACGAGGCCAGTCTAGAGCAGGTGAAGAAAACTTTTCGCAGAGAATTATTACCCTTTATTAATCAGATAGAAGACTATATTTAACTATGTCATTAAGTCGCAAAGAAGCACAGATTACGGCGCAGGTTATCGCCCGCGCTCTCCCCTATATCCAGCGTTTTGCTGGCAAAACTGTGGTCGTTAAATATGGTGGCAACGCCATGGTTGATGAGCGCCTCAAAGAGAGCTTCGCGCGGGATATCGTGTTGATGAAGGCCGTGGGTATTAATCCCGTGGTTGTGCATGGGGGTGGCCCGCAAATTGGCGATTTACTTGAACGCCTCTCTATTAAATCTGAGTTTGTTGACGGTATGCGGGTTACCGACGATAAGACGATGGATGTCGTCGAGATGGTTTTAGGCGGCACGATTAACAAAGAGATTGTTAACCTTATTAGCAGTGCGGGTGGCCGCGCCTTTGGTGTGACAGGCAAAGATGGCCAACTTATCCGCGCAAAGAAAATGGTCGTCTCCCACAAAACACCCGAGATGTTGGTTCCGGAAATTATTGATATTGGGCATGTCGGCGAAGTGGAGTCGATTAACAAATCTGTCATCGATATGCTGGTAAAGGGCGACTTCATTCCCGTTATCGCCCCAATCGGGGTTGGAAGCGATGGCACGTCCTACAATATTAATGCCGATCTGGTGGCAGGCAAGGTCGCCGAGGTCCTGAAGGCGGAAAAACTGATGCTCCTGACTAATGTGGCAGGTCTGCAGGACAGTCAAGGCGCCGTTCTAACGGGACTCTCCGTCCAGCATGTCGACGAATTAATTGCTGACGGTACGATCTACGGTGGCATGCTGCCGAAAATCAAATGCGCGTTAAATGCGGTTAAATCGGGTGTTCCCTGCGCGCATATTATTGATGGGCGCGTCGATCACGCAGTCATGTTAGAACTCTTTACCGACGAGGGCGTAGGTACTCTCATCACCAACCAAACAAACACAGGAGCATCATAATGGCAGGCAAGAGAAGTTCTCGAGCACAGGAAATACTGCAGGCTCTGGCGCGCATGCTAGAAGTCTCTCAGGGTGGGCGAATTACTACTGCAGCATTGGCCGCAGAACTGGGAGTTTCTGAAGCCGCACTCTACCGGCATTTTCCCAGTAAAACCCGCATGTATGAGGGTTTAATCGACTTTATTGAAGACACAATTTTTACCCGAATACGGACTATTGTTGACGATGAGCCCGATGCGCTCGGCCAATGCTACCGCATTTTGACGCTGGTGCTGACATTCTCAGAAAAGAATCCCGGCATCTCACGTATTCTGAATGGCGACGCCTTGACCGGAGAAACTGGCCGACTGCACGAACGCATTGCGCAACTGTTTGATCGACTCGAGTCTCAGCTAAAGCAGACGTTACGTGAGTCCGAAGTTCGCGACGGCCTCAGGCTCAAGGTCTCCGTCTCAGTAGCCGCGAACCTCATGCTTGTCAGTGCCGAGGGTAAAATTAGCCAGTTTGTGCGTAGTGGTTTTAAGCAGCCGCCGACCCAATACTGGTCAGACCAGTGGCCACTAATAACCGCACACATGTATGACTGAGGCCGCTATCGGGCTGCACAGGGTAATGAAATCGGCATAGCTTTTAAAGTAACAGCCTTTTAGAGTTGTCCTAGACAGGCGCTAACGTCTCTAGGAGATGCCGGCCTTGGTAACCGCAGCGAAAGTCCTATCAGTAGCAGCGCGCTATGGTCTAGACGCCATATTCTTTTCGGTAGGTTTTAATGTCTTTAACCACAGCCTTCATGTCTGACTGAGACTTGAGATAGGTTAAAATATCGTCCATATCAATAATACTGATCACTGGAATCGAGAACTGCTTTTCCACTTCCTGTATCGCCGATTTGCTAGAAGTGCCCCGCTCTTTGCGGTCGAGACCAATAACGACGCCTGCAGCCTCACCACCAGCCATCTCAACCATAGTCATCACTTCGCGAATCGCCGTACCCGCAGTAATCACATCATCGATAATCAATATCCTGCCTTCCAGAGGTGCCCCAATAAGAGTCCCGCCCTCACCATGGCTTTTAGCTTCTTTTCGATTAAAGCAGTATTTCACATCCATATTATGCTGCTCAGCAAGAGCCATAGCGGTCGCCGCCACAAGGGGGATACCTTTGTAAGCTGGGCCAAACAACACGTCAAACTCCACCCCAGATTCAATAATCGCTGCGGCATAACAGCGCCCAAGAGCAGCCAATGCCTTGCCTTGAAAAAACTCTCCGGCATTAAAGAAGTGCGGAGAAACCCGCCCAGATTTAAGCCTGAACTGGCCAAACTTAAGCGCACCAGATTCAAGAGCATTATCGATAAACTGCGTTTTATAAGTGTTTTTCATAGGACTATTTTTATTTCTCATGAATTCTTCTAACAGTCAGCTCTAGGCTTATTGGGCCAGAGCCATATTTTGTACCCGCACTAAATCTGCAATGCCACGTTTGGCCAAATCCAACATTGCGACTAGCTCTTCCGTCGTAAACGGTGCCGCCTCTGCCGTACCCTGAACCTCGATAAAACCACCCTCAGCATTCATTACCACATTCATGTCGGTCTCAGCATTAGAATCTTCAGGATAATCGAGATCTAACACTGGCATACCCTTATAGATACCCACGGATACCGACGCCACCATGCTGACCAGTGGATCGCCACTAATGGCTTTCTTACGTTGCAAATAACGAATTGCGTCAACGAGTGCGACACAGGCACCGGTAATAGATGCTGTCCGCGTGCCACCATCTGCCTGAATAACGTCGCAATCAATATTAATCGTATGCTCGCCAAGCTGCTTGAGATCTAAAGCGGCGCGCAATGAACGGCCAATTAAACGCTGAATTTCCTGCGTTCGACCACTTTGTTTACCCCGCGCCGCTTCACGACCCATGCGGCTATTCGTCGAGCGCGGGAGCATGCCATATTCCGCCGTCACCCAGCCCTCACCTTTACCACGTAAAAATCGCGGCACCCCAGATTCAACGCTGGCCGTACAGATAACCTTAGTATTACCGAACTCAACCAATACAGAGCCCTCGGCATGACAGGTGAAATCACGGGTAATTTTAACTTGCCGGAGTTGTTCGGGGCGTCGGCCACTGGGTCTGCTCATAAAGGTTTCCTATTAAGGGGGTTGCGAAAAAAGTTGCCTAATTATAGCAAATCTACCACCCAGTTAACCGCCTTTGTTACCATGTGAGCTGTTAATTAAAGAGATTGTAAAGATTATGCCACGCAGTATGACCGCATTTGCCCGAAACACCGTCGATTTCAGCTGGGGATCAATCACCTGTGAGCTACGTTCGGTTAATCACCGGTTTTTAGAAGCTGGCTTTCGTATGCCAGAAACTCTGCGCCAAGTTGAGATGTCGTTGCGCGAAATCGCGCGCAAGAAACTCACTCGAGGCAAGGTCGATATTTCCCTGCAAGTAGTACTTAATAATGACGATGCCACAGTGCATATCGATATGGCGCTGGCCAGTCGCACAATTGAGATTGCTCAGACGCTGGCGGGCGAGCTGCTAAATCCAGCTCCAATTTCACCGTTGGATATCATGCGCTGGCCCGGCGTCTTAAACGAACAATCTGTCGAAACCGAGAATCTCCATGGCGCGGCTATAAAAACATTTACAGCAGCCGTCGATCAACTCTTAGAAGGCCGCCAACGGGAGGGTGACAAACTGGCGGAAATGATTGAAGAGCGCCTATGTGGAATTGAAACTCAGGTCACCATCGTTCGCGAAAACCTACCCAGTATTCTGGATCACCAGCGGGAGCGACTGAATGAGAAATTAGAGAATCTCAGAGCCCAGGTTGATGGCGACCGATTGGAGCAAGAGATGGTTATTATCGCTAATCGCACCGATGTCGACGAAGAGCTTGACCGTCTGACAGCCCATGTCAGCGAGATTCGTAGGGTGTTAAAGAGCGAAGAATCTATTGGCCGACGCTTAGATTTTTTAATGCAGGAGTTAAATCGCGAAGCCAATACGTTGGGCTCTAAGTCAATTGCCGGAGTCACCACTCAGGCCTCTGTAGAACTCAAGGTGCTAATTGAGCAAATGCGCGAGCAAATCCAAAATCTTGAATAATGCGCCCTTACAGCTTGGCACATATCTGCTCACTGGCCTGTTACTCCTCAGTGGTGACGCGTTCTCCTTTGGCGCCAAAGGTCACCGTATTGTGGCCACTATTGCACAAAATCACCTCACTGAAATCACTCGACAAGCCATAGTCGAACTGAATAATGGCCCCCAGCTTGCGTATCTAGCGACCTGGCCCGACCGGATCAAGTCAGACCCTAATTGGGATCATGCTAAGCGGTGGCATTATATTTCCATCGATGACGACGAGCAATTGAGGAGCCTTCAACGGGATCCCAAAGGTGACATACTTCATGCTCTAAAGCGTTTCGAGGCTGAACTTTCTGACAATGCATTAAGCCAATCCCGGCGACGACAGGCGCTGGCATTCCTTGTCCACTTTGTCGCCGATCTTCACCAACCCCTGCATGTGGGGAGGAGGGATGATAGGGGCGGCAACAGCATTAAGGTCAATTGGCGCGGTAAGACATTTAATCTCCACCAGGTCTGGGACAGCGGGTTAATTACTGACGAAAAACTGAGCGAATCGGCCTATGTCGCGTTGATAGATCGAAGCAGCAGGGCACAACAATCGGCCTGGCAAGACAGCCGATACATTGACTGGGCCAATGAATCAAAACGGCTGCGCGATCAGATCTATGATTTCAGTCCTAATAAGGCTGATGGCCGTTCTGGCAGACCCATATTAGGCGAATCCTATGTCTTGCGCAGCAAAGTGATTGTCAAGCAGCGACTTTTAAAGGCAGGAGTTAGACTGGCAGGGCGACTCAATGACATTTTTGATCCCCAGTAGTCGTGAGTAAAATTTTTAGTACAGCAGAGAAATAATCTGGAATAATTGAGGGCTACTGGCATTAGCAATTTTTTAAGTACTGGATTAGATTGAACTATGGGAAACGGCACGTTATTTATCATTTCAGCACCCTCCGGCGCAGGTAAAACCAGCCTAGTCAACGAGATACTTGGCCGCTTAGATAATATTCAGGCGTCTATCTCCCACACCACTCGAGATCGTCGATCTGGCGAGAACGATGCGGTTGACTACCACTTTACAGGTCGTGACGAGTTTTTAGCGATGATCGAGGACGGGGCGTTTCTCGAGCACGCAGAAGTGTTCGGAAATTTTTATGGCACCTCCGAGCACTGGGTCAAGGCCAGCCTGGCCACCGGTACTGACGTGATTCTCGAAATTGACTGGCAGGGCGCGGAGCAGGTGCGACGGCGATTTCCGAAAAGCAAAAGTATCTTTATTCTGCCACCGTCAAAAAAGGCACTGCTTGAACGGCTAAATGGTCGCGGACAGGACAACCCTGACGTCATCGAGAAGCGTATCGCAGCCGCAACCGAAGAAATGAGTCACTATATTGAGGCCGACTATCTGGTTATCAACGACGACTTCATCATTGCGCGGGGAGAACTTGAGGCCATTATCACCTCGACACGCTGTCTACAGCCGGTTAAAGGCATTGAAAAATTACTCCTAGATTTATTGTCGTAAGCACAGCCTTTCAGGTAAACTGCCCGACCTAGCAGCCTTTTGCTGCACCTATCGATTAAATTATTAAGACCGGCGGAGATAAAATGGCTCGCATTACTGTAGAAGATTGTTTAAATAACGTAGATAACCGGTTTGAACTCGTCATGGTTGGCTCTAAGCGCGCCCGTCAACTGGCTACTGGTGGTCGGCCGGCTCTGGTTCCTGAAGAAAATGATAAGCCTACAGTTATTGCACTGCGTGAAATCGAAGCGGGCCTAGTGACTGCAGATATTCTTACTGAAGTTGTGCAAGACTACGAAATTGTTGAGTTTGAAGAGTCGACTGACGCTGCAGAGGCTCCGCAAGAGCCCGCTATCTAAAGCTCTGCGTAGAATCAGGGGAGGGCGAAAGGAACGTGTTACAACTAACGGATAAGCTCTCCAGATACCTCGATCGAAAGGAAGTTGCCAAGGTAGCACGTGCTTACAAATATTCGGAACAATGTCATCAGGGTCAGATGCGACAAAGCGGTGACCCCTACATTTCACACCCCCTCGCTGTAGCCAATATCTTAGCCGACATGCGCATGGATCATGAAAGCCTCATGGCTGGACTGCTGCATGACGTTATCGAAGACACGGGTGTAACCAAAGGGCAAATCAGCCGTCGCTTTGGACGGACCGTTGCCGACCTCGTCGATGGCGTCAGTAAACTCACGGAAATAGAGTTTGAGACTAAAGCTGAACAGCAGGCTGAAAGCTTCCAAAAAATGACGCTCGCCATGTCTCGCGATATCCGCGTGGTATTAGTCAAACTGGCCGACCGACTCCACAATATGCGCACCTTAGGTGTTTTGTCTCCAGAAAAGCGTCGGCGTATTGCCCGCGAAACTTTAGACATTTATGCGCCAATTGCGCAGCGGCTGGGTATCAACGATATTCGTATTGAGTTTGAAGACCTAGGCTTTGCGGCCATGTACCCGCTACGGCATAGACGTCTTCGCGAAGCCATGAAAGCTGCCAGAAAAAACCGCAAAGAAATTGTCACCGAAATCCACCAAGCCATTGAAGTCCGTCTAGAAGGCGAGTCCATCTCCGCCCTCGTTAAAGGCCGGGAAAAGCATCTTTGGAGTATCTATCAAAAGATGCGCTCCAAGAAAAAATCCTTTCGTGACATTATGGATGTATTTGCCTTTCGCTTAGTAGTGGACAGTGTCGACGACTGCTACCGGATTCTCGGTATGATGCACAATCTCTTCAAGCCGGTGTCCGGGGAGTTCAAAGATTATATTGCCATTCCAAAAGCTAACGGCTACCAGTCTCTGCACAGCCTTTTAGTAGGTATGCATGGCGTGGTTATCGAGGTGCAGATTCGCACCAAAGAAATGGAAATGATGGCTAACTATGGTATCGCAGCCCATTGGGAATATAAGTCCGGCAGCAACAGTGTTGACGGCAATCAGCGCCGGGCTAACCGCTGGATTCAAGGCCTACTAGAAATGCAGAAGCAGGCTGGCGATTCTCTAGAGTTTCTTGAGCATGTGAAAGGCGACCTGTTCCCCGATGAGGTGTATGTATTTACTCCCAATGGCAAGATCGCTGAATTACCCTCGGGGGCTACCCCCATTGATTTTGCGTATTCAGTCCATACGGGTATTGGCGACAGCTGTATCGCCTGTCGTGTCGACGGCGAGCTGACACCGTTGTCAGAGCAATTAAAGAGCGGCCAGAAGGTTGAAATTATCACGGCTGATGGCGCACAGCCAAATCCCAATTGGCTCAATTTTGTAGTGACCGCTAAAGCACGCAGTGCTATTCGCCATTTCCTTAAAAACCAGCAGCACGATGAGTCGGTGGATTTGGGTAAACGCCTCCTCGATCAGGCTCTATCAAATTTTGGCACCCATTATAAAGAACTTAAAAAATCGCAGATCAAACGGCTGCTAAAAGAAACGGGCGCCAAATCTTTTGAATATATATTACAGCAGATAGGACTTGGTAATCGCGTGCCCTTTGCTGTAGCCAATGTGTTGGTGCCGGAGGATAAACGCCAGATAGCCGACGGCAAGAAAAACTCCACATTACCCGTGCTTATTGACGCCTCTGACGGCCTACTGCTGCACTATGCGCGCTGTTGCCACCCCATTCCTGGCGACCCTATCTTGGGTCATATTAGCCCCGGTAAGGGCATAGTGATCCACCTAGAATCCTGCCGTAATTTGAAAGAGATCCGGTCAAATCCAGAAAAATGTATGCCATTGACCTGGTCCCCCGCTGTGCGCGGTGAATTCGCCGTAGAATTAAAGGTAGAGGTCACACCTGAACGAGGCTTTATTGCCGCGCTGGCGTCCAGAATGACTGAAAAAGATGCTACTATCGAACGGATTAGCGTCAATGAAAAAGACGCTTTTACTAGTATTGTCGATGTCGTATTAACCGTTCGTGACAGAATTCATCTGGCCGATATACTGCGCCGAGCTCGTGGCCTAAAGCTTGTCCGCCGCATCTATCGTGTCAAAAACAAGTAAGCAAGGAAACCACAATGCCCAACAGAGCTATTATCCATTCAGACCATGCGCCAGCTGCCATCGGCACCTACAGTCAAGCGGTGAAGGTTAACAATACCGTCTACCTATCGGGACAGATTCCACTGGATCCTAAGACCATGATGCTGGTCAGTGACGACATTCGCGACCAGATTCAGCAGGTATTTAAAAACCTGACTGCCGTCTGCCAAGCAGCGGGCGGTGATTTAAGCCATATTGTTAAACTCAATATCTTCCTCACCGACCTGAGCCATTTTCCCATTGTTAATGAGATTATGAGCGAGAACTTCCAAGAGCCCTATCCAGCCCGTGCCGCAATAGGCATCAGCGAATTGCCCAAGGGATCGATGGTGGAAATGGACGGGATTGTGGTCATTTAAAGTGCGGCCTAGCGCGGCGCATTGTGTTGAGTCTCACTTATTGCCGGGGGTAGCCGGCGTCGTTAACTCTGCTCTGCTATCAGTGATAGATAGCCCTCTTGATAACTGGGAAAGATAAATCGGTAACCAGTTCCCAGTAGACGCTGGTTACTGCAACGCCTCACGGACTTTTGCACCACTGCCTCGTCGCTTAACTCTACGTTCATCTTTGCCGCCAACCAGTTGCGCATGACATGCTGTGTGACCGGCGCACAATCAGTCGCCAGATACAGCGGGTCAACAATTTCTCCTGCACCGAACCGCTCAATTAAATGGCTTATTACGCCAGCACAGTCTTCGCTGTGAATGCGATTGCTCCATTGTTCAGGCCGCGCTGGTCGACCTTTCCCCGCCATTATCTGACTGAGCATGCGGGTGCGACCCGGCCCATAGATTCCGGAAAATCGGACCACGATATGGTCGCAGGGTAGGGTTTGTATCTGCTGTTCGGCTTCGAGTAAAAGCTTGCCGGAAAAACTTAGTGGGCGAGCGACTGACTGTTCATTCACCCACTCGCCGTCACTATGACCATAGACACTGGTACTGGAAATCCAGATGACCAACTTGGGTCTGTTGCCGATATTGCTGATGGCGTCAGACAGAGCCTTGGCTCCGGCTAGGTAGGCGTCGCGATAAGCCGATTCGGTAAAGGAGGATGGCGTTAGAGTTACCACCACGACATCAAAACCCTCGCTTAGAATTGCCTGCAAGCCCTCAGTATTGGTCACATCTCCAGCAATAGGTGTAATCGTATTGGGCAGATTTCGGGGGTTGCGCTTAAGCCCAAAACATTGATGATTCGGGGCTAATCTTGCTCCGGTGCGCTGACCAATATCACCACAGCCTGCAAATAAAATTTTCAATTAGTCTTCTCTCTTTGATAAAATATAGCTATTATTGCTGGACACAAAAGGTATCGTACAAATGACACTTACAGAACTTCGCTACATAGTCACCCTCGCTCAGGTACAGCATTTTGGCCGAGCTGCTGAACGCTGCAATGTCAGCCAGCCAACCTTAAGTATAGCGGTAAAGAAACTTGAAGGTGAACTGGGTGTTGATCTTTTTGAACGCTCAAAAAGCAGTGTCCACGTAACACCGATCGGCCAAAGTATTGTTAACCAATCCCAGCGCGTGCTAGAAGAAGCTGCGGCCATAAAAGACATCGCCACCGCGGGTAAAGACCAGCTCGGCAATCCATTACATGTGGGTGCTATTTTTACTATTGGCCCCTATCTATTTCCGCACTTCATTCCTGCGTTGCAAAAAGCAGCTCCAGGGATGTCGCTCATCATTGAGGAAGGTTATACCAGCACCTTGCGCAAGCGACTTCGCAGCGGTGAAGTCGATGTCATTATTGTTGCCTTACCTTTCACTGAGCCCGATGTTGTAGTGCAGCCTCTGTATGAGGAGCCCTTTGTGCTGTTGCTGCCGGAACAGCACCGCTTGGCCAAGAAAAAAGAAATTCGTCATAGAGATCTGGATGGTGAAAATGTACTAATGATGGGCGAAGGCCATTGTTTTCGAGATCAGGTTATTGAGGCCCTGCCCCATATTAATCAACACCCGACCAATGTGGCGCCGATCCGCACCATGACCGAGGGCAGCTCTTTGGAGACGCTATGTTATATGGTTGCGTCAGGGCTAGGCATCACTATCCTTCCCCAGTCTGCAGCCATCGGTGCCGAATACCGCGGTGCATCGTTGACCACAAGGCCCTTTGCCGGTGTAACTCCAGCCCGCACTGCGGCGTTGGCATGGCGAGCAAGCTTCCCACGGCATAAGGCCATCGACGCGCTGCGCAACGCCATTTATGACCGCAGCTTGCCCGGGCTCGGCATTATCAGAAGCTAATGTCCGAGACCTCTCTAGATAGGGTAAGCGTTGAGGCTCTTCACCGAGTCGGGCCACACCTTGCCACTAAGTTAAAGAAGCTGGGTCTATATAGTATTCAAGATCTGCTTTTTCATCTGCCCCTGCGCTATATTGATCGCACTCAGATTACACCCATCGGGGGCATTCAACCGATGACGGAGGTGGTGATCGAAGGCGAAGTGCGCGCCAGCGACATCGTGTTTGGTCGCCGACGCAGTCTGGTCTGTCGTATTCAAGACCATAGCGGCGTCGTTACTCTGCGCTTCTTTCACTTTAACCGCGCCCAGCAAGAGCGCCTAAAGCCAGGCACCAAATTGCGCTGCTTTGGCGAAGTGCGACGGGGAAAATCCGGGGTCGAACTCTATCATCCCGAATACCAAACACTTGATCAGGCCAATCCCCCCGCACTAGAAGATAAGCTCACACCAATCTATCCGGCAACCGAGGGCATTACTCAGGGTCGTATTCGCGACCTCTGCAGTCAGGCACTGGAGCGACTCAAGGATCATAGTATTCGCGAACTGTTGCCACCAGACCTCGGCAGTAGCCTGCGCCAAGAACGTGCATACTCACTGCCCCAAGCTTTACGGCTACTGCACAACCCACCGCCTGGTACTGCACTTAATCTGCTGGCAAAAGGAGAACATCCGGCGCAGCAGCGCCTAGCCACCGAAGAATTAATTGCTCACAATCTGAGTTTGCTTAAACTGCGCCAGCAAGTTCAGCAGCAACAGGCGCCAGTATTAATCGAAGACAAATCTGCGGCAGCCGCCTTTCTTGAACGGTTGCCCTTTGATCTGACGGCGGCGCAGCACCGTGTGGCAGCAGAAATAAGTACTGACATCAGCATGGCTATCCCCATGCTGCGCCTGGTGCAAGGTGACGTGGGTTCGGGTAAAACTGTGGTCGCAGCGCTGGCCTCTGTGCAGGCCATAGCCAATGGTCATCAGGTCGCACTTATGGCGCCGACAGAGATCCTCGCCGACCAGCACCGTATTAACTTTGAGCAGTGGTTGCGGCCACTTGGGATTCGAGTTGCCTATCTTACCGGTAAGGTTAAGGGCAAAGCCCGCGAGGTTCAGTTGGAAGCTATCGCAGAAGGTACCGCCAAAATGGTTATTGGCACCCATGCGCTATTTCAAGAAAGCGTAGAATTTCACGATCTCGGGCTGAGTATTATTGATGAGCAACATCGCTTTGGTGTACACCAGCGACTGGCCCTGCGCAAAAAAGGGTTTAGCGTCGAAGGCCCAAACCTCCGCGGTCCCGCACCCCATCAACTGATTATGACAGCAACCCCAATACCGCGAACACTGGCCATGAGCGCCTATGCTGATCTTGACTGTTCGGTCATTGATGAGCTGCCCCCCGGGCGTATGCCTGTGGAAACGGTAGTCCTCAGTAATCTGCGCCGCAATGATGTTATCACTCGCGTAAGGGCTTCCTGTGGTACTGGCCGCCAAGCCTACTGGGTCTGCACGTTAATTGAGGAATCTGACGTATTGGAAGCACAGGCCGCCGAAGTCACCAGTGCCGAGTTACAGCTTATGTTACCTGAACTATCCATCGGGTTAATTCACGGACGCCTTAAACCCAGGGAAAAGCTCGAGATTATGGCTTCCTTCAAGGCGGGCGAGATTGATCTGCTCGTAGCCACCACCGTGATCGAAGTAGGAGTAGATGTTCCCAATGCCAGTCTGATGATTATTGAAAATTCTGAGCGCCTAGGGCTCTCTCAGTTGCACCAGCTTCGTGGCCGAGTCGGCCGCGGTTCTCAGAGTAGTCACTGTGTTTTGCTCTACAGTCCTCCAATATCAGGTAATGGCAGTGCGCGGCTGAAGATCATGCGAGAGACCGCTGATGGCTTTAAGATTGCCGAAAAAGACCTTGAGTTGCGCGGACCTGGCGAAGTGCTGGGTACCCGCCAAACCGGCGATATGCAGCTACATATTGCCGACCTGCAACGCGATGGACACATGCTCCCACAGATAAAATTGCTGGCTCAGGACCTCCTTCTCAACCACCCCCAGAATGTTGATGCCTTGATTACTCGGTGGCTAGGCCAGAGTGAGCAATATGCCCAAGCCTGATTGATTTAAACCCAACATATTTTTTATGGCTAATGTGTTTCATTTTTATGACAACTCCCTATACTGCGGTTTAAACAAGAGGACCGCCTGATGGCATTTAGTAACCCCATTTCAAACCTGTTTGGCAAATCGCCAATCAAGCCGTTGCAGGAACATATGTCACTGTGCGTTAGCTGCGCCACGTTACTGGAACCCTTCTTTGAAGCCGTAATTAGTCACGACTGGCCCAAAGCCGGCAAACTCTTCGATGAGATTGCAGATCAAGAGAACCTAGCTGATGAGTTGAAAAAGCAGTTCCGTCTAAGCATGCCCAACACGCTATTTATGCCTGTCTCACGGACCGACCTTCTCAGTATTCTTGCCCAGCAAGATGATATCGCCAATATCACTAAAGACGTATGTGGCATTATCCTAGGTCGCGAGATGGATATTCCCATCGCTCTGCAAGCCGATTTTTTGGGTTTTGTTAAAAGCACCATTGAAACCTCCGAAAAAGCATTAAAAGCTATTAATGAACTTGATGAGCTTTTGGAAACAGGCTTTACCGGACAGGAAGTAAAGTTTGTTAAGAAGTTAATTCGCGAATTGGATGCTCAGGAACAGAAGGTCGATAAAAAGGAGCGCAAGTTGCGTCATCGCCTGTTCAAGATTGAAACGGATATGCCGCCAGTCAATGTCATGTTCCTCTACAGCACCATCGACAATATTGGTGCCATCGCTGACACGGCAGAACGGGTAGGCAATCGCCTCGAACTTCTGCTCGCAAAATAACAACGTTTCGGAAAAGCCCTCATGGATCTATTTACGACATACGGCACCATCCTCATTATTATGGCCGGCGCATTTGGCTTTTTTATGGCATGGGGCGTAGGTGCAAACGATGTAGCCAATGCGATGGGTACCTCGGTGGGCTCCAAAGCACTGACAATTAAGCAGGCTATCCTCATCGCCATGGTATTTGAGTTTGCCGGAGCCTATCTCGCTGGCGGTGAGGTGACCTCCACCATCCGCAAGGGCATAGTCGACTCGGGCGTATTTGCCGATAAACCGGACCTGCTGGTTTTTGGCATGCTCTCATCCTTACTGGCTGCTGGTACCTGGCTAATGCTGGCGAGTTTTATGGGTTGGCCCGTCTCCACAACCCACAGTATTGTTGGGGCCATTGTGGGTTTTGCCGCGGTCGGTGTCTCCAATGACGCCGTTAACTGGGACAAG
>Ga0222630_1000840_pt1 | contig 14949 bp, 10 predicted proteins | sample AntAcemetagenom3_FD_179842 | JGI IMG/M metagenome (GOLD analysis project Ga0222630, IMG submission 179842) | Saline water microbial communities from Ace Lake, Antarctica - #3 | ecosystem: Environmental > Aquatic > Non-marine Saline and Alkaline > Saline | place: Antarctica: Ace Lake | collected...
TATCTCCAAAGACGTCGCCGAAAACATCGCTAAAGCCAGCGCCACCGCCACCGCCAGCATTACCATCCACGCCAGCATGGCCAAAGCGGTCGTAGGCCGCTTTTTTGTCTTCATCACCCAGAATTTCGTAAGCTTCTTGAGCTTCTTTGAATTTCTCATCCGAGTCTTTATCGTCTGAGTTGCGGTCAGGGTGAAACTTCATCGCTATGCGACGGAATGCTTTTTTTACCTCTTGCTCAGAGGCACCCTTACTAACACCCAATACTTCGTAATAATCACGTTTGGCCATAACTTGTTACTTTTCCCTAGTACTAATATGACTAGGCGCGGAACAGAGCCCGCGCCTAATACACTTCGAGAAAACAGCTTACAATTACTTGCTGTCTTCTTTCTCTTCTTCTTTCTCTTCTTTCTCTTCTTCTTTAACTTCCTCGAACTCAGCGTCCATAGCATCGTCACCAGCAGCTTGCTCGCCCTCAGCGGTTTGCTCGCCGGCGGTCTGTTCTGCATAGAGCTTCTGAGCTAAGCCAGAGGAAGCTTCAGTCAGAACCTTAGAGGCTTCATCAATGGCGTCTTTATCGTCGCCCTGAACAGCCTCCTCGACCTGCTTAATCCCCGCTTCAATGGCGGCCTTTTCTTCCTCAGTTGCCTTGTCGCCAGCTTCTTCAAGCGTCTTCTTAGCGGTATGAGCCAGGCCATCGGCAGTGTTCCGCGCCTGAACCAGCTCGCCAAATTTCTCATCTTCCGCAGCGTTGGCCTCGGCATCTTTAACCATTGCATCGATCTCTTCATCAGAAAGGCCTGACGAAGCTTTAATTACAATCGACTGCTCTTTGCCCGTTGCCTTGTCCTTAGCGCCGACGTTGAGGATACCATTGGCGTCAATATCAAAGGTGACTTCGATCTGCGGCGTACCACGAGGTGCAGAGGGAATATCCGAAAGATCAAAGCGTCCTAGTGATTTATTGGCTGCAACCTGCTTGCGCTCACCCTGAACCACGTGAATAGTCACGGCATTTTGGTTATCATCGGCTGTGGAGAAAATCTGTGATTTTTTCGTCGGTATGGTCGTATTCTTCTCAATTACTGGCGTGGCAACGCCACCCATAGTTTCAATACCCAGGCTCAGTGGTGTTACGTCCAAGAGCAGTACGTCGGTGACATCTCCAGACAGAACCGCACCCTGCAAGGCAGCCCCAACGGCCACGGCTTCATCAGGATTCACGTCTTTACGCGGCTCTTTGCCGAAGAACGCAGTAACTTTCTCCTGTACTAGCGGCATACGCGTCTGACCACCGACCAAGATGATTTCATCAATTTCAGAGGTGGACTTACCAGCATCTTTTAAAGCCAGTTTAAGAGGCGCTAATGAGCGTTCAACAAGAGACTCAACCAGAGACTCAAGCTTGGCTCGAGTCAACTTAACCACCAGATGCTTAGGCCCGGTAGCATCCGCGGTGATATAAGGCAGGTTTACTTCGGTCTGTGAGCTTGAAGACAGTTCAATCTTAGCTTTTTCAGCCGCCTCTTTAAGGCGCTGCATGGCCAGTGGGTCACCATGAATATCAATGCCGCTATCAGACTTAAATTCAGCGGATAAATACTCTATCAAACGCATATCAAAGTCTTCACCACCGAGGAACGTATCACCATTGGTCGCCAACACTTCAAACTGCTTTTCGCCATCAACATCGGCGATTTCAATAATAGAGATATCAAAAGTACCGCCACCGAGGTCATAGACAGCAACCACTGAGTCGCCCGGCGTTTTATCTATACCGTAGGCCAGCGCTGCTGCTGTTGGCTCATTGATAATACGCTTAACATCGAGACCCGCTATACGACCAGCATCTTTCGTGGCCTGACGCTGTGAGTCATTAAAGTAAGCAGGCACAGTAATGACCGCCTCTGTAACTGTCTCACCTAAATAATCTTCAGCAGTCTTCTTCATTTTCTTCAGAATTTCAGCAGAAACCTGAGGCGCAGCTTTACTGTCGCCTTTGATTTCGACCCAGGCATCACCGTTATCGGCCTTAACAATTTTGTACGGCACCATCTTAATATCTTTTTGTACCGCATCGTCTTCAAAACGCCGCCCGATCAGGCGCTTAACCGCGTAAACTGTATTATGAGGATTAGTAACAGCTTGACGCTTAGCCGACTGCCCTACTAGAATTTCACCGTCTTCCGTGTAAGCCACTACAGAAGGCGTTGTCCGTGCGCCCTCAGAGTTTTCAATGACTTTGGGCTTATCGCCTTCGAGTACCGCAACACATGAGTTGGTCGTACCCAAATCAATTCCGATAATTTTTCCCATTTTTTCGATCTCCTTCACTTGTCTTTAATGCCTGTCGCCAGGGTTATCTGATTATTTTCTTGCTTGCCCTTTGTATGGATGCAATTTTTATAATTTCAAGGGGCACACTGATTAATAAGCTATTTTTTTAGGTTTGCTTGGCTACCACCACCATCGCTGGCCTAAGCAAACGGCCATTTAGCGTGTAGCCTTTTTGAAATACATCCATCACCGTATTGGGCTCAAGATCGAGGTTCGGTACAGCACTGACCGCCTGATGCAGCTCGGCATCAAATGGCTGACCCGCCGGATCAACCACCTCCACCTTGTGTCGCGTCAATACCTCGACAAAGGTCTTAAGGGTTAGCTCAATGCCTTCAGCCACTGACTTTTGCGCCGCATCTTCACTATCAATCGCCGCCAGCGCTCGCTCGAGATTATCGACCACCGGTAAAAGTGCCGGAGCAAACTTATCTAGGGCATATTTGTGGGCGTTTTCGACATCTCGCTCGGCGCGACGACGTAAATTTTGCATCTCCGCCTGCACGCGTAATACCTGATCTTTGGCTGCGGCAACCTGCTGCTGCAATTGCTCAGTCTCTGCCACCTCTGACTCCTGAGCTTGCTCATCTAGCAACTCGGCTTCAATGCCAGCATTCACCTCGTCCAGGGTTGAAATAGGGGCCTCTTGATCGTCATTTACAACGGTCTTATCGTCATTGTTGGTTTCGTCGGACACGCCAACTCCTTACTCTGTTATTAACGGGATTGATCCATTGGATCATTACATTTGCTGTATTTTTATATATGGGGGCAAACTATTGAGTTTCAACCGATTGCGTAATCGCATTCTGTTCTGTATAAACCTAGGACAAAGTCTATTGGTTAAAAACAGTGCTGCTATCAATCAATATTAATAATTACACGCTAGTGGAAACGCTCGAAATTGAGTTTTCTGGCGGTACTACTGCAATCACCGGGGAAACCGGTGCAGGCAAGTCTCTGGTTCTAGATGCCTTGGGCATGGCGCTGGGCGACCGAGCCGATACTGGTACCATTCGCCATGGCAAAGATCGTGCGGAAATTACCGCAACCTTTGCCATTGATACCATTGAAGACGCAAAAGCTTGGTTAAGCAAACATGACTTTTCAGCCGACGGTGAATGTATTCTGAGGCGGATATATACCGTTGAAGGTCGCTCTCGAGGCTATATCAACGGCCAGAGCTGCACCATGCAGCAGCTGCAGCAGCTCGGCGATATGCTCAGTGATATTCACAGCCAGCATGAACATCAGTCACTGCTGCGTCGTGAAACTCACCGTCGCCTATTAGATGAATATACCCATGCTACTGACTTCGCGTCACAGGTTGCAAGTAACTTTAGAGATTGGCATGCCGCGCACAAAAAACTCACCGGCTTACTCGAGCGCTCTGATGAATTAACGGCGCGCAAAGAGCTACTGCTCTTTCAAGTCAATGAGCTAAAACAGCTCGACATAGAGCCAGCATCTCTGGCCAAGCTAGAAATTGAGCAGCAGACCCTGGCAAATGCAGAGCAGATTCTGCAGGACAGTCATAGCCTCTTGGCTATCTGCGATCAGAATGAAGGTGCCAATGTGCGTGACAGTTTAAATCGAGCCCTCTCGATATTGACGGGTCTCAAGCACAAACCTGAGGCGCTAAGTAATGCCGAAGAACTACTGCAGGGCGGCCTGATTCAGATCGAAGAGGCAACCCGCGAGATTGAAAACCATATCGATCGTTTTGAAGCTGATCCACAACGCCTGGCACTGGTGGAGGAGCAGCTAGCGTTGATTTTTCAGCTGGCCCGAAAGCATCGTGTTAATGCCGACCAACTAAGTGAAACGCTAAACGTGCTGGAGAACGAGCTTCAAGGACTGCAGGACGGTGGTGAGAGTATCGACGCGCTGCAACAGCAGGTTGCCGACCTTGCCATACAGTATGAAAACTCGGCGCAAAAGCTTAGCGTCGCACGCCAGCAGGGCTCAACCACTATGGCTACGGAAATCAATGAACAGTTGCAACGACTGAGTATGGAAGGCGCCCAATTATTAGTCCAGTTGTCGCCCCTGGATCCGGGTGAATATCGTGCCAGTGGTTTCGAGGAGGTCGAGTTTTTGTTAGCCACAAACCCTGGTCAGCCACACAAAGCCCTTGCCAAAATCGCCTCTGGTGGCGAGTTATCTCGGGTCAGCCTGGCGATTCAAGTTGTAGCTGCAGCTCATTCCAAAATTCCTACCCTGATCTTTGATGAGGTGGATGTCGGTATTGGCGGCAGCACCGCAGACATTGTTGGTCAGCTACTCAAGCAGCTTGGTGATCGCGGTCAGGTGATTAGTGTCACCCACCAACCTCAGGTAGCGGCACATGCTCACCATCATTATCTCGCCAGCAAAGTGGTTGATGCCAATAGCGCGGAATCATTAATGGTCCCCCTAGATCGATCACAGCGAGTCGAGGAATTGGCCCGAATGCTGGGTGGTGCGCAGGTAACAGAACAAACCCGCTCCCATGCCTCAGAACTGCTCTCTCTTGCGTCCAGCTAGCTTCCACCTTGTCATCGACCCTAAGGTTCTGCGGAGTTCCTATATCGTCTCAACGGAGCGCTAACCCAACAAACTGTCTAGGTTCTCTGCCGCCCTGCTTGTCCCTCGCGGATTTGGTGGGCAAAAAAAATCCCCAGCCTAAAGCTGAGGATTTTTCTACGACTTAAAAGATTAAGCTTGCGGAGCCGCTTCTTCAGTCGCATCGCTGGCAGCTTCAGGGGCGGCAGCAGGCGCTTCAGGGACAGTGCCCTCTTCGATCTGCGCTTCCTTGATAGACAGCTTCACACGGCCACGATTATCAATCTCTGTGACCTTAACGCGGACGTCCTGACCTTCAGTTAGGTAATCAGAAACCTTAGCAACACGTTCCTGAGCAATCTGAGAGATATGCACCAGACCGTCAGTACCCGGCATAAAGTTAACAAAAGCACCAAAATCTACAATACGAACAACCTTACCATCGTAAATAGTACCTGGCTCTGGATCCGCCACGATTGCTTTAATCGCATCCATTGCAGCATTGAGGCCTTCAGTATCTTCAGAGTAGATCTTAACCGCGCCATCATCAGTAATATCGATAGTTGAGTTGTGCTCGTCACACAGGCCGCGGATAGTTGCTCCACCCTTACCAATAACGTCACGAATCTTGTCCGAGTCAATGTGCATCATACCCATGCGCGGTGCTGTCTCAGCCACTTCATCACGGCCTGAAGCGATAACCTTATTCATTTCGTCAAGGATGTGCAGGCGCGCTTCCATGGCTTGCTCTAAAGCAATTTCCATAATCTCTTCAGTGATACCTTCAATCTTGATATCCATCTGCAATGCAGTAATACCCGCCGCTGTACCAGCCACTTTAAAATCCATATCACCCAAGTGATCTTCATCACCCAAAATATCAGTCAGTACTGCAAAGCCAGCGTCTTCTTTAACCAGACCCATCGCGATACCAGCAACGGGTGCCTTCAGTGGTACACCCGCGTCCATCAATGCTAGGCTTGAACCACAGACAGAGGCCATAGAGCTTGAACCGTTGGACTCAGTGATCTCTGATACAACTCGGATGGCGTAGGGAAATTCTTCCTGAGAAGGCAACACAGCGTTGATACCGCGACGCGCTAAACGTCCGTGGCCTACTTCTCGACGGCTAGTGAAGCCAACACGACCACATTCGCCCACGGAGTAGGGAGGGAAGTTGTAGTGCAACATAAACGGATCGTCGCGACGACCTTCTAGTGCATCAATCATCTGCGCATCACGGCTTGACCCTAGAGTCGCAGCAACAATGGCCTGGGTCTCACCACGCGTAAACAACGATGAACCATGAACTTTATCAAGAATACCGACCTCAACATTAATGGCGCGAACTTTCTTAGTGTCACGACCATCGATTCTTGGCTCACCACGAATGATGCGACCGCGAACAATATTTTTCTCAAGTTTCTTGAATGAGTCTTTGACGTCTTCTGCAGAATGGCCATCGGCACTGACCAACGCCTCATTGGCACGATCACGCAATGCGTTGATGCTAACTACACGCGCCTGTTTATCGTGGACCTGGTAGGCCGCATCTAAGTCAGCGCCAACTAAGTCATTCAATGCTGCTTTGAGCTCAGCATTTTCTTCTTCTATCTGCCAATCCCAGCGCGGCTTACCCGCTTCAGCAGCGAGCTCTTCAATAACACTAATAACTGTCTGCATCTCTTGATGAGCAAAAAGTACGCCGCCCAGCATGATATCTTCCGACAACTCACTGGCTTCAGATTCAACCATTAATACTGCGTCTTTAGTGCCCGCAACGACCATATCCAGCAAAGAATCAGTCAGTTCGCTATAGGTTGGGTTTAACAAATAGCCCTGCTCTGCGGTATAACCGACTCGAGCGCCGCCGACGGGGCCGTTAAACGGAATACCCGAAATAGACAGTGCGGCAGATGTGCCGATCATGGCTGCGATATCAGGATCGATATTTTTCTCAGCGGACATAACAGTACAGACAACCTGCACTTCATTTTTAAATCCATTGGGGAAAAGCGGCCGAATAGGGCGATCAATAAGACGCGACGTTAACGTTTCTTTCTCGTTTGGACGACCTTCACGCTTAAAGAAGCCGCCAGGAATCTTACCTGCAGCATAGGCTTTCTCTACGTAGTGAACGCCCAATGGGAAGAAGTCCATGCCTGCTTTAGCTTCTCTTGCCCCCACGACAGTACAGAGTACTGAGGTGTTATCGATTGAACATAAAACCGCGCCAGAGGCCTGGCGGGCAATACGTCCTGTTTCTAATGTTACGGTATGGTTACCATATTTAAATTTCTTAATTAAAGGAGTCATAATGTTACCTTTTTTGTTTACCTTAAGGAGCCGTCTTGCCATCAAGTTACGCGCTGCTCGGGTTACTTATAGCTACCAACAATGGCAGCTATAAGTAACTCGATCAGCCATTATAGTGACAGGAAAAATAGGCCTATTTTTGTGTCCAAAATACGACTGCGGCTCGCTCTATTCTAAAGGAGCCGCACCGAGAACACCTATCGACGTAAACCAAGCTTCTTAATTAGCAGGCCATAACGTCCAGCATCTTTGCCCTTCAAATAATCGAGCAATTTCCTACGCTGGTTAACCATACGAATCAGACCACGACGAGAGTGGTGATCTTTCTTGTGATCACCAAAGTGACCCTGTAGCTTGTTGATGTTTACTGTTAGCAGTGCAACCTGGACTTCAGGTGAACCTGTATCATTTTCACAGGTTGCATGTTCTGAAACGATTACTGCTTTTTCTTCTGCACTCAGTGCCATGGTACTTACTCCAATATGCGTATTAAAAAAGTTCAGGATGCCCGCGCATATTTACAGACAACCTAACGTGAAATTCTCTATCCAAGTAGTTGCTAATCAGACTCAACTACCAGTCTTTTCGGGGCTATTCTGCCATCTTCAGTAACCGTAGCTACGCCCAAGAAAGCTCCGCCCTCGCGAAAGACGCGCACTATATCGCCTTCTTGTCCGAGGCGAAAGGCCTGTGTCGACATTACTGACTGCCCCAACTGGAAATAAGTGGCCACGGTTTCCGTCAACTCTACTGCCATACGGTCAGCAACGGGCACATCCATCGGCTTTAAAAGATAATCTAAGTCGGTTGGCTCACCAGTTTCAGCCAGGGCCTGAAGATCTCGCAGGGTCATAGTTTCAGACTCTGTAAAAGGAGCGGCAATATTACGACGCAGAGCACTGACATGCCCCCCACAGCCCAAAACTTTGCCCAGATCTTCCGCAAGACTGCGCACATAGGTGCCTTTGCTGACATGGACCTGAACGTCCAACTGGGCCTGCTGACCCGGGCGGAAATTGAGAATCTGAAAATCAAATACGGTAATTGTACGAGGCTCCCGCTCAACCTCAATACCTTGGCGCGCCAATTTATAGAGGGGTTGGCCATTGTGCTTGAGCGCAGAATACATCGAGGGGATCTGTTGGATCTCACCTCTAAAGCCCTCTATCGCAGCTTCTATTTGCGTCAGCGTCACCGCGCCAGCGTCGCGCTCGACCATTACCTCGCCTTCACTGTCACCCGTCTCTGTGGTCACACCAAGAATAAAGGTACTTAAATAGTGTTTGTCGGAGTCCAATAGAAACTGGCTAAATTTGGTTGCCTCACCCAAGCAGATAGGCAGTACGCCTGTCGCCAAGGGATCCAGAGCTCCGGTATGGCCCGCTTTATTTGCATCAAATAGATTTTTAACCCGTTGCAGAGCCTGGTTAGACGATAGACCCTGGGGCTTATCAAGCAGAAAAATACCGTTAATCGAACGACCACGACTGCGTCTACGAGCCAACTTTAGGTTTCCTCGCTGTCCGATAACGGCGTTGGATCGTCGACTGGGTGTTCTTTATCTTGAGCCATAGCCAATTCAATTAGAGCTGAAAGATGCTGCCCACGACGGCCACTTTCGTCAAAAAAGAAATTCAACTTAGGGGTAATACGCAATTTGATACTGGCAGCCAGCAACTTGCGCAAATAGCCCGATGCCCCGTTAAGTGCGGCCATACCTTCATTAATTTCATCTTGCGAGCGATCGCCGACAAATGAGATGTGCGCTTTGGCATAGGCAAGATCTCGACTCACTTCTACCTCCGTGACGCTGACCATTCCGACCCGAGGATCTCGCACATTCTCACGTATCAGCACCGCCAACTCCTGTTGGATGGCATCTGATACGCGTTCGGCTCTGGTAAATTCTCTTGGCATAAGGTCTCTTGCACTTCACAACTTAGAGTGAGCGTTGCACCTGAGTTACATCATAGACTTCAATCAGATCGCCGGCCTTAACATCGTTATAGTCCTTAACGCCGATACCACATTCCATACCATTGCGCACATCAGCCGCCTCATCTTTAAAGCGACGAAGTGACTCCAATTCGCCCTGATAGATAACTACGTCATCACGTAATACTCGAATCGGCTTGTTGCGAAATACCGAACCCTCAATCACCATGCAGCCGGCGATAGCGCCGAACTTAGGCGAACGGAACACATCACGAACCTCGGCAATACCAACAATTTCTTCCCTTGTCTCCGGCGCCAACATGCCCGACAGCGCCAATTTAACTTCGTCGAGAAGATTGTAGATAACGCTGTAATAGCGCATTTCAACTTCTTCTTTTTCAGCCAGAGCACGGGCAGCACCCGCTGCACGAACATTGAAGCCCAGTACAATCGCGCCAGTGGTAATTGCCAAGTTGATATCCGATTCGGTAATGCCACCCACACCAGAAGCCACAATATCGACGGCAACTTCATCCGTTGCAAAATCATGCAATGCACTATTGATCGCTTCAAGTGAACCACGCACATCAGTCTTAACGATCAGATTGAGCTTACTAACCTTATCAACGCTCATATCGGTAAACATATTTTCTAGTTTAGCCGCCTGCTGGCGTGACATCCGCTCTTGCCTGGAGTTGGTTGTCCGCAACTCCGCAATTTCTTTGGCCTTGCGCTCATCGGCAACAACAAAAAACTCATCACCTGCGTTAGGCGCCTCATCCAAGCCCAATATCTCTACCGGAATTGAGGGGCCCGCTTCAGTTATTGGTTTCTTCGCTTCATCAGTCATAGCGCGAATCTTACCGACGCTCTCACCGGCCAACATAAAGTCACCTTTACGCAGAGTGCCCTGTTGAACAAGCGCAGTGGCTACAACACCGCGGCCCTTGTCTATGCGGGACTCAATAATCACACCACGAGCAGGAACGCTAATTGGCGCCGTTAATTCGAGTAGTTCCGACTGTAAAAGTACCGCCTCAAGTAACGCATCGATACCATCGCCTGTTTGAGCGGAGACCTGCACAAACTGTGTATCGCCACCCCATTCCTCAGGGATAACGTCTTTGGCACTAAGCTCGCTAGTTACGCGCTCAGGATCTGCGCCTTCTTTATCCATTTTGTTTATCGCGATAACCAGTGGCACTCCAGCTGCACGTGCATGCTGTATCGCCTCTTCGGTTTGCGGCATAACACCGTCATCGGCAGCCACAACCAGAATCACCACATCTGTACTCTGGGCACCGCGAGCACGCATCGCAGTAAATGCGGCATGCCCAGGAGTATCCAAGAACGTCACCATGCCTTTCGGTGTGTTGACGTGATAGGCACCAATATGCTGAGTAATACCACCGGCTTCACCGGAGGCTACACGGGATTTTCGAATGTAATCCAGCAGCGAAGTTTTACCATGATCAACATGACCCATAACGGTAACAATCGGCGCTCTGGGCTCTTCGTCACCACCACTCTTAATCATCTCAAATTGCTTGGCGAGTTCGTCTTCAACGGTGTCATCCTGAGCTGGAACAGGCTTGTGTCCCAATTCCTCGACAACTAAGAACGCTGTCTCCTGATCAATAATCTGATTGATACTGGCCATCACGCCCATTTTCATCAGTTCTTTGATTACCTTGCCCGACTTAATAGACATTCTCAGTGCTAAATCACCTACTGTCAGCTCTTCGGGGACTTCCACCTGAAGCACCTGCTTAGTCACTGGTTTTTGGAAGGTATGCTTGTTATCCACCTTGAGTGCCGCGCCGGACGAACGTAACCGATTTTTTCTGCGGTCATCACTATCATCCAACTGTAAGCGGCCTTTTTTCTGACCCCCTTTGCCTATAGGTTTCTTAACGGCCTTTTTACCGACTTTATCTTCGTCTTCATTCACTGCCTTGCCGTGACGACGGCCCTTGTCATGAACTGAATCCGTGGTAGCTGCAGCAGGTGCAGCGGTCTTGGTCAGTTTACCGGCCTTTTTGGCTTCATCAGCCTCTAGAACTGATGCGGCTTCTGCAGATTTTCTCCCGGCCTCAGCGAGCTTGTCCTGGACCGCCTTCGCAACAGCCGCCTTAGCATCCGCTTCTGCCTTGCGGCGATTAGCAATAGCGGCGATACGCTGATCTTCAACATTATCAGTACCCGAGCCACGGACGAAGTTATACTCAGGCTCTGACACCACAACAGGAGCTAGTGCGGGAGCAACTTCTTCCAGCACCTCTGGAATAACCACTTCGTCTACTTGAACTATCTCTTCAACGATAGCTTCTATTTCAACTGCCGCCTCAGATTCAGTCTGGGCCAATATCTCTTCATCACTACGTTTAATATAGGTACGCTTTTTACGCACCTCAATATTAACCGTTTTGCGATTCCCTGATTTCAGCGTACTGACAGTTTTACGCCGCAGTGTTATTTTCTTCGGTTCACCTGAGACATCGCCATGCAGGCCTTTTAGATAGCCCAGCAGAATCTGTTTCTCTTCATCAGACACAACCGCGCTTTCGGTGCTGTGAGACAGGCCCGCTTCTTTCATTTGCATCAGTAAACGTTCCGCAGATGCGCCCACTACTTTTGCTAATTCACTTACTGTTACTTCAGCCATCGGTTGTCCTCTATACCGCCCGATTAGTTATTCACCTAGCTATTAAACAAACCAAGGTGCTCGAGCAGTCATTATTAATGCTGCTGCTTTCTTTTCATCCATACCATCAACATCCATCAGGTCATCGACGGCTTGCTCAGCCAGATCTTCCATAGTGATGATACTTTTAGCGGTTAACTTGTACGCCAAGGCAGGATCCATACCTTCCATTGTCAATAAATCTTCAGCAGGCTCTACATTACTTAACTGTTCTTCACTGGCCAAAGCCCTTGTCAATAAAGCATCTTTGGCGCGAGCCCGAAGCTCTTCAGCAATATCTTCATCAAAGCCCTCAATAGCACTCATTTCCTCAAGAGGAACATAGGCTACTTCTTCCAAACTCGTGAAACCTTCTTCAACCAACACTACGGCAACATCTTCATCAACGTCCAGAGCTTCCATTAAACTTTCTACGAAATTTGAGGATTCTGCTTCCTGTTTTTCCAGAGCATCTTCAATGCTCAACACGTTAATCGCCCAACCCGTGAGCTCAGAGGCGAGACGCACATTTTGCCCACCCTTACCAATTGCCTGGGCAAGATTATCAACGGTGACCGCAACATCCATTGAATGAGTGTCCTCATCAACAACAATCGACTCAACTTCTGCAGGGGCCATAGCATTAATCACGAGTTGCGCTGGATTGTCATCCCACAGGACGATATCAACACGCTCGTCGTCAAGATCGCTCGAGACCGCCTGAACACGAGCTCCTCGCATACCTACGCAGGCACCAACTGGATCAATTCGTGCGTCTTTACTCTTCACGGCAATCTTAGCACGCAGACCAGGATCTCTAGCGGCTGCCTTAATTTCTATAATCCCTTCAGCTATTTCTGGCACTTCTATTTGAAACAACTGAATCAGCATCTGAGGCGTTGCGCGAGACACCAGCAACTGAGGGCCACGAGTATCATCTCGTATTCCTTGAAAAATTGCGCGGGTGCGGTCGTTAATCCGAAAAATTTCGCGGCCAACCAGCTCCTCACGAGGCAGCATACCTTCTGCATTTTCACCAAAATCAATAACAATGTGATCGCGAGTTACTTTTTTGACCGTACCGCTGAGCAACTCCCCGACGCGATCAATGTAGCGACTCACTATCAGTTCACGCTCTGCGTCCTTAACACGCTGCACAATTACTTGCTTGGCGGTCTGCGCGGCAATTCGGCCAAAAGCGATATTTTCGACAGCTTCTTCAAAGGTATCACCGACTTTCAAAGTGGGATCTTTTTCAATCGCCTCTTCCGTCGTGAACTGGGTACCCAATTCTGCCATTTCATCATCGGCGACCACATTCCACCAACGAAAGGAATCGTAATCGCCTGTTTCGCGGTCGATTACGACACGAATATTGGCACCTTCTTCGTAGCGCTTTTTGGTCGCAATTGCCAAGGCCTGCTCAATTGCTTCAAATATAATCTCCTGATCCACACCCTTTTCATTGGATACAGCCTCAGCAACCATTAAAATTTCTTTACTCATCAGTCAAACTCCACATGCCTCAGAATCGAGGAACCACGTTAGCCTTCTCTATACCTTCAACCGGAAACAGAAACTCATGATCTGCTACCACCAATACAATCTCGTCACCATCAACTGCTCTCAAGCGACCTTTGAAATTACGACGACCCTCGTAGGGAAACCGCAATTTAAGTGAAATATCTTCGCCTACATATTTTTCATACTGGCCAAGCTCATAGAGAGGCCTGTCCATGCCTGGAGAAGAAACCTCTAAAATATAATCACCATTGATCGCATCTTCAACGTCTAAAATGGCACTCGATTGACGACTGACTTTCTCACAGTCTTCAATACCAATGCCATCGTCTGCGCGATCGATATACAGACGCAACAACTTTGTCTTTCCGCCGGACTGCAAATCTAAACCCCATAACTCACATCCTAGGGACTCAACCACGGGCTGCAACAACTGCTTCAACTTACTATCGGCCACAGCCATGGGTACCTCCCCGAGAAACAAAAAATGGGCCTGCGGCCCATTTTTTAACATCTAAAGAAAAGCCCCAAAATGGGGCTCCTCGATACACGCCGGACCACGACGCTAATTTTGATAGTGAAAACACGAGAGCTTATACAACGCCCCAATCCTTTTTTCACTCAGCCAATGCAAACATAGACAATAAATTGCTTTTTTACACTGACTTTTGTCGGTTAGTTTACAGTAATTCACTATAAAATTGGTAGCGGGAGCTGGATTTGAACCAACGACCTTCGGGTTATGAGCCCGACGAGCTACCAGACTGCTCCATCCCGCACCGACACAACGGTTTAATCAATCAAACCGCCTCCTAAGAGGACGCGCATTATAGGTAGCTGATGGGGCAAGGTCAACAAGGCATTACCTTGCAAACGCTTTTATTTCCTACTACTGACGATCAGCTCGTATGCCGTTTGTATTTCCTGTGTACGTTCGGTCGCCAACTTGACCATGTCGGCAGGCATACCCTGACCAATGAGCTTGTCTGGATGGTTCTGACTTATCAATTTTCGGTAAGCTTTTTTAACTTCACTGTCTGAATTACCCTCAGAAACGCCGAGCGCAGCATAGGCAGAGCTAATCTGGCCCTTTGACGATCCACCCGGCGAACTAGACCCTCTAAACTGTGACTGAGCCTTGACCATCTCGATAAACTGGTCGAACATGGTGACTGAGAAACCTAAATGCACTGCAACCTTTCGCAGTACCTTATGCTCGCCGTCGTGTAACTCACCGTCAGCTAGCGCCAAGGAAATTAGGTAGTTAAGCAACTGACGCTTCAGATTATTGTGCCGACCACAGACCGCCATAAAGCTTTCCATGGCTTTATCCAACGAGTATTCGGCCTTTGCTCCAACTTGAAAAAGCTCTATGGCCTCTCGGCGATGGTCCACACTCAGGCCCATATTGTCCATGAGCGCCTCGGCCTGCGCTATCTCGGACTTTGATATCCGACCATCAGATTTAGCCAAATGCCCAAGTAAACTAAATACCGCGGTAAAAAATGCGTCCCGGATCCGCTCCTGCTCGGCAGCAGAGATAGGGTTTAAGAACCCTCCCAGCCCCTTATCAAACTGGTGACCAATATAAAGGCCTATTCCAGCACCAAGA
>Ga0222630_1000861_pt1 | contig 14773 bp, 19 predicted proteins | sample AntAcemetagenom3_FD_179842 | JGI IMG/M metagenome (GOLD analysis project Ga0222630, IMG submission 179842) | Saline water microbial communities from Ace Lake, Antarctica - #3 | ecosystem: Environmental > Aquatic > Non-marine Saline and Alkaline > Saline | place: Antarctica: Ace Lake | collected...
CATCTCGTAGGTGATCTGTTTCCACGGCACGCGCGCCGCACGCGACCAGATCAGCTTACGCTCAGCCTCATTGAGCCACAGCACCCAATCGAAGGTCTGCTCCAGACAGGTGATGGCGGACGCTGACGGCCAAACTCGCATTGGCTCTGGCTCCATGGCAGCGATCTCCTTTGGAGATCGAACGAAAGCAGGCCAGGCGTTTATGTAGCCCTTGACCCTGACCGGTGGCAGTTTGCGAAGCGTGCGGAACGCTTCCTCGAAATGGCTGGCCACGTCGTCGGCGGTCCAGATGTGATCAACCATTGCGCACCTCCCCTTCGGGACGCGGCCCGTAGAGTTTTGTGCCTAATTGCTCGACCAATTCACGTTCCGGCCAGGTCAGGCGCTGATCGTCGACGCTGACAGCCAGCACACCCTGTTCGTGCCAACCGTCCCGTTTGACCTGATCGGGATCACGGCGGTGTCCGCCATAGCCTCTAGGAGTGAACCTCATGCCACACCTCCCCGGGTCTCGATGGCCCAGAGCAGGATGGCGATGGCGTCGGCCTCGTTGTCATCCGCAGGGCTGAAGCCGCGCGCACAGGCCGCGTCGATCATGGCCTGCTTGGGTGCGTTGCCCTTTCCGGTGGCGTGACGCTTGATAGTGCCAACCGGCACGCCCTCGTAGGGGATGCCCCTGAGTTCTGCCCAGCTAGTCAGTGAGGCCATAAGGCCTCCATAAACATGGGCTGCGTCGACGCCCTTGTGATTTCTGACTTCCTCGAACCAGATCGTGGCGATTGGCCCGGTCAGCCGGTCCAGCTCGGTCAGCCAGTTGGTGAACCGCAGATAGCGCATGCCGCCACCGTCATAACGGCCGGGCTTGAAGCTGACGGTGCCGCTGGTGATCAGGCTGTCAAAGCCACGGATGGCCCAGCCGGTGGTGGTGCCAAGATCGAGCGCAAGAATGGTGCGCGGGTGTTGTGTAGGTTGGGTCATTCAGACCTCCTCTTCGCGTCTGCGAGCGTGGCGAGAGGGCTGGCCGGTGAAGGCTGCGGTCTCGCCAGGCCCCGAAGGGTGGTCTGGTCACGTCAGATGCGGAACGGCTGGGCCGCCCGGGACTTCTTTCAATTCCTTCAACTGACCAATTTGAAAGAAGTCGGTCGTTAAGGTGTTGAACAGTATGTATAATATACCTTCTTTCAATATTACTTATATTTCAATAGGTACCTTCTCCTTACTTCTCTTCGCGCGCGAGAAATCACACATATACAGGTATCCTCTTGAAAGATTGAAAGAAGTGAAGGAAGTCAAAAATCCGTTCCTGAACAGCGGCTTAGACCCCAACTTCTTTCAATTGAAAAAAGCCCCGTTTTGAAAGAAGTCCACAGATCATGTCAGGATCCGGTAAACCATGGCCCTGCGACCACCGGTGTCACGCATGCCAGTGGTGATATCCCCGCTTTCGATTAGCGTTTCCAGAATCTCATTTCGATCGCGGGATTTCAACCACTGTGACGCCCGTGTGATCTCGGATTTGGTAATCCCCTTGAACCCAGCTGCGCGGATAATCTCTTTGAGCCGCTTCAAATGGGCCTCGGTTTCAGTGTCGGCAACATGTCGCTCCACCGCTGCCATGGTCCGCTGCGCGTAGTAGCGCACGAATTCGATGGCCCATTCTGTGGCGGTCAGATCAATTTCGGGTTTTACAGGATCCCGCCCCACCGCCACGATCAATGCCAGCTTCAGGGCGTTTTCACCAATCCGCGCCAGGATCGCCGTACATGCCGTACCAGCGGCCGCCCGCAACTCCCCCGTCAACTCGACACTCAGCGCCTTGAACCTTGCCCGAGCCTCCTCGGTCATTGGCACGATGGCAGGGTTTACAGCAGTGTTCTGGCCAGAGGTTTTACCTGTCAGGTTGCCCTTGTGACCACCGCCCCCTGCTGCGACGCGCTTCAGGCCTCTGATCAACGCTGGCGGGGCCTGCCTGATGCCGACCGCGATATTCTCATCTGGGTAATCGTCATCGCTTGGCAGGATCAGGAAACGCGCAAGCGAGCCATCGACGACGTTTGCGCCCTGCAATGCGCCCCAGAAGTGCAATGGCGTCGTGGTGCCATAGACGCAAAGGCAGGGCTGATTGATATCACGCCGCTCGTTCGTGCCATCCCGGTTGGCGTATTCCGCACCGAGAAAGATGCCACCTGCCGACGTATAAAGCTCGGTCATGTTGTCGAGGATCTCAGTGATGTGCCGCGGACTGCGTTTGCGGTCAGCCGCTGCTGCGAGGAACATGCCGAATTCGTCGATCTGAAACAGGATCGCAGGCTGGCGGTGCAGCGCGGTGAGCAGACCCGCACCGGAGGCGATCTTGTTGCCGCCGAGGTGATGGGCCAAGCCTGCCTCGAAGAACGTCTCGTTGATGATTTCGCGGGCGTGGTTCTTGCCCGATCCGCTGTCTGCGATGCCCACGACATAGAGGTTTGAGCGCAGATTGCTTGTCGTGCGGTATTGCCGCCCCATCAGCGCGCCGATGGCACACAAGCTGGCGCCAAGCGACAAAAGTGGCTGCGGACGCCGGGCCGTCGATAACATGTAGTCGGTCAGATCCCCCACCAATCCATCGGGCATGATTAGCGTGAATGGCGAGGTGACCGTTGGTTCCTCATCACCCTCGGAATGTCCTCCCAGCCTCGACAACAGCCCCGCCGCCGGATGGGTCACCTCTGGATCAACGCTGCCATCCAGCCGCAGATCCCCCCCAGGCTGCCAGCCGTGCTCCATCGCGAGGTGGTAGATCGTGCCTGCGCCGATCCGGTCGGGCTTGAAGCTGGCCCAGGCCTTCGCGGTCGTTGCAGATACGTCCTTTGCTGCTTGTGCCGACCAGTCAGCGAAGAGATCACCGCCAGCCTCGCCAAGCGCACCTTTTAGCGCCATGCCGATGCGCATCCAGCTGTCATAATCCAGCTCGGCATTGGGCAGCCATGCGAGCGCTGCCTCGATCGCGGGCAAGGTGCCAATCTGGCTGTGGCTGCGCAGATGCTCGGCAGTAGACGACACGACCCTCAGCCCGCGCTGCCGCAGGGCCTCGGGCAGCAGCGCATAGGCCTCCTCCAGAAACCCCGCCGCAGCCTCCACGGTGATTTCCGGCAGATCAGCGATATCAAGGTCGGCCAAGCCCTCATCCGGCCAGGCATAGGGCGCGCCGGTGTCCGGATGGGTGGCATAGGCCACAAACTGCTGGCCGAGGCAGAGCACTTCCAGCGGATGGTGCTTGATGCCCCGGAAGGGTTCAGCCGTGCGGTAAATCAGCATGCGTTTTGGGGCTTTACCGATCCGCAGCGCGGGGGTGTCACCCAGTTTGTCCCGCGCCAGCTGCTCAATCCGTAGGGCAAGCTCGGCATCCTCCACGATGTCAATATCGACGGCAGCAACAGCACCGCCCACGATCCCGATGCCGCAATCGGGCCATGCAGACCAGGTTGCGATTTCGACCTCGGTTGTCGGACGTTCTGCATGCCGGTTCCATTCCGGATAATCCGCCCATGCCCCGCGCTTGAACTGGCCGGGCTTTTTGGTGCCCGGGCCGATTGGCAGAATGGCATAACCATTGGTGACCAGCCGCGCGCCAAATCGCGCCATGTTGGATGTAACAGCCATCAGAAGGGCACCTCGGGGGTCATGGCGTCGAGCCGCGTGCGGTCTTTGCCCGCAAGCTCGCGCAGGTGGTCGCAATAGCCGGTGACGACCGCATCGAGAAAGCAGTCCCATTCGGTCTCGGTCAGCGTGGCGAGATCGGTCTTGCCGATACTTTCAAGGTATTCGCCGCCCTGTTGGCCGCCGACAGTCATCGCCTCACTCTCGTTTGGGGTAGGATCGATCATGCCCTTCCTCCCGTGACAGATGTCCTGGCAGGTGCGGGAGCAGAGGTGCTTGCGGCTTGCGTCGCGCCGCGGGTCGGTTCGGCGATAGTCCGCGTCGAACCAACCAAAGCCGCGAGGTTGCCGGTGGCAGACGGCGCAGAGGCCGGTGTGGGTTTGTCGCATGGGGAGAACCTGTAACCGGTGATTTCAAAATAGCGGCCCGAGGGACGGACCGAGATCGCGCTGGGGCGTACGAGTTCACCCGCCTGAAGGATGGCCTCATCGACGCTGAGCGGCACGGGCAGACCCGGCGCGCGCTTGCGCCACCAGTCCGCAGCCTTTTGGCGCGCATAGCCCTGATGCTCGATACAGACCCATTCGCTGTAGGACGTGAGCCCAGAGCTATAGGTGACCTTCAGCGAGGGCTGCCCACCCAGCTTGTCGTGCCGACTGTAGTAGACGCCATGGACCGGCAGCCATTGTGGCGCTTTTGGCGACAAAACTGGCAGGGCAGCGGCGGTCGGGGCGATCTTCACCTCACGGGCCGGAAATTCGTACCCGCAATCCGGGCATTCAGTGGCAGAGAGCGCGACGATGCTCTCGCACATGGGGCAGACCTTTGTGGGTGCCTCGCCCCCGCCACCCTCGCCAGGGCGTTTGGGCCGGACCAGATCAATCGGCCCATGGCGGCGAACATTACCCGCGAAATCCAGAACAAGGCAGTTTTCCTTGCCCGGCGCCAGCCTTGTGCCGCGGCCCACCATCTGAACATACAGTCCGGCGGATTTGGTGGGGCGCAGGAGTGCAATCAGATCGACGCCCGGCGCGTTGAAGCCGGTGGTCAGCACGCCCATGGACGCCAGCGCACGAATGTTGCCGCGCTTAAAGGCGGCGATAATGGCATCGCGCTCGTCCTTTGGTGTATCCCCGAAAATCGTGCGGCAAGTGATGCCACGGCGCTGGAATTCCTCCGCAACATGGCGCGCGTGATCCACGCCCGAGCAGAAGGCCAGCCAAGATTTGCGATCCTTGCCGTAGTCGATGATCTCGGTGACCGCCGCGCGGGTGATGGCGTCCTGATCGACTGCGGCCGCGAGATCGCGGGCAATAAAGTCACCCGCCCGGGTGCCGACTTTTGAGACATCAAGCTGGGTGGCGGGCTGTTTTGAGACCAGAGGGCTGAGATAGCCCTGATCGATCAGCTCGCGCACCGGAGCTTCAAAAGCAATATCGGTGAAGAGCGCCGATTTGCCTTCATGAAGCATGCCGCTATCCGTCCGGAACGGCGTGGCGGTGAGACCGATCACCTTCAGCGCCGGGTTGATCGCACTCAGTGCATCAAGGAAACGCCGATACATCGTGCTGGAATTGCCGGGGATGAGATGGGCCTCATCGATTAGGACCAGATCGGTGTGGCCGATTTCGTGCGCGCGGCGATGGATCGACTGGATGCCGGCAAACAAGATGCGCGCTTGCGCCTCGCGCTTGCCAAGCCCCGCCGAATAGATGCCTGCGGGTGCCTCGGGCCAGAGCCCGATCATTTCAGCATGGTTCTGCGCGATCAACTCGCGCACATGGGTCACGATCAGAATGCGCTGATCCGGCCAGGCTTTCAGCACGCCCTCGATGAAGGCGGCAGCCACCAAAGATTTTCCGGCCGCTGTTGGTAGAACTACCAAAGGATTGCCTTTGTTGTTCTGAAAATAGGCGTAGATCGAAGCGATCGCGGCCTGTTGATATGGGCGCAGGGTCAGCATGGTGTGGCCTCCGTGGTACGGGCGTCATTTGACCAGGCGGAGCCATCGGCCATGCGGTAGTTGACGATGTCGTCGCCCGCATCGATGACCTCACCCGGCACGAGATCGGGGATGAAGAGATGTTTGCCGCAGGCGGCGCGCTGTTCTGCAGGCGCCAGCATTCGATCATGGCGAGCGCAGTGCCATCCGCCTTCGACCGGCGTGGCGTGTAGGCAGGATCGGCAGGTCACGGCGGCTGCAACTCCCTCGTGGCAAGCAGCATGGTGATCGCAGAACCGGCATTCAAACCAGGCCGGGTCCTCACTGATCCGCGGGGGCGGATGCTGGGCAAAGATGACCCGACCGGCCTTTTCGAGCAGACGTTCGGCCATGGCGCTGTCGGCCTCGATCCGCTCGATATGCAGCGCGTCCGTGTTCTTGCAGACAGCCATGTAGAGCGCGCGGGTGATACCGGTCAGGTGCATATAGATCTGCATCTGCGCGGCGTGCTGGGGTTTTGCCAGCACCACGCCCTTGGCAGTCAGGTCGGCAAAGCTCTTGACCCCATGGGTCTTGAACTCCAACACATGCCAGGTTTTTGGGGCCTCAAGGATGCCTATTGCTACGCCATCCAGCGATCCGCCGAAATGACCGCCATGGGCCTCGACGCGGATTTGCCGCCCTGTCTCTGGATCGACCTCCAGTACGGTCGCCCCTGTGGCGCGCAGGTTGCGGACCATCCGGTCCTCTTCCTGTTGCCCTGTCTCGAACAAGCGCAGCAGACGGCCGGAAAAGCGTGACGGTGTCACCCACCGGAAATCATACCAGAGTGCACGGGCGCAGGATTTACCGATGATCGACGCGCCAAGATGATCGCGGAAGCCATCGCCCTGGCGGGCCTCATAATCAGCATAAATCGCCGTCAGCGTCGGCGTGGGTGGTGCGGGAAGATCAGCCATCACAAGCCCTCCCGTTCACTGCGGGCTTGGGCCTCGGAAAGAATGACGTTCCAGGTCTCGGGGTCATGGCGCTCACGCAGCACCCCAATCAAAGCGTCTTTCAGCTTTTCGCGGCGACGACGGCCGGTGCCTTTGGCAAGCAGTTCCGCCCGTTCACGGCACAGGTGGCGCAGCGCGGTGCGGGCTCGGTGAAACCAGTCAGGATCAATGGGCTTGTGGCCGCGCTGGCGTGCCAGATCGGCGGTTGCGATCTGCGTGCGGATCTTGGCGATATCATCGTCGAGGTCGATCAGCCGGCGCTGGTCATCAGGCAAGCCGGGGCTGATCACAGCCCCAAGATTATTCTCGGGGGCTGTGTTTTGCAGGTCAGTCATGGAAATATCCTTAGATGGGTTTGGGCGCTGCCCCGTCAGTCAGGGATGCGGAGCAGCGCGATTGATCAGCCCTTCTTGTTCCAGGGAGCGGAGGCCATCTTCATGGGCGTAGCGGCCTGCGTTGAGGGCGGTGCCGCGGGGTTTGCAGCAGGCTTTGAGACAGCGGCCGGCGCCCCCCCACCTTCAGGCGGCAGATAGGCGATGGCGTTGCTCTCGCCGTAACCGTTCTTCGGCGGCTTGATCTTCACCTGGATCGTCATCGGGATCAGGTGCAACTCCTCGCTGTCACTGACATGCATCCTGCCCGTCGCATGGCAGATGGCAGACAGCGTGCGCTGCGCGATCTCGACTGTGGTCGGGTTCGGGTTCACCAGGTTCAGCTGGTCGAACATCTTGCGGCCCTTGTGCTGGCCATCCAGAATGTCGAGCATTAGCCAGAGAAACTGCCCCATGCCGTTGCGGGTCACGCGCATCTCGCTCTCAACAATCTGGGCGCGGTATTTGCCTGCGGGTAGCAATTCCATGGGCGTGGTGGGTTCAACGCTGGTCGCGTCAAATGACGTATCAAAACGTGCCATAATCGTGTCCTTTCTGGTGCATTATTAAGATTGAGGCATAGCCGCCATGAACGCTTCCCAGCTGAGATCGAGCGTGTCCGGCAGGCCGTAACGGTTCTTGGCGAGGAAGGCGGGGCGCTCTTCGGTGTGCATGACACGCGCACCGGACCCGAGCGCCCGGGTCACCTTTTTGTTGAAGCCGACATCAGATTTGGCGACCGAAATCCGGTAATTCGCAAAAAGCACCACATCGGAATGCTCTTGGAGCAGCGCCGATGCGCGGGCCTGCAACTTGACGATATATCGGTCGTAAGGTTCGTGCTCGGGGCTGTCGAACCGCTTGATATCGGTGTGGGCAATCTGGATGACCACCATGCCCTTGCGATCACGAAGCGCGTTCAGCTTATCGAGATATTCGCGCCAGACGGTCAGTGCTTCAGCATAGCCTTTGCCAAAGCCCGGTGTTTCGATCGACTGCCAGCCGTTGCGTTTGCACGCCTCTGTCCAGATCAGCGGCTCTAGCCAGTCGATGCTATCCACGACGACCGTGCCATAGTCGTGCTCCTCAACCAGCAAGGCGTCGAGCGCTTCCGCCACCTCGACATAGCTGGTCGCGAGGGGGAAATGTGGAACCTGCAGCTTGCCGAGCCCATCCTCGGTCATGATGAACACAGGCCGGTCAGCCTCCGCCGCGAAGGTGGATTTGCCGACACCAGCCACGCCGTGCATCAGGATGCGTGGGGGCGTCAGTGCAGTGTTGGTGCGCAGGGATGCAAGAGAAATAGCCATCAGTGGACTCCTTCTGATTGGGGCATGGAGGGATGAGAAATCATTGGCGCAGCCTCAGCCGCTTCCGCTGTGACGGCCATAAACAGCGCATCCAGACGGTTGGCTTCACCAAGGCATTCGATGCCTTTGCGCCGCATGAACCGGCGTGCGTCATCCAGCAATTCGGGCTCAGCAATCAGAGCGGGTATGCCGACATACTCCTGCGCGCTTTCAACGAAGTACGATTTTGATCGCAACTTTTTCACCAGTGGCGCGAAGGCCTCGCAGACCTCTGCGAAATCTGACTGGCCCAATCCGTCATCGCGGTTGCGCAGGATGCGCTTGACCTCGGAAATGATCCCGGTGCGCAGCATGCGCAGCGCGCCCTCTTCGCGGGCCTGCGAACAGGTTAGCGGGAAAGCCGCTTCCATCATGTCATCGGCGATCTTGGGGGCGTTGTTGCCCAGACGGGATGCGTAATCCCAGACGCGTTCGGCAAAAGCCGCTGATTGGCTATCAAGCATCAAACCACTCCTTGATTGTTGTGAAAGCTGCCGACCCTTGCGCGATGGCTTTGGCATCGAGGTCGTGAAACGGGATATTCTGCGCCTCCCGCATGCCCTTGCGGGCAAGGGTCAGGTTGTCGTCGGAGGCCCATTCAGCAAAGGCCCGAAACGTACCAGTCACATGCTGCCAGGCCGCCTGTTCAGGTGTGGGCGGGACATAGAGAGGATTGCGCCGGCTCGGACTGCGCTGCGGGCGCAAGCCACGCATGGCCGCATCCGTCACCATTCTGCGCAGGGCTGTGCGGGTTGGTTCCTCGCCATGCTCCAAGCGTTCGTCGAGCGTGCGGCGGATGATGCCGGGATCTGCCATTTCCGCGTCGCGGATCAGCCGCGCATCGTGGATCTGGTCACGGCGCAGTCCAAGATCGGAGGCAGTCGCAGGTTTGGCGTTGAGATCTGCAACGCCAAAGTCCTTGGTCCGGTTTCCAGTGGCCACCTCACCTCGCGCTTGCGCTGCATCATATTCATCAGCAAGGCGGCGCTTTGCGGCGGCCTCGATCTCCAGCGCATCAGCCTGCGCGCGATGGGCGGCCGCAATCAGCTCGTCATGGGCGGATTTGGCCCGGTGCAGTCGCGAGGCGCGTTTGGCCGCGTCATAGGCCAGCCCTGCAAATTCACGCGCCTCCAGCACTTCGGCCGCAGTCTTGGCGCCTGCCAACATTCTGGCCGCACGGTCGATCAGGCCGGGCAGATCCCGGACAGGATCAAGGATGGGGGTCAGAGCCGTCATGTTGCACCCCCATTTGATTCAAACCGAAACTTGGGCTTGCCGGTCCGGACCGTGCGCGCAGGCTCAAATCCCTTGCGCCAGGACTCCGGCAGCGCCGTGTATTTGCGCTCGGATACCGTCAGCTTGGTGTCGATGAACTCCGCAGGGTCTTCGCCAGACGAGGCGATGTTTTCAGCGATCTGAGCGAGTTTCGCCTGATCCCAGTCGATCCGTTTCGCCAAATCGGCGATTACAGTGACGCCGCCATCTTCAAAGCGGATCGTGCCGGTGTCCTTGCTCGCCTCATTGCGGCATTCGGTGGCGCGGTCGGCGTATTTCAGGGAGATGGCACCATCGAGCCAATCCGCGACTGTCTTTGCCTGGGTGAGCTGATGATCGGCAGCATCCTTCAGCATTGCCAGCTGATCAGCAGGCAGTGCTGCGATCTTGCCAACCGGCATGTGGTGGATGTCAGCCAGCGTGATGTGATTGGGGATGTTCATGATGATCCCCTCAAGCCGCAGGCTTTGACGAGATTTCAGCCGTGCTGTTGCGCAGCTGGCTATCCTCGTAGCCTTCGACGTCTTCCAGGCGGTAAACCACCCGGCCGCCGACTTTCATGTAACGAGGCCCCTCCCCCGTCCAACGCCAACGTTCCAATGTGCGTGGGCTTATGTTCAACCGAGCCGCCAGCTCGATCTGGTTTAAATGTCTGATGGTCATCTGGTTATCCTTCGCGTTTGGTCGAATCCCTGCGAAGGACCATCGCCCATGGCGTGGGAGGAAAACGGGAGGAGCCAGGGAGGGGAGAGGGGAGGAATGCAAATCCGGCCCCCGAAAACGAAAAAAGCCGCCCCAAAGGGCGGCCTGATGATCACGATTTTCGCAGTGTCAGACTTCGAGCCAACAGTTTGAACCGCTCTCCCGAATGACGTCCCTCCACGTGGGATGACCGCCGAAGAGGTCTTTCAAGCGCTTCACCGAATTTCCGCACTCGGCTTCCTCAATGATCCGCGTAACCGACAGCACTGGATCACCACTGAGCCAAGCTTCGGCGAGCATGGCGACAGCAATCTTCTGCTTGCCACCAGTGAATTCGTGCCACTTGCCGTGCACGATCAGCACGCCGCCATCGCCAGAAACCCAGACGGGCCCCTTGTGGGACGGGCCCTTCATGAGGCGTGCAGTTAAGACTTCGGGGGCTACGGCAAGACCATCCTCATGCTCAATCACATCTGCCAGCGCGACGAATTCATAGCCCCGTGTAAAGGAGAAGCGATGCCGATCCGGAGGGTCGAGAAAGAGGACCACACGAAGCCCGTCGGCCGGGCGGCGCGCAACAAGGTGGCGGAAATCCTCGAACACGGCCGGCGTCGTCAGACCGCGGGCGACCCAGATCCCAACACGTGCCCTGCGCTTCGGCAATCGCACCGTCCCGAAATCCAGCACCGCGCCGTCGAGACACGGCACGGGATCATCACCAAGCGAGCAGTCGAGCCGGGCCACCACCCGCCGAGCTGCTGCTGCCATGTCCAACGCATAAAACCGCCGGCAGGCGCTCGTACGCTCGTTCTGCCATATAGAACCGCCCAGATGCCCATAATCGCCAGTGAGCGGATGTGAGATAACAGATGTTAGGGTGTCGTCCAAGTCGTCTTCGGCAATGACAGACATCGCGCTACCGCGCTGCACGAGCAGTCCGGCATCCATAAGCACCTTGCCAGCGTCGCGCATATGCGCAAGCGCCATAGCTGAAACCCGCGCGTCGCGGGTCCCGGCAATGGAAAAAAGCAGCCGACGAGCAGCCAGATCAATCCTCGAAGAGCTGCAAGTCATCGACCAGAACCCCCCAACGGCGAAGATACTTCTCGCCGATCATCTGCTCGCTTGCGGTGCGATCCTTCAGATCGCAACCATGCGGCCAAGTGATTGTCAGCGCCAGCGTGCGCCGCGCATCGCCTCCGGGCCTGCGCGCAAGCTTCACGGCAATTTTAGCCCGCGTAACAACATACCCGTCACCCAAGGGCGTGCGATCACCAAAACACTCATCAGCCTTCGTCCAGATCGTCTTGTCAGCGCGCGCAGGCTTCTCCAGCGTTACCCTGAAATCGGTGTCGTCGATCGGCATGAGACGCAGTTCGCGCACTTCGACACTCTCAATCCCGTCCTCCGGATCCACCGGAAAGTCATGGGGCGTCAAAAGTCCGGAAAGATCGTAGCAGCGAAGCGGCAGGCGATTGTCTTTAAACTGAATACCGAGCAAGTGCGTGACTGTGGCCTTCACGATTTCACCGCGCGTCACCGTATCATTCGCGATCACCTCAATACCCCCGCTTGTGGGCTCATAGGTCACAGCTGCCTCGAAGACAGGGCGATAGGCCTGCCGCACAAGAGCGCCCGTTTCGTTAAAGCGCAACAAATCGTCGGGACGACCCTCGCGGAAGATTGTCACCTGAACAAGATCACAGTCATCGCCATCAAGGGTCATGCGCACGCGATCAAAAATATCCACCTGAACATTGCTCGCGCCAGAGAATGCTTTGATCGCATTAACGAAAGCCTGCCGTGAAAATTCATCCCGCCGCAAGGCCACGCCAGCATCGGTCATGTAACCCGCCCACATCTTCCCGCGGCGGCGGTCCTCTGTGAAACGAACCTCCTCAGCTTGGATGAAGCGGCTTTGATCTCGGATGAACATCCACAGGGATCGTGCATGAGGATTGGCAAGATCGTCCAGAAAAGCAGGATTTTGCGCCACGCTATAAAGAGCAGCTTGGCCAACGTCGTTTGCAAGCGCTGTTACCCGTTCAGCATCGTTTAATACCCTATCGCGCTGGCGACGCGACATTTTCTCGATGGCAGCCATCAAAGGGGCGGATAGCCGCCCGTCTGCAACGTCCCAGTCAAACTCAACTGGCAAGCCGATATGCGGCTGATCGAAATATTCGCGCAACGCCTCTGGCGGCGTTTTGCGTAGAAAAGATGATAATGCGGCCATGCGTGTTCTCCTTACGCTGATTCCCAAAAACTATGGCTGATCAGCTAATGAGCGTATATTGAGCCTGCGAAGTCAATCGAAAAACTACGCACTTCTGCTGATTGACCTAGTTGTCGAAAAGTGAAGGCTGCCCTATCGTGGTTGTCAGAAGACCCAACTTGAGTAGCCGTACTTCGGCTGCCTCCCGAGAGACAGCGAACTGCTCGATCACCGCATGGACGAGATGAACAGCGTGCTCGGACGTCACATGAATATGTCCATGCAACTCACGCGGCGCACAATAATCTGAAACCAACCGCCGAACTGGCGTTGCTGGCATCAGTAGCGCGCCACTAATATACCCCGCTTGCCACTCCATCCAATCCGAATGGGGCGCGTTGAGTATGTTGTCACGTTTAGAAATCGCCTTGTTGGCGTGGTTTGCCTGCTGGAAGATGTCACCGGTGGCAAACTTTTCAGCCCAAAGTGGGCCGTGGAATTTTACGTGCCCAAACTCGTGGGTCAGCGTTGTGCGGAAACGGTTTTCCCTGCGATCATCGCCAGAAATCCTCTCGGATATTGACACCCGCGGGCCGCGGCTTTGGAAAAATTCTGTGACACCCTCAACGTCCTCACCGTAGACAGAAAGGTCAGCGTAACTGTCGAGTTCGGCATCGTGCATTTCGATGAGAACGGTCAGATCATCCGTAGCGATGGGATAGTCGACACGCTGATATCGTTTTAGCAGAAGCTCAGAAACAAGTCGTTCACACTCATCGTCGAGTTCGCGCGCAGCATAATAGGGGCGGCGGGCAAATCGCCCCGTATCGTCTGGGATCATCCGCACCATGCACAGCCCTCTATTCTTTAAGCGTTCGTCGAAAGCTCATGAACGCGGCCACCACTTTATCCGGGTCAGATGTGTCGGTCCGCAGGTCATCAGGCAGTCGACCTGCAAGCGCGAAAAGGTAGTCCTCCGGAATGTTTAAGATCCCAGAGAACTGGCGGATCAAGTGCCCTGAGCTTGGACTGCGCCGGTCGTGCTCGATGTCGTTGAGGTATTGCGGTGATATCGCGCCACCATCTTCTTCTTTCAATATACGTGCGGCTAGGTCCTTTTGGCTGAGCCCGTGGGCTTTGCGTGCCTTCGAGATCGCCTGGCCGAAGGTCACAGCTTCTGTAGGCATGAACGGTCCATTGCATCATTCCCCTGTCAATCCGCTTGTACGCAGATTTGCGGATTATTACGCTTCATTACATACTGACGCAACCAAGAAGCACAGAAGTGCTGTCAGCTTTCGCGATATCGATAAACCAATGTCAGCCTTTCACTTGTCGCTCACCAGCCTGCAACTCAAACTGATCAAGATCGGTGCCCGCGTCGTGCGCCACGCCCGCGCCATTACCTTCCAGCTGGCCGAGGTGGCCGTCACCGGCCCGATGGTGCGCGCCATCCTCGCCGCCATCCGCCGATTACGCGCGCCACCGCTATGCGCGTGACCGCGATTCAAGCCAAAACTGAACGAAAGCGGCAGGACAAGTCTGCCCGATGCGCTGAAAAACGTCGCCGCCGGGCCGGGATGCTGCGGGTTTACGTGCCCATTCGCCCAACTTCGGGCGTTTGCGCGACCACAGACGCCGCTCAGGGCGGAAAACGCTTGATCAGGTGACGCAGTCAGGCGATCTTGACGCCAGAAGGTAGGCCACTTGGGGAATGTCGGTTGATGGTTCCAGATGTTACTTGCCGTTTGAGTACATGACAAATCACGTGAAAAGTCTTAGGAGAAATATGTTCAGATTAATTGTGACAGGTGTTATTTTTATAATGTCCGCATGTAACACGTCGAACGATCGTGTGTATGCGGATGCAAAAAAACTCGGATCTTCAGAATACTTACAGTGCGTTGAAGAACAGAAGACCAAACACGCACAGTATATCAACGAGCGAGAACTTTATGATAGTAACGTTGCCTCTGCCCAAGCGGCATATCAGCGAGAGCTAGTTGCATTTGGGGCTGGCGAAAGACCATTAGTTCCAGTTCTACCTGAATTAAGGTTTCAAATCCCAATGATACCCAGACTTAAGAATTGCCTTGGGTGACACAGTGGAGCATGAAAGATGATTGACGCCATCATTAAGCCTGAAGCTGGGCGCTTAAAATACATATTTGTTTGGTTTCTCAGCAGTGCTTAGGCTCAAGTTTCAAATGCAACACCAGCGGCCCTTTGGGCATAGGATGTTGCGATGGACAGACAAAACAAGCACCTCAGTAGCGAGGACC
>Ga0222630_1000865_pt1 | contig 14735 bp, 13 predicted proteins | sample AntAcemetagenom3_FD_179842 | JGI IMG/M metagenome (GOLD analysis project Ga0222630, IMG submission 179842) | Saline water microbial communities from Ace Lake, Antarctica - #3 | ecosystem: Environmental > Aquatic > Non-marine Saline and Alkaline > Saline | place: Antarctica: Ace Lake | collected...
TTATAGGGTCAAAAGCTCTAGTTCTCGTTTGTTCGAGGCTGATGAGGAGCCGTAGACAAAGCGGCATACACCAAACCTCAGGCTGCTCAGATCAAACTCGACGCGGCCTTATCCTATAGGGTTATCGCCTGTCACCTTTGCCATCACTACGTCAAATCTCGCATTAATAATAGCTGCAAGGCTACTCGAATTAATACTATCTAGCCGAGGCCTAATATGGATAACCGCCCCTGGTTATACCATGCTATATGAGTAATCCCACCTCGATAAACCGCTAACGGGGTATGCGCTGAGACTGATTATTATTTGTAAATCACTCCTCCCTTCATCACAAAAGTCACGCGCTCAGTCACGCTAATATCCTCCAATGGATTAGCCGGCACTGCAACAATGTCGGCCAAAAACCCGGCTTTGATCTGCGCGATATCTTTACGCTTCATCATGGTAGCTGCGTTGATGGTGGCAGCCTGAATAGCCTGTAACTCAGACATGCCATATGTCACCATTCGAGAGAATTGCTTAGCATTATCGCCATGAGGGTAAATAGCAGCATCGCTACCAAAAACCATATTTACGCCTGCTTTGACCGCGGCAGTAAAACTGTCACGTTGGATCTGACCAATCGCTTCATCTTTCTTCAAGTTTTCCTCGGGCACACCATTGGCTTTACCAAATGCGAAGGTATATTCGGTATTATAGATATCCATCGACAGATAAGTGCCATGTTCTTTGGCCAGTAGAATCGTTTCATCATCTAATATACTGGCATGCTCTATGCTGTCTACCCCCGCAATTATTGCGGTTCTAATGCCTTCGGTACCATGCGCGTGGGCTGCAACGACCATGTCCCTGCGATGGCTTTCTTCGACAATTGCTTGCATCTCCTCTAGAGAGTATTGAATCGCACCAACCTTAGTGCCTCTAGAGAAAACACCCCCGGTGGCACAAAATTTAATGGCATTTGCGCCGTACTTTATGTTCTCTCGCACCTTTGCTTTTACGGCCCATGGGCCATCAGCAATACCTTGGCTTTTTTGTTTTAATTCTGGGGGCGAATAATTGTCATCGCAATGGCCGCCGGTGATTCCCAGCGAGGGGCCTGTAGCCCAAATACGTGGCCCGGGTACATCACCCATATTGATCGCATTGCGCACTCCAATCACCGTATAGTCAGAAGCACCGACGTTACGCACCGATGTAAATCCAGCCAATAACGTTGCTTTTGCATTTTTAACTGCATTAACTGTTCTGCGAGGAACTGATTGCAATCGTGCTTCCAAGAAGGAGATATCTTTAGACGCAGAAGACAGATGCACATGCATATCCATAAGACCAGGCAGTAGGGTTTGTCCTGGGAGCTCTACCACCTTAGCATCCCTAGGGATAATGCCTGTGCGCGCTGCCGCTGCACCAGAGACCACTTTAACAATCCTATCTCCTTCAATGAATACCAATGGCCGATCTACAAACTCACCCGTGACGACGTCAAGCAGACGATCTGCCCGCACCACCACTAGGTCTCTTAAAGCCATTTCATCCGCGGACGCGCCGTAGCTTACTAGCACTGAAATACCACTGATTAAGATACATCGAACAACATGTTTCATCGCTAACCTCATACTTTAACTAAAGCCAAAAGACGTGAACGCTTAGATCTCATAACGTTCGACCTTATCCAGCTTCGTGCGTTATCGTTGTAACGTCAAGTAAACCCATTACTGCACTCAGGCCTCTCGCAGGAAATCCTGACAGAATATTGATACGTTGAGGGCTAGATGGATCGTTAGGGCATAAAGTATGTTAACTTGTCAGCAACAGTTGAACCTAGCTCTAGATGTATTTCCAATATTAGTCATTTGATAACCACAAGGCCTTCGCATGAGTTCCTTTTTACAAGACCTCCAGGCGACGTATTTTATCGATAGTGATGACGAACGTATTGTTCAATTCTCAAAGGGTATTGTCGGCAGTGAAGTCGACCCTATCAAACAGGCCATAGGGCTCTATTATGCTGTTCGAGATAATTTTCGTTATGACCCCTATGGAATATCTTTGCAACCCGACGCATTTAAAGCCAGTAGTGTGTTGGGCTTGCGCAAAGGTTGGTGCGTGTCTAAGGCTATTTTACTGGCAGCCTGTTGTCGCAGTATCGGCATACCTAGCCGACTTGGGTTTGCTGATGTCAGTAACCATTTATCCACGCAGCGAATGCGAAAAATGATGCAAACCGACGTCTTTTATTGGCACGGCTACACATCGATTTATTTGTATAATAAATGGGTTAAAGCAACCCCCGCATTCAATATAGAGCTATGCGAGAAATTTCACTTAAAGCCATTGGAATTTAATGGTATCGAAGATTCGATTTATCATGAATTCGACGAATTGGGTAACCGACATATGGAGTATCTGCACGATCGGGGAGAGCACACAGACTTACCCTTGGACGCCTTACTGGAAACCTTTGCTAAGCATTACCCAGACAGTGGCGCCTTAGACAGCGACGCCGATTTCGACAAAGACATCGCCAATGAAATGATAAGATCAGTATAATCGAGATGACGCCTCTCTACACCCAATCCTACCAAGAAGCATTGCGGATTAAAGCACCCTCTGCGTCCTCGGCAAAAAACTAAAATCCCTCATGACCAAGATTCAAAAACGATGCTATTAGAGACTCTTTAGCATACCGAAACAGGCGCACTCTGACTCAATTACACCGTTCCACCAACAGCCAAAAACCGGGCTTGAAGCTAGACTACAAATAAGATTTCCTCTGTTCTCTCAGATAGCACCAGAATGACCTGTCGAACATAGCGCTCTCGCTAACAGGCAATACCGCACCAACAACTCTTTATCCGTGGTGGCATAACTGTCTATAATAAACATTCGGTTTATCACTCACAGGTCCTATCAATGAAATCTGAATCCACTGTCGAACTCGAAGCTGCCGCCTTTCGGCGTCTTTTAAAACATCTTGATGACAACCGCGATGTGCAGAATATTGATTTGATGATACTGGCGGATTTTTGTCGCAACTGCCTCAGTAAATGGTACCTCGCCGCCGCCTCGGAGCGCGCTATTGAAATGGATTATGAGCAGGCCCGCGAGGCTATCTACGGCATGCCGTACAGCCAGTGGAAAAATAACCACCAACCACCAGCTACCGATGCGCAGTTAAGCGCTCTTGGCGAACGACAAAAGCGTTAGATTACTCGTCGACTAACTGAAATCCAGGCGTCGAGGCAGAAAGAGCGATCTCTGCATCGTCCATGGCCTCGCCAACATCGGCAAAAAGGGCTGACGACAGATAGCGCTCACCGGTATCAGGCAACATGCAAAGAATCACGGTGCCTGGCGCTGCGGACTGCGCTATTTTAAGCGCAATAGCAAACGTGCAACCGCCAGATATGCCGGTAAAAATACCCTCTTTTTGCGCCAGTAGTTTGGCGGCGTCAATCCCTTCCTGCCCATCGACGGGCGCTAATTCATCAAAGCGCTTTGCATCAACTGATTCCTGTAAAACACTGGGAATAAAGTCTGGCGTCCAGCCTTGGATTAGATGCGGTTGAAAGGCCGGATGACTGCTTGCGGGCGCGCCGAGGGCGTTTCGCTCTTGCGCCACACCGCTATCAAGCAGCTGAGCATTGACCGGCTCGCTAAGGATAATCTTGGTGTCCGGTCGCTCTTGTCTAAGCACCTTGGCGACCCCCGAAAATGTACCGCCTGTGCCGTATCCAGTTACCCAGTAATCTAGTCGATCACCGGCAAAGTCTGCCAAGATTTCGCGTGCGGTGGTGTTCTCATGAATCTTGGCATTGGCGTCAGTCTCAAACTGGCGTGCTAAAAACCACCCATTTGCATCAGCTAATTCTACCGCCTTAATATAACAGCCCATGGCCTTGTCTGCCTTAGGTGTCAGAATCACTTTGGCACCGAAGAACCGCATGAGCTTGCGGCGCTCAACAGAGACGCTAGTGGGCATAGTGGCCACAAAGGGGTACCCCTTTGCTGCGCAGACCATGGCTAAGCCAATGCCTGTATTGCCACTGGTTGCCTCAATCACCGTCTGACCGGGCGCAAGGTCGCCACTGCGTTCAGCCTCCTCAATAATACTGATGGCTAAGCGATCCTTGACTGATCCGGCAGGATTAAAGAACTCGGCTTTGACATAGAGGCGCACAGTATCTGGCACTAATTTTTTAACCTGAACTACCGGCGTGTTGCCTATAGTATCCAAGATACTGCTATAGAGTTTGCCGCGCCCTTCTGTGGTCCGTTCGCCTATGCCTGACATACCAATTCTCCCGTTGATTGAAGATCCATTATTAATGCTGACTATTAGGCGACGATCATTAACGAACCATGCGATTATGTCAATTGCGCGTCTAGCTCCCTAGTCGAAAAACCCAACCTCGGCAATCTTGATATCTGCGGTATGATCGCGACCGAAGGCCACCACGCCAATACTCCGAATGGACGCTGGCTTTATGGCCCGGCTCAGCCAGTCGCCAGAGGGCACAAACTGGTCAAGCGGCAACCGGACAGTCTGCCACTGCTGGCTGATCTCAAAAGCTGCCTGATAATACTGCCAGGGTAACACGGTACCGCGCGTGCGCAGATGGACAAAGTATTTTTGCGGCTTGCCACGCACACGCAAAGTTATGCCAGCCACCTGCGCAGTCGAGCCTCTAGCAATGTTGGTTCGCAACTGGATAAAGCCACCGTTATTCAAAGTACTCACGGTGCCAGTCATGTGGGCATAATATATGTCCCCTTGCTGCGCATAAATTACCTGCCCCGTGGAAACGCCACCCATTACTTGATCGCTGACATATCGCCACCGCTCGCCTGGGTTTGACTCAAAATTTTCGAACATAATGGCACCCTCATCATCATCGGCATAAGCGTACGCACCTATTGCAATCACGAAAATAGCTACCAGCCTCACCAGTGTTTTGACACCCAAAATTTTCATCGTTATTAGCCCCGTTTGTACTGTGTGGGGCAATAACCCCTACTTATGTCAGGTGACCTTAAAGCCAGATGCTTGGTCTTACGACTTGTCACACGCTCGCGCCACAGGCGGAATGAGCGAGCTTTCATACTGCTGCGCATTAAAGCTATCACCGCAGACTCGTTAAGGCCGAAATGAGACTCAATAGCCTCAAACGGTGTGCGATCCTCCCAAGCCATCTCGATAACGCGGGAAATTTCATCCGGTCTTAAGAGCACAGGTGAGTGTTTCATTGAACAGCGCCGCTGGCAGACATAAGATTTTTAATAGGTCATTCTCACAAAATATACAGATAAGTAGTTTTTCTTACGTCGCAGAGTATTTTTTGTATCAACGGTGACCAACAGATACCTCGTTAAGGCTTTGGACTTGGTAGCGAAAGACGATATAGTCATGGTCTTAGACGTTTTAAAAAGTAGCCTTACTATGAATTATATTATCTTGATCGGCTTATTACTTTTTGTATCATCCTGTGGCGGTGGCGGCGGTTCGTCGGGCCCCGCAAATGGCCCCAGTGCTGCTACGCCCAGTGAGGTGCCCGTGGTACCTGATAGCACTACGTTTCCAGGCGCTGACTGGGAGGTCTATGCACCCGATGAGGTTGGCATCAGCCAGGCTAGCATTGATGCGGCCTTAGATTATGCTTTTATCGCAGACCGCTTCACTCAGGGCGTGGTGATTATCCGACATGGTGTGATTATCGGCGAGCGCTATGCTGTCGATAAAAGTGCCGACACAATTGCCACCAGCTGGTCTACAGGCAAGTCTGTTGCCAGTACGCTGATTGGTATTGCCGTTGATCAGGGTCTGATTAGCTCGATTGATGCTCCCGCTGAAAACTACCTGCCTGAATGGGTTAACACCGACAGAGAGGCTATTACCATTAGGTCCCTTTTGGAAATGCGCTCAGGTCTTGGCTTGGCATCGGCCAACGTCGAAGATACAGAGATGTATGTGGAGGGCGGTATCGCGGGCGATCAACTAGCCTACGCATTAGACAGAAATCTCAAGACTACCCCCAGAACTGACAATTGGCGTTATCAAAATACCGACTCGATGCTGTTGGGTGGCATCCTAGAAAATGCTACCGGGCAAAATGTGCTCAATTATGCGGACGTAAATCTGTTCTCCGCGATTGGCATGACGGCGACCTGGTGGACTGACGAGGCGGGCCATGCGCTGACCTACTGTTGTATTGACGCCACTAGCAGAGACTTTGCGCGTTTCGGCCTTCTAATTGCCCGAGATGGCAAATGGCGCAATACGCAGGTGGTTTCCAAGGACTGGGTCGATGAGGCCACGGCCGTGTCTGTAACGCTGTCTTCAGATACAGGGTATGGCCTGCAGTGGTGGATCAATTCAGATCTGGGGTATTTTTATGCTGCGGGTTTTCATAAAAATCATATCTATATTTTCCCGCAGCATGATTTAGTGATTGTACGTAACAGCAACTACACAAGAACTGGGGACGATACCGTTAGGACAGGCTCTAACTGGCACCGCACTGATGGGCCAAACCAATGGAGCGACGCGGACTTTGTGACCTTTATTACTGCGGGCATCAATTGATGTTACATATCCCACGGTCTACTACTTTATCAATAAACGACCCTGGGCTTAGCTAGAATCTCTACGCGCTAGAATCAGGCTGTCCAACCCGATTGTGCTGCTACTATTAGAGGTTCTTTTCACGAACTTCTGAGGGCGATTTTGTCGACCATCGCTTAAAGGCTCGGCGAAAGTTAGCGGGATTATTGAAACCCAGCAACAGGGCGATTTCGGCCATTGGCAACTGCGTTCCCTGCAAGTATTCAATAGCGAGTCTGTGGCGTACCTGATCGAGTAATTCCTGATAACGCACGCCCTCTGCAGCTAATCGACGCTGTAATGTACTTTCACTCATGTACATCTGTTTGGCGATCACCGCACTGGATGGAAAGTCTGACTGAGGCCCTAGCAGCGCCTGTTTAACCCGCTCACTGACCATTCCTATTGGGTTGTCAATAGCGATAATACGATCGCACTCACGCCTAAAAATATCCTGAGCCTGCGGATCAGAGGTTGATATGGCAACAGCCAAACTCTCCCGGTCAAAGATTAGGCCGTACCGGCTTGCGCTTAATTCAATACCCGACCCAAATATTGCCTGGTAAAAGGGCAAGTTTTCAAGCAGCGGATAATTAACCTCTAGTATCGGCTTTCGTACATGATTATTAGTCAGCACGCCGAGGTTGGTCACCACACCGGCGTATAGCGCGTCCTGATAAAAGCGCTCTAGTACCTGCGGCAAATGGTCAGCACTGCTGCGCAGCTCTATACTGCCGTCGCAGGACATAAGCTCGATGCGCATACTGGGCAATACCGCGCGCTTGTAGCGCAGTAATAATTTGAGTGCATCACCAACAGTTGCGCTGGTCATTAGGGCATATCCCAGTATGCCGAGGGAGACCATATCCAATCTGACACCCAGCTTCATGCCCAGCAAGCTGTCGTCAGATAACTGAAGCGCCTTACTGCATATGTCATCAGATTGCTGGTCACTTAACTGTTGTGGCGCGGTTAAATCTACGTCCTCCAAACCACTGTTTTCCAACAGCTGACGCCGCGTTATACCCTGCTCTGCGAGCAGATCTAGTAAAACAGGTAACACATAAGACATCATATAAAATAACCTCATCTCCTTAGCAGGAGGCAGATAGAATGACTGTAAATGACCGCCAAATTGACGACATTTGACTCTACGAATGACCGTAATTGACCCACTCATTGAATGTATTTGACACTCTGGCTATAGTGTTTGTCAACTACAATGTCTGCAAGTTAAGCCCAGTAACCAAATAAAAGGAATTCTTCATGGCCACGTTTACATTGCAGCACCCCACCAAAGGATTGATCTCCTACACGGATAAAAAACGCTATCAGTGGCTGTTCTCCGTGTTGACGCCCGCGATTCCGCTGATGGGCGTCGCCATTTATTATCAGACCGGTGTAGAGTGGATGCTTGCTCTACCCCTTCCTCTGTCTTATATCCTGTTCCCCATCCTAGATTGGTTGAGTGGCTCTGACGAGAATAATCCACCGGAGGAATTAGTGCCCCAGCTTGAAGCTGACAATTACTACCGCATACTAACCATGGTCACAGTGCCATTACATTTTTTGGTTCTAGGGGTTATAGCTTATGTGGTGGGGACCAACGATCTCAGCCTATGGACCGTATTTGCCCTGGCTATTGTTGCCGGTGGCTACAGCGGCTTAGGCCTCACTACCGCCCATGAACTGGGTCACAAACCAACCGCTATTGAGCAGACATTTGCCAAGGTGATGCTGGCAGTGCCGGCCTACGGCCATTTTTGCGTCGAGCACAATGGCGGCCACCATGTGCTTGTGGCAACACCGGAAGATCCCGCGAGTTCGCAACTGGGTGAATCGATCTATGCTTTTGCTCTGAGGGAAATACCTGGAACCTTTGCCCGCGGTTGGAATCTGGAAAAAGCTCGGCTCAATAGACTGGGGAAAGCTACCTGGTCACGCCACAACAATATATTGCAGTCCTATCTGATGACTGCCGTTGTTCAGGGTACATTGATCTATCTGTTTGGTTGGATTATGTTGCCATTTTTAGCCGTCCATAATGTTTGGGCCTGGTATCAGCTGACGTCAGCCAACTACATTGAACACTACGGTCTGCTGCGCGCAAAAAACAAAGATGGCCGCTACGAACGTTGCCAGCCGCACCACTCTTGGAATGCCAACTATGTCATGAGTAATCTGGCACTATTTCATCTTGAACGTCACTCTGATCACCACGCTAACCCAATGCGCCGCTACCAGAGCCTGCGTAATTTTGATGACATCCCAGAACTGCCCAACGGCTATTACGGTATGTTTGTACTGGCCTATATCCCCTGGTTATGGTTTCGGGTAATGGACAAGCGGGTTTTGGCTCTGCCCCATATTAATGGCGACCTTAGCAAAGTGAATATATTGCCTTCCAAGCGAGCGGATATCTACGCACGATTTGGTCGGGGTCAAGAGATGGCCTCGACATAACACGAGGGGGTCTTTGGTCAACAAGTAGGTTTATCCAGGTGCAGCGTAACTGCACTTGGATGTTTTTTGGCTGATAACATCACGTCGGTAGTGGGTCTTTTGATAACCGATATAAGCGGCAGACTATCGACGCTTTACATAGGCTTCAGGGCGTTAAAGGGTCAAGCCCTTCACGAGCTTCCACTTCTATTTCTGCAGCTCCTTGTTTTGGACCGGCCTCAGCTTCTCCCTCTGCGGCTCCTTTTACTGTTTCGCCCTTAGCATGATTCTCGACGCCATCTGCTATTTCGCTTTCAGATTCAATGTAGCGTTCCGGTTCCGATTCGACAGATGGATCAAAACTGGTATCAAAATAAGCGAGTCTGTCTGACCGCATAGAGCCAATCAACACCTCGCTACCCAGGGGCAGCGCCAATGTAGGCAGACCGAATGGCTCACCACGAAACGACCATCGTTCAATTTCCTTAAGAGTGCTGACGTCCAGTTGTACTACGACAAAAGGGAGTCCACAGACACTTAAGGATGTACATCTGAAAACATCTAAAATTCGGTGATCAAGCCCGGTGACCCACAGATTATCGCCGGCTAACACTAAATTATCAGGACCATTAATGCTGTAAGAACGTAAAACCTCGCCGCTGCCCGCATCAATAGCCAGAACCTTATCCCCTAGATTAAAGGCCACATAGAGTAGGCTTCGAGTCTCGTCATAGGCCACCCCATTGGGCTGCGCACCCTCGGTACCATTGACCTGACTAAAGCCGTTCTGCCGGTCCCAGTGCAACACATAACCCGTGTCTTCTTTAGTCAAGGCCACCTTTAAAAAGTCATTAGTCGAAAATCTATGTGCATACATGTGCGAGACAAAAAAGCTGCCATCTTTAAGTAAACTTAGATCGTTAAGATAATTTACCTTAGGTGCGGCCACACAGCCCCGCCAGATCAAACCCCACTGATTACGTGGTGCACTATCAGTAGCACTCGCCTCCAGCTGATTGATTTGTTGAGGCTCTACTGGCTCTTTAGCCACGGTCACCAACTCTAACATCTCAACTGATTCACCACCCATATGATTAACTACGCCAAGCTGATAGCGACCATCGGCCCGTTTTACCAGATCCAGTCCATGAGGGCCAAAAGGGCTATTAGCCGTCTTCTGACATGTCACATCGCCCCAGGTATTATCAGAATAAATAATAGGTAAAGGCACCCGCGTTTTAGTCTGAGTGTCCAGCAAAACCAGGTTACCCGGGCCGACTTCATCGAGTGGCCCTATGCCACCAAATTCAGAAACAATAATAAACTGCTGGTCAGGCGTTAACACCATATCTTCAGGGTTGGTCACCTCACAGGCTACAGACAGCCGGCGACCTGACTCGCAATCAGAAACCTCCACAATGGGGCCGATGTATGAGCGCCCTAAAATAAATACCGACAGACACAGACAGACAATCGCCAGCGGTATGGCAATACTGTAGTAATGGCTTAACACCAGCTGCAGATGTTTTTTGCACTCCTCAGTGCGGACCACAACAACGTAAACCCCCTGCAGCAAAAGCAATGCCGCGAAGGAAAATATGGCTATCGGCGCAGCGTAGTAATACCAGCCATCGATGCTGTTGCAAAAGAGTATCAGGGGCACCGCGATCATCAGGTCAAAAATCACCAGAGAACGCCAGCGACCCAAAGACATCATGAAATCCGCCCAAAAGGTCATCAGTCGCTTAAAAGGCAGCATGACTGCGATCATAAAAAAAATCAGGGAAACAATAATATTCACAGAACGTCCTAGTAAGATAACTAATCAACCAGCGATTCGGGGAGCATAGCATAGACCTAGTCGCGAGCAGCGCGCCGCCATGATCAGACCCTTAAAATAATGTCTATAAGACAATTCGTTCGAGCATGGTAGTATCCTAGAGTCATCGACAGGTAACAGAACATCAGTCAGTAGGTAGTCAAAAGGACCGTAGAGCATGGCTAAAAGTGTAACGAAAACACTGACCTTTAGCAGCGGTGATGCAGGTGAGCATCATTATCGCCAGTGGCGCCCAGCTAAGCCCATAGGCTGGTTGCATATTATGCATGGAATGGCTGAGCACAGCGCCCGCTATGCCGATTTGGCTGGATTTCTCAATAAACGAGGAATTATGGTCACAGCAGGCGATCACCGCGGGCACGGACACACGGGCTCCGCAGCGAACAGTCTCTACCATTTTGCCGACAATAATGGATGGAGCCAGATGCTTGATGACCAGTGGCAACTAATTACCCACATCGCCAAACGCCAGAAAATGCCACTGATTATTTTGGGTCACAGCATGGGCTCCTTCATGGCCAATCATTTTTGTCAGCGTTACGGCAAGCAGTTGAACATGGTTACCGATGGTCAACTTCGCGGTCTAATATTGTCAGCGTCCAATTACGACTCAGTCGCAGCCTTTAAAGTCGCCGCAGCCATAGCCAGAATTGAACGGCGCAGACTGGGGCCGCACAACATGAGCCCTATTTTAGAACAGTTATCCTTTGGCTCCTTCAATCGTGCCTTTAAACCCTATCGCACCGAAAAAGACTGGCTATCCTCCGACCCCACTGTCGTCGATACCTACATCGCCGACCCCTGGTGTGGCGGTGCTATTAGCACTCAATCCTGGTACGACTTTTTGACGGGTCTAGCAGAGCTATCCAGCCAAAAAGCACTATCACAGCTCGACCCCAACCTGCCCATCTATCTGTTTGCTGGCGATTTAGACCCCGTTGGCAAACAGGGAAAAGGCGTCATAAGACTTAAAGAGAGGCTCCTGCAGGCAGGCAGCGAGCAGGTTGATCTCAAACTCTACGAGGGGGGCCGTCATGAAATGCTCAATGAAACCAATCAAGCCGACGTCTATCAGGACATTGACACCTGGCTACAGACGTATTTTTCGCGCGACTAACCGATGCCGCCACTAACTCGACCAGAACATTCAACTAACACCAGGCTAAGGTATTGCAAATAACGGCTTAGCCTGTATCATTGCGCAACCAAAATCGGGGCGTAGCGCAGCCTGGTAGCGCACTTGACTGGGGGTCAAGTGGTCGCAGGTTCAAATCCTGCCGTCCCGACCACATATCAATCCATTAGTATCCACTAATGTCCTTAAGGCCCTGTTATTCGGGGCTTTTTTGTTTATACTTAGTCCATAGTAGTCCATTTGAATCCGGTACAATCCCGGAATAAATACGGTACAAATTGCGGTACTTTATATCTCATGACTTTTTATACCGTAAATATTGGTGAGTAAAAACTTATGTCTAAGTTAACAGCAACAGCCGTTGTCAAAGCAAAGCCTAAAGTAAAGCAATACAAGCTAGCTGATTCAGGTGGAATGTATCTACTTGTCTATCCTTCGGGCAGTAAATACTGGCGTTATGATTATAGTTATGCAACTAAACGCAAGACGCTGGCATTGGGTGTATTCCCCGACATTAGTTTAGCCGATGCTCGTAAATTGCATCAACAAGCTAGGGGGGCTATTGCGTCAGGTCAAGACCCCGGTGATGTCAAGAAAAGCAATAAATTAGGTAGAGATTTAGAGTATGAAAATAGTTTCGAGACTATTGGGCGAGAATGGTTCGAAAACAAAATGGCAGATAAATCTGATAGCTATAAGGTTCGAAGTCTCCGAATTCTTGAGAAAGACCTTTACCCTTTTATAGGGACTCGTCCTATAAAAAGTATTTCAGTGCCAGAGTTACTTTCCGTTCTTAGAAAAATAGAAGCCAGAGGGGCAGTTGATATAGCACACCGTGCCAAGCAAACAGTTGGACTTATCTACAAGTATGCAATCGCCTCTGGCAGAGCTGAAAGTGATCCGAGCCGTGATTTAACTGGCGCATTAAAATCTCACATTAAGAAGCATCATGCAGCTATAACTGATCCCGCCGAAGTGGGAAATCTTATGCTCTCTATCGATTCATTTCAGGGCACTCCAGTGGTGAAGTCTGCCCTTCAATTATCTGCTTTATTATTTCAGCGACCCGGAGAAATCCGACATATGGAATGGGCAGAGATTAATTGGAATGATGTGCAGTGGGAGATACCTGCAATTAAAATGAAAATGAAACAGCCCCATATAGTCCCCTTAAGCATCCAGTCAGTGGCAATTTTGCAATATATGCAATCCCTTAAGAGCATCAGTAAGTTTGTATTTCCAAGCGCAAGAGGGGCTAGTCGTTCTTTAAGTGAAAATGGCGTTAGAACAGCGTTAAGGGCAATGGGGTATACGAACGACCAGATGACCGCGCATGGTTTTAGAGCTATGGCTAGGACGATGCTCGATGAGCAGCTTAACTACCGTCCGGATTTTATTGAACATCAGCTTGCGCATGCCGTAAGGGACCCCAATGGCAGGGCTTATAACCGGACTAAATACTTATCTCAACGAAAAGAGATGATGCAGAAGTGGGCCGACTATCTAGATAAATTAAAGAGCATTATTCGATTTAAGAATAAAGTTATTAAATAGTATTACAAAATATCATGATTAAGAAAAATCTTACCTAAGTATCTGATTATTAACAATAAATGCACCTAAACGTGTTACCACATGCCGGCTAATAATAGCCTATTGCGCGTTGCTTTTTAGCTTGTTTAAATCCTTCTCATACCGACATGAGGAGTAAAAATAAATGCAACAAAACATCCATAAAACAATACAACTTTTAAGGCTACCCCAAGTCCTTGAACGTTTCCCCGTGTGCAAATCAAAATGGTGGGCTGGTGTAAAGCTAGGAGATTACCCTCAGCCTATTCGGCTTGGCTCGCGCTGCACTATGTGGCGCGCTGAAGACATCGATCAGCTAATAGATGAGGTGTCTAAATAATGAAAATACCTCATGATGCCAAACGCCTGATAGATGAATTGCCGCAGAATGTTCTGAATGAAATCGAGTTAGAACTGATCATTTTCTCGGGTCTTTCTCTAATTGAAATGGGACCGTCAGAACCTTCAAAGAAGCAGATTAAAAAGCATCTGAAGCGATCAATGAAGGAGCACATTAAATTACTTCGTGCAGCGAAGGTCGAGCTAGATAAAGCCGGGAGTGTTTGATGGATATTTATCCTGATGAGATCCCTGCTGAGATACAGGAACTTGAATCCTTTCTGATTTGGAAAAATATTAGCAAGGAGGATGGCAAGATGACTAAGTCGCCTGTTTCAAGTGCAGGATTTCCAACGGCCCATAACAATCCTGATGTACTTATGCCTTTCGAATTAGCCAAGGAGAGGCTCTCTAAGGCAAGTGGTTTAGGCTTGGGGATAAGCCTTCTGGATGGTGTCAAAGTTAATGTGGAGACGCATACGGGCTATCTATGGTGCCTCGACTTTGATGGTTTCGCAGAGCCCAATAGCGATGAGGTTGATAATGGTGTTACGGAGTTTATAGATGCATTTCCTAGCTATATCGAGATATCGCCAAGTGGAACTGGCTTCAAATACTTTTTTGTTTGCGATCGACCACCCCAGAGTAAATCTAAGATCAAGTTTGGGCCCTCCGAATTTTCTGAGCAGTACCCAGACGTCACAAAATATGCTCATAGAGAGATTGAAGTATTTAGCCGTAGCTTTTATTTGGCCCTCACGGGACAGGTTTTTAGTCCATCTACTGCCGAGATTAAATTTGTG
>Ga0222630_1000875_pt1 | contig 14595 bp, 10 predicted proteins | sample AntAcemetagenom3_FD_179842 | JGI IMG/M metagenome (GOLD analysis project Ga0222630, IMG submission 179842) | Saline water microbial communities from Ace Lake, Antarctica - #3 | ecosystem: Environmental > Aquatic > Non-marine Saline and Alkaline > Saline | place: Antarctica: Ace Lake | collected...
ATGTGGACTGACGGAAAAAAGTATGCTTTCCAGCAGAACGAAACAATGCTTTACCGTGTCTCGGACGCGAAAGTGGTACCCAGCGGGTTAGCGTACGCGTTGTGACAGTAACAAGACGTGCGCACCTCACAAGGCATGCCGGCCGGAAAGATGTTTGCTGCGAGCGATCGGAAACAGTCAGATAGCCTGGCATCTGGCAGAGTAGCATTCGTGGGTGAACAGTCATATGCGTACCTCGTCCCTCAGAAGTGAGACAGTCGTACGAACGAGACAGACGTCGTACACACATAAGTGCACTTTCTAAAGGACGTCTACTTGGCTTTGAGGGCAACCAAAAACGATGTTGCGGAGAGGTGTATGCATAAGACGTCACAGTCACAGCACGTGGTTTAGGCGTCTGTGGTAAAAGCGCACAGAACGTATCTATATATGACAAATCGTTTTTTTCTTGGCGCCATGCTGTGCGTACAAGTGCAAAAGGCTCCAATTGACGGGCATGTAAAAAAGACTGATATGTCAGTAATTTTCGTGCCGCTGTCGTATACCCGGAAGACAGACACAATCTCTCGGGCGTCGATGAAAGAGGCGACATCGGGGAACGGGAAACATCGCGTGATGTAAAAGCAAATGGTTGAAAACCTTGATGGAAATAATCCCCAGGATAACTACGATTATTGTGGAGATGTTTTCCAGAAAGCACCCAGATAAAACCATAGCCAAAGACACGATTTCGTCGCGTCTCCGCCTTTTTGTTACAGAGTGATTCCAGATAGCCTGGCGTATTTTCTGGAAAACAGTAAAATGGAGGTTCTTCTTCGTCTTCGTCTCCTGCTTTTGCTTTAGGTTTTCTTATACTCGGTACCTTCGGAACATATACTTTCACATTATCAAAGTAAATTTGTCCTTCGTCGGGTGCTAAAAGCTCTTTTTCACCGACTGTCATGTCTTTTGTAGACGTTGCAAGTTGCGTATCGATATCCACACGTGACAACTCAGCGACACTTTGATGAAACATGACATGTTGGCCAGGAGACACGAAAAGAAGCGTGAATGCTGGAAAATGTAGAAGAACAGAGTGCGCATGATCAGTACGTTGGATTTTAATAGCGACAGGAAGCACAGTCAGAAATGCAGGTTCACCATAACGACTCATAACTTTACGTCCTCGAGGGACACCACTATAAGAGATCACACCTGAGGAAGGCGCATACACCTTCTCTGTCGCTTCTCCAGCAAATACACCACCTGTATGGAATGTACGCATCGTGAGCTGGGTACCAGGTTCACCAATAGATTGTGCAGCAAGTACACCTACCGCTTCACCTAATTGGACAAGCTTATGCTTTGATAAGTCCCACCCATAACATAATTGGCACACGGCATTAAGACGGCATGTTAATGGCGAGCGCACCACTATTTTTGGGAAATGTACGACTTGTGTTGCAAGTGCAGGGGAAATTTCAGTATTTTTACGCGCCACATATTTACCCGTCTGTTCATTAATGAGGGGTTGCGCGAGCACACGTCCAATAATATTGGCGCATTCATGTTGTTTAGAAGGCACAACTTCTAAACCTTGCGTCGTCCCACAATCAAATTGTTGAATAATCACGCTTTGCGCCACATCGACAAGACGACGTGTTAAATAGCCTGAGTTTGCTGTACGTAAAGCTGTATCGACAAGCCCTTTCCGTGCCCCGTAGCAGGAAATCATATACTCAGTCACGGTCAATCCTTCACGAAAATTCCGACGAATTGGAAAATCCAAAATTTGTCCTTGTTGATCAGCCATAAGACCACGCATACCCACAAGTTGACGCACTTGTGAAATATTTCCACGCGCACCTGAAAAAGCCATCATATAAACAGGGTTAAAAATATCTGTTTTACGGAAATGAGCAATAACCTCATTTTTTAATGTATCATTTGTTGTATTCCAAATATCAAGAGCCTTTTCTAAGCGTTCAACAGCAGTAATTTGTCCACGTGCGTAACGTAAATCGTTGTCTAAAATATCTTTTTCCGCGTTTGCTAAAAAAACGGATTTGATTGGTGGGATACGTAAATCATCGATACCTAATGAAATACCAGCGGTCGTAGCAGAATGAAAACCAAGCGTTTTTAAATGGTCTACAAAGCGAGTGGCTTTTTGTGTCCCATAATTGAGTAAAACCCATTTGATTAAACGCTTCATTTCGCTCTTGTCTACTGTTCGGTTACAAAAAAAGGTTTTCATAAATGAGAGAATTCAAAATAAGTCGTCCAGGCGTTGTACGAAGATAAAAAGTATTGGATGCCACGCGATGGAGTTGCGGCACAAGACCGAAAAGAGGTTTTGTGGACTCTTCACGTAATGGAGAGACGCACGTCGCGAGAGGGAGAATCGTAGGTGTTGGCCATGATTCTGTCACACACGCATCATAAATCAAGGTATTATGTCCACTTGCCTGTACACGCGCTTCGACAGGCATAGGTTGATGCACATCAGCTGGCGCATCTGCCTTTACCCACACTAATTCGTGCAAGTGTAAGACACCTAAAGCGTACCGTTGTAACACACGTTCAAAGGTTTGGAATACTTTAAATACAGGTTGTGCACGTATTATCTGTGTTGGTAACGGCGCCGCTTGCGCGAGGACAGGACGTCGAGTAGTGAGATAATAAAAACCAAGAATCATATCCTGACTTGGTACAATCGTTGGCTCACCTGTCGCAGGCGAAAGCCAATTATGTGTAGCCAACATAAGCAAACGCGCTTCTGCTTGTGCTTCTAACGACAAAGGAATATGTACAGCCATCTGATCGCCATCAAAATCGGCGTTGAACGCGGGACACACAAGGGGATGCAGTTGAATAGCACGTCCAGAAAGAAGAATTGGCTCGAACGCTTGAATACCTAAACGGTGTAAAGTAGGTGCCCGATTCAATAAGAGTGGATGCGCATAGACCACACGTTCAAGAATAACCCAGACTTTCTCTGAGCGTTTTTGAATGAGCGTCTTCGCTGCACGAATATTACGCACAATCCCATACTCTAAAAGGGCTTGAATAATAAAAGGGTGAAACAATTCGAGAGCCATTTCGCGGGGTAAACCACATTGGTGTAAACGCAATTTGGGTCCGACAACGATTACGGAGCGGCCTGAATAATCAACACGCTTCCCTAATAAATTCTGTCGAAAACGTCCATGTTTTCCTTCAATAATAGCGGTTAATGATTTAAATACATTTTTATTTGGACGCTGTGCCGGTTTTGGAAGCCGACCATTATCAATAATGGCATCTGCTGCCTCTTGTAGTAAACAGAGATCATGACGAATCAATAAGTCAGGTAAGAACTTGCTATCAAAAAGATTGGCAAACTTATCAAATCGAATTTTACGATAAATCAAACGACGATATAAATCATTGAGATCCGATGCAGCAAATCGACCACTCGACATTTGAATCATTGGGCGTAAATCCGGGGGAAGCACAGGGAAGACAGACACAATCATCCATTCTGGACGCAGCTGTTTACGAGCTAACAAACGCACATAATGAAGACGTTTTGCTAATTTCTTAATTTTAGCACTGATACCACGTGTCCGTTGGCCTTGCCGTGTCCGCTTAAAGAGCTTTCGTGCATCACTCACATCATCATCGTCGTCATACTCAGACGCATCATAATCCCACACCGCCGCATCATATTTGCCGTTAATTTGTTTCTTACGTAACTTTGTATGATACTTATGTACTTTTTGACGCAGACGTGTGCTCAGCATACGCTCCATAAAAGGAAGATCTAATTGACTCAAGAGTGCATGCATCGCTTCGGCCCCACAATTTTCTGTCGTCTGTGGGTCACCGGGAAAATCATATCGTGTTTGTTGACGGCCTTGCGGAGCCCACGCATCACTATTCCACACCGCTTGAATATCCTCTTCTTGAACATCCTCGTCGGATGTTTGAAAGAGATCTAGCTCCTCTTCGATCAATTGACAATGAACGGCATCATCCGTTTCGGATTCAAGCCGTACGTCTTCGACGCGTTCCACAGCAGAGTCAGGATATACATAAGCCAAGTCTTCGACAGGTCTGTACGGATAGCAACCAAAAAGAGTATGCACAGCATCCCAACCATCAATATACCAGTCTGTCCCGCCATGGAGACAATAGTTCATAATGGCAGGAGACGATGGTGTATACGTATCGAGGTGGAGTACATCATCTGTTTGCCCAGCACTCATGTTCATCAAAATAGACAAAACATTCGGTGTATTACGAAAATACCACAAGTGTGCCACTGGTTTATGTAAATGAATACACCCCATACGATAACGGCGTACTTTTGCATCGGTGGGCTCCACGCCACATATAGGGCACACATATCCAAGCGCGTCTTCTGCTGCGGTTGGGAGCGATTTAGACACCGTCCCATCGCCCATCGATGGCGCATGCATTTGCATCGGTTTACGTCGGCGTGTTTTCCCACATGAACATTCATTATTCACAATAGATCCGAAGATGCGTTCGCAAAAGAGACCATCCCGTTCTGGTTTAAATGTCCGGTAATTAATTGTGTCTGCTTTTGTAATTTCTCCCACAATTTGGTTATTTGGGAGCACACGTTGTGACCACCGTTCGATTTCTTTAGGCGATGCCAATTGGATTTGAATATAATCAATATCGTGACTCATAATACTATTTTCCTCTCGTAGGAGTGGTGTACCCCTGGTGATTTAGATACATGCGTGCCTTCGCACGGTATGCAATGCTGTTGCTTAAGGCAACAAAAAACAACACGATCTGTGTGTGGTATTTACACGCCAGGAATGCGTGAAAGACTAATATCAAGACATAGCGCACGCAATTCGCACACTAACACTTTAAACGATTCTGGTATACCAGGTTTCGGGAGTAAACTTCCACGGATAATAGACATAAACGCTAAATTACGCCCACGCATATCATCTGACTTGATGGTGAGAAGCTCTTGTAATGTATATGCAGCCCCAAAACCTTCAAGTGCCCATACTTCCATTTCACCTAAACGCTGCCCACCATGTTTTGAACGCCCACCAAGCGGTTGTTGCGTCACTAATGAGTATGGTCCAGTCGAGCGTGCATGAATTTTATCATCCACAAGGTGTACTAGTTTTAAAATATATGGATACCCCACTGTTACTGGTTGATCAAATGGGTACCCCGTGCGGCCATCAAAGAGAATACTCTTTCCAGGCGATTCGGGTCGGAAGAGCCACTTTTGTTGTGTCGCGCAACGTGCTTTATATAATTGGTGATACACAAAGCCACGCGACACTTCATCACCATGCATTTCATCAAATGGTAATACTTTAAAATTTTGCTCTAATGTGTGTGCAGCAAGTCCAAGAAGACACTCAAAAATTTGCCCTACGTTCATACGAGAAGGAACACCTAACGGATTTAATACAACGTCTACTGGGACACCATTTTGCAGAAATGGCATGTCGTGACGGGGAAGAATATTGGAAATAATACCTTTGTTTCCGTGACGTCCTGCAATCTTATCTCCTACTTGCACTTTGCGTTTTTGTACTAAAAAGACATAGACAGCACCTGTGGACTCAAAACAGTCAACATATTCATTGTACTTTTTGGTATCAAAAAGGGGACGTGATTCTAATACACGTCCCGTCACACCATTTGGTACTACTAAGGGTGTATCTTTCACATCGCGTGCCACACCACCAAAAATAGCGCGTAATAAACGATCTTCCGGCGTATTTTCTGAGTCTTGTTGCGGTGAAATTTTCCCTACAAGAATATCACCAGGCTCCACCCACGTCCCTACTCGCGCCACACCAAACGTATCTAAATGTGTATTCTTTTCCACTTTCGCTGTAATATATTCTTGCCCATCACGTGTACGTGACGTCGAAGTATCGTAGCGTTCAATATGAACGGAAGTAAAGAGATCATCATACACAAGACGTTCACTAATGAGTACCGCATCTTCAAAATTATACCCTTCCCATGGCATATATGCGACAAGAAGATTTTTACCGAGAGCAAGTTCACCACCTACTGTCGACGCCGTATCAGCCAAACATTCACCTGCGTGGACCCATGTATAGGGAAGCACACTTGGCCGTTGATGCATACATGTGTCTTGATTCGATCGTTGGTATGTCGTAAGCCAAATCGTCTCGCGTGTAAACGCAGGGGGCTGTATGTCCCCAGACCATGCGACTGACGGTGCGTGTGTGAGGACATCCACACGCTGTGCATCCGCATATAACACATACCCACTCCGTTGAAGACGCGCAACAGCACCTGAATCATGTGGGACACGCGCTTCTAACCCAGTACCGACGAACGCACGTTGTGGTGTTAATAAAGAGACGGCTTGGCGTTGCATATTGGAACCCATAAGTGCACGGTTTGCGTCATCATGCTCTAAGAAGGGGATCAGCGCGGTCGCAATAGACATGAATTGAATAGGGCAAAGACCTAAGAAATTGATGGTTTGCGGTGTTGTTTCAATAAATTCACGACGTGTACGTGCTGGAACGCGTGATGCAGCTAACGGCGTATCAGCCGCGGCCACAACCACAGTATCTTCATATGCCGCATTCAGTAAAAAGAAGCCCTCTTCCTGATGCGCATGTGTAGGTGTCAGTAATGCATACGGACTTTGTAGAAAGCCATCTGCATCAATACGCGCATAGGTTGCAATAGATCCTACAAGCCCAGCATTTTTCCCTTCTGGTGTTTCAATAGGACAGATGCGGCCGTAATAGCTCGGGTGAATACCACGTACAACAAGACCTGCACGATCACGATGTAATCCGCCCGGTCCTAAAGAACTTAAACGTCGTTTATGTGTGATCTCAGCCAATGGATTGGTTTGATCCATAAACTGTGACAACTGGTTGGAACCAAAAAATTCTTTAAAGACCGAACCCACAATTTGTGTGCGGATTAATGACGGAAGCGCTACACCCACACATTTATCGCGTAATAAAGTTTCATCACTAATACGGTTATGCACACTACGCTCTAAACGATTTAATCCAAGACGAAATTGTGTTTGGATTAATTCCCCGGCCAAACGTGCACGACGGTTCTTCAGGTGATCAATATCATCTAAAAGGTGACTCTCTCCATTATGCACACGAAGTAAAAAATCTACACCAGCTAATATATCTTCAGGCGTTAAGGTGAGACGTGTGCTCTGATGGTGCATACCTAATTTACGATTCACACGTTTCCGACCAATCGCACTCAAACTGTATCGTCGGGCATGAAAAAAATGCTTAAAAAGGAAGCGTTTGGCTTTTCGTACACTTCCAGCACGCAGCGGAAACATCAATGCGGTCATCATGATCATAGCTTCTTCAGGTGAGTCCGGCGCGAGCATCGTTTGCGTGAAGACAAGCGCGTGCGTATCATACAATAAAGGCGCGAAACGTCCATATTCAAATCCAAACGCATATAATAATAATGTCACAGGGAGTTTACGAAAATTATCAATACACGCATAAAAGTCGTACGCATCAGCGTGGCCGTCACGGTTATAAAGACCCTCGGAGTTAAGACGTAACCACGAGCCATACGAAGAAAGGAAACTCACTAAATGTGTACGACGATTCTTTTGATCAAATTGCGCTTTTATATACACACCAGGAGAACGTACAATCTGATGGACAACAACGCGCGGTGAACCATTAATGATAAATGTGCCATGTTTTGTCATTAATGGAAGCTCACAAAAAGTGATAGGTAACACACAATGCAAACCTAAACTTGTACCTGTAAGAAGTACAGGTACAACAAGCGCACTACTATATGTCTGCATCTTGAGAACGGCTTCCTTTGGTGTACACGCGGGAGGCTTCAGATAAAAATCATGTGCCAGAAAAGTCACAGAAAGGTATCGATTGGTGGGTTTACGAATACTTTTGCCTAAACGGTCGCCAATAATTGGTGACACAAAGTCAAGTTCTCGACGAATACCTGTTTCTAGAAACAGACGAAAACTTTTCCGCTGTGCATCAAGAAAATCTGGTATAGCTACTTTTTGACGAAACAGAATCATAATTAAACGTGTAAATTAATCAATAAAAATAAACGGGTTGACGCATGTCTCTGCATGCACCACGCTATACCTAAAAGAAATGTGTGTATACCATACAGGAAACAAACAAGAGAAGCGGACACCGTTTCCTATCAAAGCGGGAAACAAGACGTCAACAAAAAGACGCTGTTGATAAACCGCGCAAAATGATGTACTGTATACAGTATGCAAGCTCTTTTTACAACACGGCGGTGTAGCCAAGTGGTAAGGCAGAGGATTGCAAATCCTTTATCCCCCAGTTCGAATCTGGGCACCGCCTTGCACAATGGGACGTCTTCTTTCTTTGACTGAAAGGGGAGAGACAATAATGAGTGAAGTCTTTGTTACATGTTACGGAAGCCTACGGTTGCTCAAAACAAAATTTATGAGTGCTGCTCCTTTTCAGACCTGACACAATTCAAAACGTTCTCTCAACAAAAGTAGGGCTACTCTATAGTATATTTTTTCTTGGTGAATAAAGCAAGGCTTTCTTCACACAACAAAACGGTCAAATGAAGGTTTAACAACGTAGAGACGTGAATAGTACATCCTACGTCTCTTCCTATATAGAAGAAGAAGGAAAAACCCATAGAGAATATCCATGGGCATCTTCCTATACTTATTTAAGGATTGCAGACACTACGCCTGCGCCCACGGTACGTCCGCCCTCACGGATAGCAAAACGCATACCGTTCTCGATCGCAATAGGTTGAATAAGTTCAACAATCATTTTTACACGATCGCCTGGCATCACCATGGTTGCTTCATCTCCATCATCACTAATAAAAGATTCAATTTTCCCTGTCACATCCGTTGTTCGTACATAGAACTGTGGGCGGTACCCCGGAAAAAATGGGGTGTGTCGACCACCTTCTTCCTTCGTAAGCACGTATACTTGTGATTCAAATTTCGTGTGTGGCGTAATTGTCCCTTTTTTCGCAAGGACCATTCCACGCTCAATACCTTCTTTTTGGATTCCACGAAGAAGGACACCCACATTATCTCCTGCCACACTCTCATCAAGTGTTTTTTGAAACATTTCAAGACCGGTCACAGTCACGTCGCGTGTATCACCAAGACCTACGATCTCCACAACATCACCTACAGTGACAGTCCCACGTTCAACACGACCAGTCGCTACTGTTCCACGACCAGTAATTGAGAATACATCCTCAATTGCCATAAGAAATGTTTTTGCATTGTCGCGTTCAGGTGTAGGGATATATGAGTCTACAGCCTCCATAAGCGCAAAGATCTTGTCTACCCATTTATTTTCACCTGCGGTAACCGCTGGCTTTTCAGTCAGTGCTTCTAAAGCAAGAAGTGCGGATCCTGCAATAACAGGAATATCATCACCTGGAAACTCATAACTACTTAGCGTATCACGTACTTCGAGCTCCACAAGTTCAAGAAGCTCATCATCATCCACTTGGTCTTCTTTATTGAGGAATACCACAATGTTGGGTACACCAACTTGCTTTGCAAGAAGAATATGCTCCTTTGTTTGTGGCATAGGACCATCCGCCCCAGACACCACAAGAATCGCACCATCCATTTGTGCAGCACCGGTAATCATATTTTTTACATAATCTGCGTGTCCTGGACAATCCACGTGCGCGTAGTGACGTGCTTGTGTTTCATATTCCACATGTGCGGTATTGATAGTAATGCCACGTGCCTTTTCTTCAGGTGCAGAATCAATATCAGCCATATTCTTTGCTTTTCCACCCGTCAGTGCTGACATTGCCATCGTAATGGCTGCCGTAAGCGTGGTTTTTCCGTGGTCAACGTGTCCAATGGTTCCGATGTTTACGTGTGGTTTTGTTCGTGCAAACTTTTCGCGTGCCATATCTAAAATAAAAAGAAATCAATTTGATTTTGGCTACTCGCTCCACGAGCAAGACTGATGACTTAGAATCGGAAGTGCGCAAAGGCCTTATTGGCTTCGGCCATACGGTGTGTATCTTCACGTTTACGGATCGCCCCACCCGTATTATTCGCTGCATCCATAATTTCAGCAGCGAGCTTTGTCACCATACTACGTCCAGACCGTCCACGAGCAGCAAGAAGGAGCCAACGGAGCGCAAGCGCGGTACCACGGTCTGATTTTACTTCAAGTGGTACTTGGAGGACAGCGCCACCAATACGACGTGATTTTACTTCTACTTTTGGTGTAATGTTTAACACTGCTTGACGAAGCACTTCAAGAGGATCTTGAGACGTTGTTTCCGAAATTTGTGTCATTGCTTCATAAAAAATACGATACGCAAGACTTTTTTTCCCTTTTTTTAAGAGATGGCTTACTAAAAGACTTACTAAGCGACTTTGATATACTGGATCCGGCGCAACCGGACGTTTTTTTGCAACTTTTCTACGAGACATAAGATCAATTAAACGTTTAAATAATAGATGGAACACGCGTCCACGTGAAAGAGAGATGGCGTACTTATCCTTTTGGACGTTTTACGCCATACTTTGAGCGTCCTTGAAGACGGCCTTTGACCCCCGCTGTATCAAGGGAACCACGGACGATATGGTACCGTACACCTGGAAGATCTTTGACACGACCACCACGGACAAGTACAACCGAGTGTTCTTGAAGGTTATGTCCGATACCTGGAATATATGCAGTAACTTCAACACCCGTGGTAAGACGCACACGTGCGACTTTACGAAGTGCAGAGTTTGGCTTTTTAGGCGTTGTTGTATAGACACGTGTACAAATACCACGACGTTGCGGACATGCCTGCAACGCGGGTGACTTTGTTTTCTTTTCGATTTTTATTCGTTGTGAACGAATAAGTTGTTGAATTGTTGGCATAACTAAAAATTACTCTTTATAAAGAAATTGTAAGAATCCTAAAATACGGGCTTGCTTCACGGCTTTCGCAAGTTGACGCTGCTGCGTGGCAGTGACACCTGTTAAACGACGTGGCAAAATTTTGCCCTGCTCCGTAATAAAACGGCGTAAAAGATCAACATTTTTATAGTTAATCATTTCGCCAGTATGAATAGGAGACGTGCGCTGACGTGAAAAATGCATAAATAAAAAACTCAAATATAAACAATACTACGCTTCTTTAAACACGCACAAAAAGACGTGTCCCGTAACACATGTCTATGCCTCATACATAGGTATAAGAAAATACGGCGTGCACCATGCAAGAAAAAAGAGGGACGTGAAAAAAAGCTGGGCCTCTGAAGAGAGAATAGGCAGACATGTACAGAGCACATCCGAGGGAGAAACTACTTAACAAGCAAAACTTTCGTAACAAGGAAAGCTTTTTACTCAAATTGAAGCATAGATGTAGTGGAATTGCAAGAAGCATTCTCGTAGACGAGGAGCACTCTTAAGCACATGGGAAAGCCATGTCAGACACTTTGGTCTGTAAAAATACCCCCAAGGGAATTCGAATCCCTGTTACTTCCGTGAAAGGGAAATGTCCTAGGCCTCTAGACGATGGGGGCAATACAAGGAAAGAATAAAAACTCTTTGTATAAAGTTCTATTAGACAAGAGTACTAGTAAATAGTATAAAACGGAAGACGCACGAATGTCAATCGATTTTTTCTCGCGTGCAAACATGAAGCCCGTATGGAAGAGCGTGCCACATTATAGTTGCCTTAAAGAGGACTCGAACCTCCACGCCTTGCGGCGCTAGCTCCTAAGGCTAGTGTGTCTACCATTTCACCATTAAGGCTCCAACGCGCTCTTCGTATCTACTTATAGTATAGCGCATAACCCGTATGCACGACAAGCTTTAGAGGGTTTTTTCGTAAAAAAACGCGCACGACCGACGCACTCGACACACGCACGTATTAGCGTCCCGTCGTTTGTAGCCAATTTTGTGCTTCACTGTAGTTTAATGGCGCAAGACGGATAGCTTCTTTCCAATATTCAGCAGCTTTCCCAAAGAGCGTTTCGGAATCTGGAATATTTCCTGATTCGAGCGCTTGCTCTCCACGATAATGATAAATAACGGCAATATTATTCAGGGCTTGTGGTAATGCCGGGTTTCGATCAAGGGCTTGATAATAATATTCAAGCGCTTTTGTATGTTCACCGTTGCTTGTATGGATGAGACCAATATTATAAAAAATATAGCTCCGATCATACGGATCCACTTCTAAGCGCATCGCTTGATAATAGTTTTGTAATGCTTCAGCATATTCACCCTCCGCTTGGGCAGACATCCCATCACGGTAATAAATAAATGCTTCTTTCTCATTACGAGTAGTTGGAAGAACCTTGAGTAAAATATCAGCAATAACCGTAAAAGTTTTATCAATAAAGTTATCGTTTCGTTGGGAACGTGGCATAAAAGCGTAAAGGGCAGTGAATAATACCGAAAAATGTTTCAGTATGTATAAAGAGTATATCAAGTCCGGACAGAAATACAACTCTCTCCACAAACATACAACGGACACGTGACGTGGACGTGCGTGCCCATGAAAGAAAATAGTTTTGATACGTAGCTTTAATGCTGTTAAACTCAGAGTACTATAGAGTAGTATGAGACTACAAGAATAGAGAAATCATTAGTAGAAATAGGAGATATTATATGGCTCGATATCGCGGACCCCGTGTAAAGATTGTACGTCGTCTTGGGGAACTCCCAGGTTTAACAACAAAAGTACCTAACCGTACGTATGGGCCAGGACAACATGGTCTCACAGCAGCAACAAAGAAAATGACCCAATATCGGGTTCGTCTCCAAGAAAAGCAAAAATTACGTTTCAATTATGGCGTGACCGAAAAGCAGCTCTTAGCATATGTGCGCCGCGCACGTCGTGCAAAAGGTCCCACAGGTGAAGTGTTACTGCAGATGTTAGAAATGCGTTTAGATAGTATTGTGTTCCGTCTTGGTTTTGCACCTACAATTCGTGCGGCACGTCAATATGTGTCCCATGGATTAATTACCATTAATGGCGCACGTGTCAACATTCCAAGTTATCATTGTGCGGCTGGTGAGACCATTGCGAGTACGTCGCCGCCAGTTGTGGAAAATTGTAAAACATTTGGTGGGACACTCCCTTCACATTTAACCGTCGATGCGAAGAAAACAATGGGACAGGTCCAACGTGCTATTACACGTTCACAAATCGCGTTAACAGTAAACGAACTGCTTATTATTGAGTTCTATTCACGTAAAGGATAAATTAGGGACAGCTTCTTTTTGGACAGCCTCTTTTTCTCTTCTCAAGAGAGAAACCTGTACATGTGGCGTCAACCAGACATCTCTCTTTCTGTTATGTGTGCACCCTATGCGTGCGTGCCATGTTACACAGAGCCCGCACGACAGTATGCGTGTCGATTAATCTTCATGCTCCTCGAAAGGGTCACGAAGATCTTTTGATGGTGGACCGAAACCAATGTAAATTGAATAACCTGTCACGCTAATCAAGAGACACCAAAGAAAAACGGCGTAAAAAAATGCTGGAGTTTCCATAATAGACTGCGTATGAAATTTTGATATAGTTTAAAGTAGAAAGTAAAAAAACACAAATGGATGTGAGAAATTTATTCATATGAGCACAAATGAAACAAAACTTGCTGGAACAGGGAAAGTCACAATCTTAGGTACAGCATTACGCCCCCTCAACTCAGAGTATGGGAAAGTAGCACCAGGATGGGGAACAACAATAGTCATGGGAGTCTTTATTGGCTTATTTGCTGTTTTCCTTGTCATCCTTCTTGAAATTTATAACCGTTCATTACTTCTTGATGAAGTCGAAATGAGCTGGCTTTCAAGTACAGGGTACTAAATTCTCTTTTTTCACACATGATGCGTGCTGACTTACGCACACACATCATTTCTCTGTTGCCACACACACGTGGTAACAGCGTACATGTCATGACAGAACACATCTCGAATAGGATTCGAACCTATACAAAACAACTTAGAAGGTTGTTGCCCGTCCATTAGGCGACCGAGACAGAGATACAAAAAAGATTCGCGAGAAAACGTCCGTATAATCCGAGTATAAAAGATTTGCTTGTTAAATACAAGCCCCCTGTCGGAATTGAACCGACGACCCTCGCATTACAAATACGATGCTCTAGCCGCTGAGCTAAGGAGGCGATTTTATATAGTATAAAAGATTTCAGGTTGAGATGCAAGCGGCTTTCTTCTCCCAGAGCCATAAAGTAAACATAGACAAGTCCCTCGCAATATGGTACATTCAAAGTAGCTTCTTTGCGTAAACCCCCCTTTTCAACATGTAGATAAGCCTACATAAATATATCGCATCGTTTACCCTTCGAATCCTCAGTAGCTCAGCGGTAGAGCGATCGACTGTTAATCGATTGGTCACAGGTTCAAATCCTGTCTGGGGAGACCAAAGAAGCTTTTCCCTATGTATGTTTTTGTATGTTTTTTTTACCTTACCCTCCAAAGTGAGGATGAGTGAATTGTCTGAGCCTTATCCTCATGATGCGAGAGCCTTGTACACAAGGGTTTTTTATACCGCTCCTATCCACCATTATCGGAAATACCTATGCCAATGAATCCTGAT
>Ga0222630_1000876_pt1 | contig 14584 bp, 6 predicted proteins | sample AntAcemetagenom3_FD_179842 | JGI IMG/M metagenome (GOLD analysis project Ga0222630, IMG submission 179842) | Saline water microbial communities from Ace Lake, Antarctica - #3 | ecosystem: Environmental > Aquatic > Non-marine Saline and Alkaline > Saline | place: Antarctica: Ace Lake | collected...
TGCAGGTTCGATCACAACGACGGCATCAAATTCAAGCCCCCGGGCGCGATCTGGTGGGAGGAGTCTCAATTTTTGACCGCCCTTTGTCCAGAAAGACTGATCCGCCGGGTCATTCTGCCATTCACGTTTGACTAGCACCTTCCTGAAATCACCAGGAGAGACTGTAATTACGGCAATGCTTCCCGAACCAACCTCGTCACTTAGGTCATTGGCAGCCTCCATGCTGGCCGCATAAATCCCCGTTTTTGATGGAACTTTTGTGATCTGCGGTTTTTCGCCGTCTTGCTGAAACGAGGTGAGTTTTCGCTCTCGGCTGGGCAACAGTTGGTTCGCAAACTTAATGATCTGTGCAGTAGACCGGTAGCCGTTTTCGAGAATCGATAAAGGAGCCTCGCCACTGTCATCTTCGATTCCGAGTAATTCGGCGACATCGTTCCACGAGTTGAAAGTGTGGTCCGTGCGTCTTTGGTTCAGGTCTCCCAGGATGGTCCATCCACCCTGATTACCAAGTCGACCAAGAATCTCCCATTCGATGGGGTGGATGTCCTGCGCCTCGTCAACAATGATGTGACCAGGGTCCGCGGTGCGATTGGTGCGAACCCCGATGTACGCCAGGAGGCTTCTATATGTGCTGACCCCTGTTTTCCGCAGCGCGCCGAGTGTCTCAGGAAGTGCGCGCAGGTATTGAAACCATTCGCCGTCAAGTCCCTCTTCTGGCGGTTGGGAAACGAACCACCGCAACTCGGCATAGACATCCGCTTCCCTGGGGGCTTCGCCTTCTGAATTCTCTTTGGCGTTTGCCAGTGCCTTATCAATTAATCGCGCAAGTTCCTGGCTGACATTTTGAAGCGACCCTGATTGCGTGGGGATGTTTGATTGGGGGAGGCCAGCGAGTTCTTCGAGCAGGGACGGCACCGACCTGACTGAGTACCGTGTCGAGTCGTCGACCAGGTCCCGCAGGACGCCTTTAACGTGCTTTACGTACTCAGCTGTGGGGCCCAGAAGCAGGACGTGCCCGCGGGGTTGTGACTCTTTGGGCGCCCACGAGTTGAGGAGGTAAGCCGCCCGATGTGCGCCGATTACGGTCTTTCCCGTTCCGGGGTGCCCTTGAAGTACCTTGCTCCAGGAAGCTGGTTTCACAATGGCGTCGTATTGATCAGGCTGCAGAGTTGCGAGCACGCTAGACATGGACACACCCTTGGGGGCGGCTAATTGTCGCCGCAACAAGTCTGGTGCTCGTACATCAAGGGTGGGGCTAGCTTTCTCCAACTTTTCGACAGCGCGCGCCTCGGTAACATCTGGTTCAGACTGCGTGACCGGTGCCGCCTGGGCTGGGAACACGCGTGCTGGCGGTGGCTCTGCAGGGGGAGATGCGGTGGTCGATGGGGAGGGAAAGCGGGGCGCCTTGGGCACGTGGAGTTGCAAGAAAGGGAACAAATCTGTTGATTCTTCCTCCACGAAAATCTCGTCTTCGAGGTCGACGATCTTGTCGAACTGGTGCGCGAGCACGCGTACCGCAGCGACTTGGTCACACCATTCATGATGGTCGTCTGATTTTCTAAAATAGGTACAGGCGACGGGAGCGGCCCAGGAAAAAACTCGATAGCTTTCCGTTTCATGATGGGTGGTGCCGATATAGAAATCGCGGTGCCCCTCAAGGAATTCTTCATCACCCTCGATTAGTGCGACACGACCAATGAGGATTCCATCCTTGGCAGCGTCGAGAGACAAGTCGGTCGTCCATGTGTTCGGCGTGAGTTGGCCTAATTGGCCTTTTAGTCGGCTGTGACGGTCCGCAAGCGATTGGCGGTATTTCTCTTCGACAGCAAATTCATTCGCAACGAGCGACCTCACGTCGTGCCCAATCACTGCGCGACCCTCAGCGTGCAGACAGCTAGGTAACTAATTGATACAGCGGGGAGCTGGCTCGCTTCGAGCTCAGCAATAAGTTGGTCATAACGATTCTGTTGTCGAGTTCTCTGGCCGTTCACCATTCGAACGACTTTGTCCCCTCGCTCCCTTTCAATAATTGTTTGCAGACGCTTCTGGATGCCCCGCATCCGCCTTTGATGCTGGTCAGCCAAAATTGCCCTGCGCGTTTCTGAGAGCACCTCCTCCTCTGAGTCTCGCTTTGCCTGGACGAGCCTGTGACGTTTTTCAATATCGCGTTTCGTCCTCGAAACAAGATGAGCCAAGTCCAGATCAGGAATAGAGGGCCCTTCTCCCCACTCGCCTCTGGCCAGTGCTGCCATCAGGCCGTCAACTGCTGCTTCGTCGGTGGGGGTGCCATCGAGTCCGATCGCTGCTCCCCAAATCTCGTCGCCCCCCCTGGCGGCATTGACGGCGTGCGCAAGCGTCACGACATAGTCGCCGGGGTTTAGCGTCTCTGTTCTGCCAATCTGGATGGACGCGAAGCGCGCTTGTTTATGACCCGGCACCTCACTCGCTGCCATGACAAGGGGGTGAGTGGCGGACAACATATCAACCTCGGTAGTTCGGGCTACCTCTTGATCTAAAGCCAAGTGAATCGGCTCGCCGTTTTGCAACTTGACAATGAGCGAACCAGTCTCGGAACGTGTCCGCCTACCTTTCTGAATCAGCTCTACGAGACGCCCCGCCATCGTCTGGTTGCCCCGAACCTCCAGAATCTTGCCGCCCTGTATCCATTCGACAGATCCACCATTGTCCGTTGCGGCCCAATCCTCGATGAGATGCGACAGTTCTGACTGACCCAGGTACCTCCCGGTCGAGGTCAGTTCTTCTTCGAGGCCAGCTATTTCGACGTCGTCGGCAATCATGAGGCCAGCTGAGGACTCGGCCACATCTTGGACGGCCGCTTTTTGAGCCTCGATTGCGCTCAAAAATTGCTCGGCTTTCGCTTCTTGTTGCTCGGGCGTCAAGGTGAAATCCATCGCCGTTTGTAACAGATCCATGTGTTGTCCAATAATTGGTTCGAGTTCGCCGATGGAGCGCTCGAAGATCTCGATGCGTTCCAAAACCCTGTGCATGATCCGGGAATCAATCGCATCGTTGTTGTAGAAATTTCGAATCAGGATCTGATCAGATTCCTGGCCAATTCGGTCGATTCGTCCAATACGTTGTTCCACCTCCATGGGGTTCCACGGGAGGTCATAGTTGATAACTGCAGAGCAGAATTCGAAATCCAAGCCTTCGGAAGCAACCTTGTTGGCAAAGACAAAGTCGTATGCCCCGTTTCGAAAGTCCTTCATGATTTGTCGTCGCTGCAATCGGGGAACGTCACCATTGAGAACTGCAATTCTGAATTTTTGGTGGAACGCCTGACGGAGGTTGTCCAGCGTTGCCTTGGACCAAGTGAACAACAGAGCTTGTCTGCCGACATCATGGATACCTGCGAGGACTGTCTCGAGGATCTCGACCTTGCTTTCTGGAACACCTAGAACTTGGTTTGCGAGATAGATCAGCTCAGAATGGGGCTCCACCCAGTTTTCCTTCGCCGCCGTGGGTATGTCGCCGCTTTGCTGTTGAGGCCCTCCTGCGAGGACGGACTTCGCCGCCATATGAATGCTCGTACTCGCAAGCCGAATGGGCATCTGCATAGAAAAATACATCGCTGTTTTTGCGGCTTTTGCGCGCTGAAAACACCATTTGAGAAACTCTTGGTAAAAGCTGCGCTCGGTGTCGTTCCAGGTCACTTCGATACCGGCGGCGTTTCGCAACGGCTTTCGCTCGTCCACTTCTGCCCTCCGGGTTCGAGTTATCGTCGTGGACAATGTGTTGAGCTTGCTGATGGCACGGCGAGCAAGCGCAATATCTCTGGCTGTGAGGGGCGCGCGGTCAATGATTTCGAGCAAATCCGTGAATTCGGGTTTCGAGGTAACAGATTTTTCGAGGACGAGTCCTTCAAGTTTTTGGAGCATTTGCCGGAACCCTGCCGGGGTTGCAGATTTGTCCGGAAGGGCTTTGGCGACTTGGTTGAGCACTGCTGTGGGTTCTAGTCGCACCTCAAGGTCTTCAATGGCACCAAAGTCTGCTGGTTCAAGAAGCCCGAGCAGGTGCAAGAGGTCAGTTTCTCTGAGGTTGATCGGAGTGGCGGTCAAGAAGACAAGGTTCGCCCCTGCGGTCCACTCGGAGAGTTGCGTGCCCAAAAGGTAGCTTTTTGTTCCGCTATTCCTCATCGAGTGGGCTTCGTCGACGATGACGAGATCAAATTCTGGTGGGTTTTCTTCAAGCTCTTCCAGCCCGTCCCACGTTCGAAGCGTCTCAAGGGAAACGACGTAAGCCTGGCGCGGGGGGCGCCGTCCGGTTTGGTGCTGTTCGAGAAGCCGAGCAAGCTCGGGTCGATCCAGAATTTTTAGTTCGAAGCCAAAACGTTCGCTCATTTCGTCACGCCACTTCTCAACAAGCCCTGAGGGGCAGACAATGAGGACTCGATCTGACTCGTGTCGTGCCTCTAACTCGGTCCAGATAAGACCGGCTTCGATGGTCTTCCCGAGCCCCACCTCATCCGCGATGAGGAGTCTTGCCTGCCCAGACTGGAGCAGTTTCAGAACAGGTTTGAATTGATACGGACGAAAGACTGTGCGCGTTGCGTGAAACGAGTAGACCGTGTCGGCGAATTTTCCCTGAATTTTGGTGCGCGTGAGGGTTGCGCCCATTCGGGCGGCCGTGGATCTAACACCGTGGATCCAATCTTCTGGTTGTTCATCGAACTCAACCGTGCTGAGGCGTGATTCAAGAAGTGACTTGCGACCTGCCGGGCCGCTCACCGCGTAGGACCAAGTCCCGGCTAAGAAGGTTCGGGATTTGATTTCGACATCAGATCCGTCCGGAACAGTGATTGCCCGTGAGCCGATTGCAAAAATCGGCTCCGCCACCGCTTTGGCTCCAACCCAAAAATTCTCCACCCATCGATATGCCTCAGCGAGAGCATGAGTCGAAGAATCGTCCCAAATTTTTAATTCCAAATCGGATGAGGTCCCAGTTTCGCCGCACGCGACAATCATCACGATCGGACTTTCGATACCAACAAACCAGTAGGCGCCAGCAGGCAGGTTCGCATCGATTGAGTCCAGGGTTCGAACCTCTGGCACGGAATCGTACAGGTCGGAAACTTCATCGTCTATGACGAGCCCTCTTGCGAACTCTTCGCTGTCGAAGGCGCCTTCGTATTGCGAAACTATGGGGCTATATTTGAAAGTCAGCATTAACAGCTTCCATCCGTCGAAGAGAAATTCTCACAAATGTTGTCTAGAGCCTAGACGTTTCCGTGAACTAGACACACAGAGGTCGATCATTTCTCCTATGATTTTCGCCCAGGCAACCCACAAGATGAAGACCATTCCAGGGTCAAAACTGACGAATCACCAAGTAGCGTCTGCCCACTGCATTAGCCTGGAACGATGCGGCTAGTGCATCAAAAATCAAAAAGTTCCAACTGAAATGTGGAGATTTACACACCGGAGGACTACAGATCTGATGCTGCACTGCACTGTCTGCAATTAGGTTTTCATCAACCGCTCCTTCGACGTTTCGAGGCCGGAAAAGAAATCCGCCCATCTTGTCGCAAGACTTACAGGTGGACGGAAACTCACTGTCCGAAGCCGTGCGGTGGACTAATCCAATTTTAACTCAGACCAGAAAGTCTGATTGGGGCTGACACGGCCTTATGAGGACGTTTGCGCCCAACACCGAGAGGGACTTTGTCAGAGACAGGGGTGTCAACCAAAAAAAGTGATTCTGTAATTCTGCTCCGCAGATTCAGGGATCTAAGGGCTCAGCCCACATCCCGGCACAGTTCTTGATTCACTCATAATTTTCCCTTACCGACACGAAACCGGCCGGAGCGTTGTTTGGTAAACCAGACGGTTGTCCCGAGAATTGGCCAGCCAACTGCTTCACAACGAGAACGCCAATGTCGCCTCAGAAGTGCCCCAATTATGCTCTCTGAGGCCACTGGGCAGGGGTTCTGTGAAGGCCGATGTGATTGGGTGGCCTTTGCCCAATTACCGCTAACGTCGAAGTCTTGGGCCGTGCGAACGTTGTGAGGTGCCCATCCAACATTCGCTGTGGTCTTTGACTGGGAAAGCCCGGTCCCGCTCGACGACTCGACTTGAATCAGAGAAGCTCCTTGAGGGTCTAATAGTCGAGAACCCCAGCAGATTGAACCCGAGCTGGAGCATCATTTGCCGTCAAGTCATCACCGACTCTTGTGGAGTAATCGGCATTAGAAACTGAACGAAGCGCAACAACGCACTTCAGCGGCTGGTGCAGGAGGCTCTCGGGGATTTAGAAACCACTGAAGGAAATGGCGAGACGTAAATTAAGAGACGTCTGCGAGATCCAGATACGGTAAAGAAATAATAGGAGAAGGAGTAAAGATTTTCTGAAGCGCTACCTAAAAGTTGACTTTTCTGAATAAGATTGCTATGGTTTATTCATGACCGCGATAATCACAAACATCCAGCAAGCGCCAAGAGGCAGCATCGCCTCTCTCGTGCCCGGTAGGAGCATGCACCTGATTGACATCGAGAACCTCTGCGGGTCAAGTCGACTAACCCTGGACCAGGTCAAGGTTTCCCGTCAGCTATATACAGAGATGGGTCTGTGGCGTGAAGGGGACCTGATCGTCATTGCTTCCTCCAAAGGTAACTACCTCAGTTCTGCTTACGGCTGGCCTACAGCCCGTCACCTCGTTAGAGATGGAAAAGATGGTGCTGACTTGTGTCTTGCTGAAGTGATGTCGGAAGAAGGCCTGCCCAATCGGTTTGAGCGGGTGGTTGTCGCCTCTGGAGACGGTGGACTTGCCCCATTTGTGAGTGAATTGGCAGGTAGTGGGGTCGACACCGTCGTCGTTTCACAATCCACCCGCTTGTCACATCAGATGCGCCTGGCCGCGCACAAGTGTTTTGTCTTGACCCCCAATCTCGAAGACCTTGCTTAGGAAGAGTGAAATTATGACCAACCAGAGACTTCTAACCCTCTCCGAGATTGCTGAGCTGACCGGCAATGCTGTCCCCACCGTCAGCAACTGGATTAGGCGATTTGATGATTTCCCTGAGGGCCAGGCGATAGAAGGAAGTAAGAGACCCCGCTATGACATGAACGAGGTGTTGGCTTGGTTGGAGCGTCGCGAACTGTCCCGGGAGGCATCGAGCGAGCGTTCGGCATTGCTATCGATTGACCGCGAGCAGCGACGGGATTTCCTTGGCACGCTATTTACTGTCCTTCACTCGATTCCAAATCGTAAAAGCGCTTCTGGTGAACAGGTGATGGAGAAATATGAGGAACTTGCCTTGTCTGTCGGACGCGACATTGTGAATTTTGATCTCAGTCAAGTGCCCAACGCCGTTTCTGACCTGGTGCCGCGATACAGAGGTCTCAGCAATTCAGAGCTTGTGGACGTTCTCTCTGCGGTGGACGACAGAGCACAGAGCCGCTACGGCGCGGAATACACCACCCCTGAAGTCTTAGTCGAGTTTCTCGGCGCTCTTGTAACTCCCCATGAGGGAGCGGTTCTGGATCTCGCGAGCGGACAGGGCAGGGTGCTCGAACACCTTGCAACCAAGGGAATTGGGGAAAGTCACGTCGGCCGTGACATCAGTGTTAGCGCGGTGGTTCGAGCCAAACAAAGTGCCCGCTTAAGGGGTCTTGACATTACTTACTCGGTTGCCAGCGGCATAGCACCAGTAGAACCGGCTTCGTGCGCCCTCGTTGTGGTTGACCCACCACTTGCTGTGAAAATGTCGCGCGAGGAAATCGACTACGCCGCATGGCCTTTCGCCAAACCGAGCCCACAGGACATGGCGACTGCTTTTATCCAAAGGGCCATCGAGGCCTTGGAGCCCGGAGGTACTGCGCTTGTTCTCAGCACGGCTGCGCTTCTCCATAGAGGGGGAGAGGTTTCTGAGTTGAGACGCCAGCTACTAAATGCTGGGGTTATTCGGGGTATTGTCGCTCTGCCACCGCGCCTCCGGACAAACACTGCCATTCCTCTGGCTCTGTGGATCCTTGGACCGTCGAACCCGAACGCGGAAGACGTGGTGATGGTCGACGCGTCCCTCAGCTCTCCCAAAGACCTCGCTCCAAACGGTCCCGTAGTGGCGGCAATCCTCGCCGAACTCAACGAGGACGACGTGAACAAAAACGAAGAGTACGCAACGACTGTCCCAATTCGTGAGTTACTGACGCGAGATGTAGCACTGCGACCAAACGCGTGGGTAGCGAAAAAACGTGACTTGATAGAACCGCAGGAACAGTTGACAAGTGCTCGCTTAGGCCTCGATTCGATCAAGCATTTGATTGGTTCCCTGCCCGTATCGAGCACGGACCTCTTCATCGGAGAGGTCGAGCCCTCTCTAGTTTCTCTGGACGACCTGGAATCAAGACGAGCCATCAAAATTATCCGCTCACCCATGGCGCGTGCCACCGCAGACGGCACTGGAGCACCCGTTCTGGATGCGTCAATTCTGCACGGCATCAGAGACGGTGAATCTGTCAGGAGGCTCGCAGACGAATCCTCCCAGGGAATCGAGGTCGAACCCGGGGATATCGTTGTCGCGGCCGGCGCTCGGGCAGTAATGGCAAAGATATGGAAAGAGAAGGGGTGGGTCGCCGGCCCAACCATTCAGGTCATCAGGCCTAATCCCCCTGAAATTGATGCCTACTTTCTCACCGCAGCCATTGAACACCCCCGAAATCACGCACATGTTGACCCTGGTGCGCTCAAGGTGCAGGTAAATATCCGTGGGTTTGAGGTGCCTGATCTCTCAATCGACGAGCAGCGAGGACTTGCCGGGATAATCAGGGCCCTCGACGACGCTGAGACAGAGCTACACATCCGCCTAGGGCAACTATCCTCTGCCAAGCTCTCCGTCTTCCAGGCAGTTGGAAGTGGAACCTTGCTGACGAACCAATCCACCAGTCGGCCGGAGATCACAACATGAATGCCAATGTCGTGTTCGACGGGCTCAACTTGAGGGTTGGGCAGAATGTCTGCGCAGGCTCGGGTCCCGATAGCTCCCCAGATTCGTGGCTGATTGGCCTTCGTCGTCGGATAGAAGTTTGTCACAGATGCGAACTAGTCTTAAGGGACGCTCATTTATCAACGAAGCAGCATCTACGCACCATCTTAGGGAAGTGACTGCAATGGCTATCAAAAAGTCAGACCTCTATAGCTCGCTCTGGAAGGGGGCGGATGAGCTTCGTGGGGGCATGGACGCCTCGCAGTACAAGGACTACGTACTGACTCTGCTTTTTGTGAAATATGTCACAGACAAGGCCAAGTCAGACAAGAACAGTCTTATCGACGTGCCTGTTGGTGGGTCTTTCGACGATCTCGTGACTTTCAAGGGTGACAAGGAGATCGGCGACAAGATCAACAAAGCAATTGGGAAGCTCGCTGAAGCAAACGATCTTCACAATGTCATCGACCTCGCCGACTTCAACGATGAAGAGAAGCTTGGCAAGGGAAAGGAAATGCAGGATCGTCTGACGAACCTTATTTCAATTTTCCAAGGCGTCGACTTCCGTGGTTCTCGGGCCGAAGGCGACGACTTGCTAGGAGACGCATACGAGTACCTCATGCGTCACTTCGCAACGGAGTCGGGCAAGTCGAAAGGGCAGTTTTACACGCCTGCCGAGGTCTCTCGCATTATGGCTCAGATGATCGGTATCAAGCCGGAGACACCCTACTCCGCGACGGTCTACGACCCGACTTGCGGGTCTGGGTCGCTGCTTCTGAAGGTCGCAGATGCTGCACCAAACGGGCTGACCATTTACGGGCAGGAAAAGGACAATGCGACCTGGGCCCTTGCGAAGATGAACATGATCCTGCACGGGAATGAGATTGCTGACATCCGTAAGGGCGACACGATCACTAGCCCGCAGTTCACGACGAATGACCGTCTCGACACTTTTGACTTCCTTGTCGCCAATCCGCCTTTCTCTGTGAAGTCGTGGGCGAACGGACTTGAGAATGAGTACGGACGCTTTGACGGCTACGCCCGGCCACCCGAGAAGAACGGTGACTTTGCCTTCTTGCTCCACATGCTCAAGTCGCTCAAGAGCACGGGAAAAGGGGCGGTTATTTTGCCCCACGGCGTGCTGTTTCGCGGCAACGCAGAGGGAACAATCCGCAGTGAGATCATCAAGCGAGGCTATATCAAGGCAATCATCGGCCTGCCCGCCAATCTCTTTTATGGCACTGGCATCCCGGCATGCATCCTTGTGATTGATAAGGAGAATGCCCAGGCGCGCACGGGTGTTTTCATGATCGACGCATCCAAGGGCTTCGAGAAAGACGGACCAAAGAATAGACTTCGGCCGCGCGACATGCACAAAATTGTCGATGCCTTCACCAACCAGACGGAGGTGCCCGGGTACTCGCGGATGGTGCCACTGAGCGATATTGAGAACGCGGCCAACGACTTCAATTTGAATATTCCCCGCTACATAGACTCCTCCGAACCGGAGGATATCCAGGACCTTCACGCGCACATACATGGCGGTATCCCGAACCGTGACATCGATGCGCTCGAGCCCTACTGGACGGCCTTCCCCTCCTTGAGGTTGGCACCGTTCCGACCACTTCGTGAGGGATACTCGGAGCTTGCCGTGGACAAGAACGATGTTCACAAGACCATCACTGGCTCAACTGAATATCAGGCTTTCAGCCAGACCACCGAGCAGATTGTCTCCCAATGGTGGAGTGGGCACCGCGAAGGCCTCACTTCAATCAATTCCTCCACCAAGCCCGCGGAGCTCATCGAGGGGGTTTCGGAAGATCTCTTGTCCATCTTCCATCCGCGACCTCTCGTCGACGAGTACGCGGTCTACGAGCAACTCATGAGCTACTGGAACCAAACCATGCACGACGACGTTGCACTCATTAGGAGTGCAGGATGGGACGCAGCAGCAAAGCCACGCAAAACCATCGAAGACAAAGATCGCAAACTTTCAGAGACACCTGACCTTGTTATCGGCTCAGGCAAGAGCGTTCAGAAGTACAAGATGGACCTCCTACCTCCGGAGCTCATTGTGAAGCGATACTTCGCCACCGAAAAGGCGAAACTCGAGGATTTGAATGCAGCAGTCGAACTAGCAACGCAAGCGGTTGAGGAGTTTGTCGAAAAAACCTCCAGCGAAGGAGGAGTCCTTTATCAAGAGCTGAATGTCGACAAAGTTACAAAGACGCTCGTGACAGCAGAGCTTCGAAAGGCCAAAGACCAAGACCCTGGTGGGGAAGAATCTGTCGGGCTCGACCGACTCCTTGAACTTTTCAATGCTGAGGCAGCGGCAAAAAAGAACGCAAGGTTCGCAGGCGCGCACCTCAGCGAGGCAACATTGGCCAAGTATGGACAACTGACAATTCTCGACATCCAGAACTTGCTCATTGATGGCAAGTGGGGAGCGACAGTGCAACGTCGTGTCCTCGATAATACCTCCGAACTCATAAACAGCCTTGTTGAGCGGATCACAGAGCTAGGTTGGCGATATGACTCGACACTCGAAGACTTAGAGTCGGCAGCACAAGCGAATTCGAAGTCTGTCTTGGGTGCCTTGGCGAGGATGGGCATCACATTTTGAACGACTCGATGACTGTTCACCAACTTTCTGACCTCCTGGACTCACATTTTTCGGGGCCCAGCCCGACATGTATTGAACGAAATGTTCGGGGGAAGGAGTGGGGAGTTTTGAAGACAACGTGCTCCACGACTGAGGGATGGAACTGGAGAGCCCATAAGGTACTCCCGCCTGCTTTCTGGAATTTGACGAGGCTTGAGGTGAAGTCTGGTGACTCAATCATTACGAAAGCGGGCCCTCGACATCGGGTTGGGGTCGCATCGTTCGTCGACTTTGTCCCACCTCAAGTTGTTCCTTCCGGCAAGATGATCTGTCTTCGACCAAATCCAGAACGAGTGCTGCCTGCCTATTTAGCCCTCGCACTGTCTGACTCAAGAACGCAGCGGTACCTGGATCAGCGGACGACGGGAATGGCAGAGAGCCAGGTTAACTTTGAAAACAACGCACTCCTTGGGGCCCCCGTTTGGCTTCCAGAACGAGACGAGCAGGAACGCATTGTCGAGGCCCTGACTGGGCCAACCGCTGCAGCGACTTCACTCGAGCGGTTGATCGCGAAGAAGCAGGCGATCAAGCAGGGCATGATGCAGCAGCTCCTCACAGGGAAAACCCGACTGCCCGGATTCGAGGAACCTTGGAGAGACATAAGAATCAAAGAACTAGTTTCGAGTCCAGTGACTGACGGCCCACACTTGACCCCTCAGTTTCACAACGAAGGGGTTCCATTTCTTTCGGTCAACAACATCGTCGATGGCAAGATTGATTGGTCGGACGTTCGCTACATTTCCAAAGCGGATCACGCAGTCTTTTCCCAAAAATGCAAGCCAAGGCGGGGCGACGTTCTATTGGGCAAGGCCGCGTCGGTCGGGAAGGTTGCGCTAGTAGACACAGATGTCGACATGAATATCTGGTCTCCAATCGCGCTCATTCGCCCGAGCGAACATTTTGTTCCTGAGTTCGTATATTTCCAGCTCCAATCGGATGAGGCTGCCCGGCAAATCGGGCTCCTGACGAATACCTCGTCTCAGGGAAATATTGGCATGGGTGATATCGAGAGGATTTCTCTACTGGTCCCAGAGAAATCAGAACAGGTCGAGATTGCAAGAGTGTTGGATGCCGCCACATCGGAAATCACGCACCTTCAAAAGCAACTCAAGCAAATCAAGCGGGTCAAGATGGGGATGGTGCAGGAGCTTTTGACGGGGCGCACGCGTCTTAATTCGGTGGGGGTCTAAAAATGGCTGTCGTGGGACAAGTTGAGCGGAAGACGCAAGACCGCGTTGTCGGGTTGTTTCGCGACCAGTTGGGCTACGAATACTTGGGTAACTGGGAATACCGGGAAGAAAACTCTCACGTCGAAGAGAAACTTCTAGAGACCAACCTGCTGGCCCGGGGCTATGACTCAAAGCTGACGAATAAGGCCATTGATGCGTTCAAGAAGACTGCATCGTTGGGTGGAGGCAGAAGCCTTTATGAAGCGAACCGCGAGGTCTATTACCTGCTGCGTTACGGCGTAAAGGTTAGGCCTGGAATGGGCGAGCAGACCGAGACCGTGTGGCTCATTGACTGGGAGCATCCTGAGCTCAACCACTTTGCCATTGCCGAAGAGGTTTCGATTAAGGGCGAGCACAATAAGCGTCCTGACGTTGTGCTGTATGTGAATGGTTTGGCACTGGGCGTTATTGAGTTGAAGCGTTCGAAGGTGGGGGTCTCGGAGGGTATTCGTCAAAACATTGGCAATCAGAAGAAGGACTTCATTCGACCGTTCTTCACCACAACACAGCTGCTTTTTGCCGGCAATGACGTCGAGGGTTTGCGCTATTCGGTTATCGATACGTCGGAGAAGTATTGGTTGGAATGGAAAGAGCCATCTGAGGTTGCCGAGCCGCTCGATCGCGGATTGTTACAAATGTGTCAGAAGGGTCGATTCCTCGAGCTCATTCATGACTTCATGGTGTTCGATGCCGGGGTTAAGAAGACGGCTCGTCACAATCAGTACTTCGGCGTGAAGGCGAGCCAAGCACGCATTGCCAAGCGCGAGGGCGGCATCATTTGGCACACGCAAGGATCGGGCAAGAGCTTGACCATGGTCTGGTTAGCGAAGTGGATCAAGGAGCACCAGACCGAGGCTCGCGTGGTGGTTATCACGGACCGCACCGAGCTCGACGAACAAATCGAGAGCGTGTTCAACGGGGTCAATGAAAAGATTTTTCGAACAAGCAGTGGTGCGGACTTAGTTTCGGTTCTCAACAACCATCAGCCTCAACTCATTGCGTCGCTCGTGCATAAGTTTCGTGGCGGGGATGACGATGAGGAATTCGACGAGGCAGGGAATGACTTCTTGGCCGAGATGAAGGCCAAACTTCCCGCAGGATTCAGTGCGAAAGGCAACATTTTCGTATTCGTTGATGAGGCGCACAGAACCCAGTCGGGGAAGATGCACCTGGCGATGAAGAAGATTCTTCCGCGGGCCATGTTCATTGGATTCACTGGAACACCGTTGTTGAAGGCGGACAAGGCGACCAGTATTGAGACTTTCGGCAGTTTCATCCACACATATAAGTTTGATGAGGCCGTTGCTGACGGGGTCGTTTTGGATCTGCGCTACGAGGCACGAAACATCGACCAAGAGCTGACAGGTTCCACCCAAGTGGACGCGTGGTTTGATGCGAAAACGAAAGGCATGACCGACCTCTCGAGGGCGGAGCTGAAGAAGCGTTGGGGCACAATGCAAAAGGTGGTCAGCGCGGAGCCACGCGCCAAGCGCATTGTTCAGGACATTCTTCTGGACATGGAGATTCGACCACGGTTGATGGATGGCCGAGGCAACGCCATCCTCGTCGGTTCAAGCATCTATCAGGCATGCAAGTTCTATGAGATGTTCATCCAGGCAGGGTTTAAGGGCAAGGTCGCCATTGTCACAAGCTACGTTCCGTCAGCTGGCGACATCGCCAAAGAAGACGGTGGTCACGGTGACACCGAGAAAATCAGGCAGTACGAGATCTACCGCCAAATGCTCGCGGAC
>Ga0222630_1000879_pt1 | contig 14565 bp, 13 predicted proteins | sample AntAcemetagenom3_FD_179842 | JGI IMG/M metagenome (GOLD analysis project Ga0222630, IMG submission 179842) | Saline water microbial communities from Ace Lake, Antarctica - #3 | ecosystem: Environmental > Aquatic > Non-marine Saline and Alkaline > Saline | place: Antarctica: Ace Lake | collected...
TATCATCGTCGTCGCCGTCAAGACGGGTTAGGCGGTTTGACACCGGTCGAATACGGGGCAATTATGTCCAATAAGCAAGGCCTCGCGGCCTAAACCAAAACTGTCACCAAAACGTGCACCAGTCCCTCACGACTCTCAGTCAGCAGGTGAATCCCCCGCTTTCAGGATGCTTGCAGACTCTGCTTCACGACCGTTCCAACACTCAATTAATCATGAAACTAATCCCAGAACGATTCGTATATGGCCGACCTACTTTAGGCGGAAGTTGCGGGCGGTCGTGGCCTTCAACATAACTTGGAGTGGCGGCGCCATAAAGCCTGCTCGGGGACCATCAGTTCAGTGTCATAAATATTCCTTAGCTATGTTGTGACCATTGCGCGCCCTGCGGGTCTTCGTTTTACTTAACGACCTGAATGCATGAGCTCAGGAGGTCATGTAATTTCCTCGCACGTTTGGGGTTGAACTTTCTCGCCTCTTGAACGGAAATCAGCAAAATTAATTGAGCGACGTTCACGATTTGTGTCGCAAGGGAAGATGTAGCTAGTAATAACTTTAGACTACCTTTAGTGTTGTAGTCTCAGTGAAAATCCGGGACTAGATTTCGCAAACATCGGACGGATGGGCTTTTGCACATGATTCTGTTTGTTTCTCGGACCGGAATCTTAGAGCCTCTCGGCAAGAGTCAGGTTCTCTCTTACCTCAAGGGGTTGGCGAAGTCCTACCCAATAACGCTCGTCACTTTTGAGCGTTCGGATCTTGTTGAGGATCAAGGTGTCCTTGAAAGAATGAGTCACGAATGCGAGGAAAACAGCATCGCCTGGCAACCGCTCTTGGCTAGCAGAGGCACGCAACTTAGGGCACTCCAGGAAACCCTAAAGCTAGTTTTTATTTGTCTGAGGGCGTCTCAGTCAGGTGGTGCAAAACTAATCCACGCCCGTTCGTACCTCCCGGCGGTCGCGGCGTGGGTTGTCTATCGTCTAGTTGGAACTCCCTTTATCTTTGACATGAGAGCGTTGTGGCTTGAGGAACTTATAGAGACGAAACGACTCAAGCGAGATACTGCGGCTCACCGGTTTCTGATGTTTTTAGAAAAACGGTGCCTGATTGATTCAGGGCAGGTTGTTTGCCTCACTAAGGCCTCGGAGCGATATATTTTGAGGAAATATCAAATTACGGGTTTAGCTGAAAAGATTTTGGTCATCCCAACATGCGTTGACCTTGAGCGCTTTGTCCCCCGCATCGTAACGAAACGAGGTGGAAGCCACCCGAAGATTTATAGCGCCATGGGTTCGGTTCTCAGCGGTTGGTTCCATACGGACTGGTTGCGTTCGCTTTTCCTCGAGATTTCGAGGCGGGACCCATCCGCAACGTTCGAAGTCGTCACGATGGACGACCCTGGTCAGGTTAGGGAGCTGCTAAACCTTGGGGAAAAGGTAGACGGGCAGCTGCGGGTATTTTCAACCCCGTGGGATAAAGCACAAGAAGTGATTCAGAGAGCTTCTGTCTCGATAATGCTCTACCACGGTGGGTTGGCAAGTCTAGGGAGGGCGCCCACAAGATTCGGAGAGGCATTAGCTTGTGGCATTCCAGTTGTTGCGAATTCCGGCGTGGGAGATGTAGAGGAGATCGTGAGGACATTTGAAGTTGGGGTGCTTTTAGACGGAGGAGGTCCCGAGCAGGCTTCGCGACTGGTGGACAATTTGCAAAAAATGCTCTTAGATCCTCAAGTTTCCTCTCGGTGCCGACAAGCCGCAGTTGAGAGATTTTCTCTCTTGCGAGGTGTGAAAATGTACTCGGACATGTACGCCCGGCTCATAGCAACTTGATTTGGTCGTGTGGCTCTAATTTTCCCCCACCGGACGACGTGTTGCTGTGCCGTTAGAGGATAGAAACTGCGCTTCGCGAGGGAAACCTATGGCGTTTCTTCTTTAGATTTTTCCTAATGCACCTAAGAGTTGGGGATTCGGTGCAGGACACTGTGTTGCCAAGGCGGTTAGTTAGCTCTCATTGTTGCATCCCAGGCTTTCAATCTGGTCTAGAACCATCGTGAGGGAGATTGGTTTCTGGTCTTCGAAGACAAGCCACTTTTTGCCGGTGGACAACCGGATCCAACTTAGCAACCCCTCGTCGTCGGCGATGTCGAATCGTCGGACCAAACCTTTTTCCCTGAGGGCTCTATGAACTGCCGCATTTGACTTTCCTGGAGCGATTGTCGGGCATAGCAACGCTGTTGGAATTCCCATCTGGGACGCGTCAACGGTGGCGCCACTTCGCATTGTCACATGGCGAGTGGAGATAGATAAAACTGAGGGAAGCGGCACTGTGCTTGAAATTTGCCATTCAACGTTTGGGTTTTGTTGGCTCAATGATTCTAGGAAAAATTCTGCCTCTCGTTTTTTGTTAGACCTTCGGAGGACGGGATGGAGGCGCAAAAGCCACTGCACGTCCTCGTGACTTTTTTCAATCGCTTTAATCACTGACGCCGGGATATAACCGTTATCGAGAATCCCTTCAAACTCTTTCGTCCCACCTCTGTATCGCCACTGCAACGAAACGAGCACAACCTTCGTTCGTCCTCCGGTTAGGAAACCAGGTGCCTCCCATTCGGAAGGGATGTTGCCTCTTTGTGGATTATTTATTCTGTCAAGCCAGAAATCACTGGCGTAAAGTACCCGGACGTTTTTAAACCCGATTCCTACAAAAGTCCGGTAGGACACCTCGTCGAGGGCGAGGAACGCAGAGGGCAGCTCTTCTTCGGCCCGGTTGCTCCAATCGATTGCGGGCCGATCGCTTTCTACTAAACCTTTTCCATGTAACACCTCGACGGTCGTGAGACCCAGCGCCTTAGCCACTATCGAGAGGGATGCGGGGAGACCAATAGAAAATATAATTTTCGCTCCCGAACGCAGCAAAATGTTGCGAAACATTCGCTCCGAAAGCCTTTTTGTAAGCTCTAAGAGCTTAGCTTTTCTGGCTAAATCGGAGACGAACCTTGATCGGTTCATTCGGTAGCGCTTGAAATAGGTCTGTTCCTCAGCGAACACCGAGTAGGGGATAGAAACATGAGCGACCGTTAGGCCTCTTTCGACGCAACTTTCTAAAACTGTATCAAGCAATCGCCCATAGGCTCGGCCGTTCAGGGTCTCAGAATTGTCCACGTCGTGAGAAAAAAACAATACGTCTGACGGTGGGATTTCCCTGACGGTGTCTCCGAGCATGATAGCCCTGACGGTGCTCCTCAACATGGAGGAAGCTTAGCGGCAAATCCGTTTGCGCTTGGAAACCTACTTGGCAAGTGGCACGGGGACCGTCGCACTTGCGCCGAGCGCCGACACCGAGGCACAGGGCTTTTGACGATTACTGTGGGCAGGTAAACAACGGTATCCGCCAACGCTCCCTCTAGACTTCAAGTGTGGGTTTTTCGTGTGATTCCAGACACTTTTTTCGAGGGAATCTCATCCCGCTGCTATAGGGACATGGGCATCCCGGCGCCTTGAGATTTGAGCATTGCCTCTGCGACTTTCAGGACTCGGATTCCTTGTTCCAAAGAGACAATTTGACCCGATCCATCCCTGAGGTAGTCCCGAAAACCTTCTAGCTCGGTGCGCAAAGGTTCTTTTTTTGGATACGAGAGTTGAGAAATGTTGCCCTCGGTTACCCCCCTAAAAGTGGCAAACGCCTCCCACTCAACTGAAAAAACACCATTCTCATAAAGAGTTAGATCGCCGGTCAATGTGTTCGCGACGTATGTACCTTTGTCACCAGTGACGACGATTTTCCGCTCTTTCATTGGGCTCAGCCAATTAACGATGTGATTCACGACAATCCCGTTTCTGAGTCGGCCTGTGGCGGAAATCATGTCCTCGTGGCTGCGGCCGCTTTTGTGAGCGGTTAGTGCAAAAATCTTTTCGTACTCAGAGTTGCAAACCCACGTCACCAAGTCGATGTCATGAGTGGCTAAGTCCTTAACGACCCCTACGTCGTTGATTCTGTTTGGGAAAGAGCCTTGTCTTCTTGTCGCTATTTGATAGACCTCTCCAATTTCGCCAGATTCCAACCGCACCTTGAGTTCTTGTATTGCGGGATTGAATCTTTCAATGTGGCCGACAGCTGCAACCCGCTTTGAGCGTTCGAGATTCTCCGAGATTCGCAGCGCAGACGCCACGGTGTGGGCCACTGGTTTTTCAATGAGAATGTCTATTCCAATATCCAACAGTTGAATGGCGATAGCCTCATGGGTTTCGGTGGGTGTAGCTACGACCGCAAAATCAATCGAGCCCGGGATTAACTCAGCAAGGGAGCGAATGAACTTGACGTGACCCCTCTCCGCTTGCTTATCTGAATTTTCATCGACGACTGCGACGAGAGTTACTCCCTCCAGAGATGAAAGAACCCTCGCGTGGTTCGAACCCATCGCCCCAGCTCCGACCACTGCTGCTCTGAGTTTCAAAGTCAGCTACCTGCTCTAGATAAAATATTGACGCTTTTTACAATCGTGTCCAGGTCTCTTTGGGACAACCCTGGGTGGACGGGTAACGAAAGGACTTCGGCAGCCGCCTTGTCTGTCTCTGGCAGGTCACCTATCGGCGAAAAATTCCTTAGTGAGGGTAATTTATGGGTGGGCGTTGGATAGTAGACCCCGCAGCCAACCTTAAATCTCTCTAGAAGAGCTTTGGCGAAACCATCTCGGTCTTCTGGGACCCTGATTGTGTATTGATGGTAGACGTGGGTGAAACCCTCCGACTCCGTGGGTGTAATGACGTTCTCAATCTGGTCAGATAAGTATCGTGCGTTCGAACGTCGCTTTTTATTCCATTTCTCCAACCGGGTAAGTTGAACCCTCCCGATCGCTGCATGAATGTCGGTCATTCGGTTGTTGTAACCTACAATTTCATTTTGGTACCGAACCTCCATGCCTTGGTTCCGCAGGAGCTTAAGTCTGCTTGCCTCTTCTCGATTCCGGCACGCAACCATCCCGCCTTCGCCACTCGTCATATTTTTAGTCGGGTAGTTACTGAAAATTGACATGTCACCGAAAGTTCCAACGTTCTGAGTCCCCACTTTAGCCCCGTGGGCTTGAGCAGCATCCTCAATAACAAAAAGTCCCTTTGCCGATGCAAACTTTGCAAGACGCTCCATGTCGGCTGGATGGCCAAAGAGATGAACTGGCATGATTCCCTTTGTCTTGGGGCTCAATACGTCCGAGAGTTTGTCTACATCAAGCGTGAAGGAGAAAGGATCGATATCACAGAATATTGGTCTTGCTCCTGCTAAGACGACAGAGTTAGGTGTCGCAGCAAAGGTAAATGAGGGAACGATAATTTCGTCTCCCTGCGTAACTCCTCTTGCAACCATCGCCAGATGGAGCCCAGATGTCCCAGAATTGACAGCGACAACTGGAATTCCTTCGACAATCCGAACGGAAAATTCTTCCTCAAACTTTGCCACCTCAGGACCTTGGGCCAAATTCCCTGAGCGGAGAACCCGCGCAACCGCTAACTGCTCGCGGGCGCCAATAAATGGTTTTGCGATCGGGATCAAGACGTGCGCCCTGCGATCAAAACACCCAAGGATTCGGTGTACTCTTGGCCCGTCACGGGACAAAGGAAGCGGCCTCCTGACTCCTGCAGTAGAGCTCCAGCTTTTCCCACCCAGCCAACATGTTTAGCAGGGACTCCGCGGACGAGCGAAAAATTCCTGACGTCTTCCGTTACGACCGCCCCGGCTGCCACCATTGCCCACTGGCCGACCCGGACAGGCCCAATGCACACTGCCATCGCGCCAATACTAGCCCCTTCTTCTACTACTACCCCGACAAGCTCCCAATCTTTGCCGTCTTTTAGGGAGCCGTCAGGGTTTATTGCCCTGGGAAAACGATCGTTGGTCAAGACAGCGCCTGGGCCAATGAACACTCCACTTGAGAGGGTCGCAGGTTCGTAAACCAGAGCAGAGTTTTGGATTTTGCAGCAATCTCCGACAACGACCCCCGGACCAAGGTAAACGTTACGCCCCACCGTGCATCCGGCTCCTACTCTTGCATGTTCCCGGATTTGTGTCAGACCCCAGACTTTCGTGCCACGACCAACTGTTGCGAATTCGCTTACGTTGGCTTGTTTGTCAATCGAGGCACTTGAAGCTTTTTCCCAACGGGGGCTTCCGATGTTGTTTTCAGTCACAGTTCAATCATAGCCGTGGCCGAGAATTGAACCTTCCTGGGTTTTATAGAGACCCCAGAGTTGCGTTTTCTGCCAAGACTTGTGCCTGACGGTTTTCAGCATAGAGCGTTCCTTCGAACTCCACCGGTTGGACGTCTCCGATGAAATCATGAAGACGATCCTGGTTATGCCAGTGGACCCAGCCGAGGGTTGCTAGCCCCAGCTCTTCAACAGTTTTCCAGGGCCCAGGATGGTCTGGTCCGCGGACGAGTTCCGCCTTGTAATACCCGTTCACAGTTTCCGCCAGCGCATGGAGGGGACAGCACCGATCTCTGCGAGACGCTCGCCATAACGAATTGACGTAAATTGGCTGCCGGCATCGCTGTGACACCGCAAACCAGGGAGCTTTTTGCCCCTGGACCACCTCGCCATTTCAATCGCGTCGAGGACGGTTTCTGTTTTCATATGTGATGCAACCCGCCAACCGACAATCATCCGAGAGTAGGCATCGACGATGAAACACACGTAGGCGACTCCTGCCCAGGTCGGCACAAACGTCAAGTCGGTAACCCAGAGTTGGTTCGGAGCTGTCGCGGTGAAATCCCGTTTCACCAGGTCAGGGTGTCTGACTGCAGTCGGGTCTGGTGTTGTTGTTTTCACTCGCCTTGACCTGGAAACCCCGCGTATTTCCAGCATTCTCATCAGACGCGCTGTTTGGTCACGACCAATGTGAATGCCAGCCCTTCGGGCTGCCTTCCCGAGTTTACGAACCCCATAGACCTTCTGGTTTGCCTCCCACAGGGAATACAGCTCCCCGGACAACACGCCATCACTGAGCGTTCTCGCTGGCGGGGCGCGGTGTCTTGCCGAATAGTAAGCACTTAGCACCACCTGCAACACCCTGCAGAGGGGCTCGACACCAAGCTTGCGTCCTTCCACAACGTCGTCTTTGTTCGCGTCAACAAACACGACTACAACCGTTGTTGGCGGTCGAGCTCCGCCCCGAAGAAACTCGCCGCCCGTCTCAGGATCTCGTTTGCGCGTTTCAGCTCACGGTTCTCCTGCTCCAGCTGCCGAATCTCAGCCGCGGAATCAGAGGGAACAACCTTTTTCACACCGTCAACAATGTCAGCTTGCCTCACCCACGACCTGACCGATTCAACGCCATAACAAGTTGCAGGGCAACCCGTTGCGTTGTCCCACGATCCGTCCCAAGTTCGACCCGCAGGGTCTTCACCATCCGAACCGCTACAGCTGTCTCCTCTGTCGAATACCTTCGACCTGTCCTGTTGTTTTTGACGATGATTCCACCCTCGTTTCCAGAGTATGAAATCTCCAACAAACCCAGGGCGGTTCAAGCGAATCATCTTTCGCTCACCACGGAGTAGAATCTCATACTCCGGAGTAGTGGGGGACTAAGTGAGGATTGTCGTTGTCGGTCTTGGGAAAATAGGTCTTCCATTAGCGGCTCAATTCGCCTCGAAAGGACATAGCGTCGTAGGGATAGACATCAATCAAAACACTGTTGATTCTGTGAATTCGGCGCGTGAACCTTTTCCTGGTGAGGCTGGGCTCCGGGAGGCTTTGGAAAAATTTGTGCCAATGGGGCGGCTTTCCGCAACATGCAACTACAAAGAGGCTATTCCCAATTGCGATGTCGTCGTAGTCGTGGTCCCTCTACTCGTGGATTCTGGAGGCCAACCTGATTTTGGAGCCTTGGATTCTGCCACTAGGTCCATAGCGGGGAACTTAGTATCTGGCACCTTAATTTGTTACGAGACCACTTTGCCTATAGGAACAACTCGAAATCGATGGAAGCCGATGTTGCAAGAATTTTCTGGGCTTCAGGAAGGTGTGGATTTCCATCTCGTGTTTTCCCCTGAGCGCGTCCTCACGGGAAGGGTTTTTGAGGACCTGAGAGCGTATCCAAAGCTTTTTGGCGCACTGAATAAGAATGGGGCACTGAAGGCAATCGAGTTTTACACCTCGGTGTCAGATTTCCAGCCTGAGGGGAATTCGGTTAGGCGCGAAGCGGTAATTGACCTAGGCAGCACCGAAGCTGCTGAGATGGCCAAACTGGCCGAAACCACATATCGGGACGTGAACATCGCCCTCGCCAATCAATTCGCTCAACACGCCGGGAATCTTGGAATAGATATCTATAAGGTCATTGAGGCGTGTAACACGCAGCCCTACTCTCACATCCATCAACCAGGCATCTCTGTAGGTGGCCACTGCATACCTGTTTACCCGCACCTTTATCTTGCCACTCACCCTGAAGCTCATTTGGTGCGGCAAGCCAGGGAAATCAACGTCTCAATGCCGGAATATGCCGTCAAAAAGTTGTGTCAGGCCATGGGAGGAATCGTCGGTCAGGCAATTGTTGTGTTGGGAGTCAGCTACAGGGCGGGAGTGAAGGAGACAGCGTTTTCTGGGGTTTTTTCTTTGGTCGAGGAACTCCAAGCGCGCGGTGCGCAAGTCTCCGTGCTCGACCCGCTCTTTTCTGACAGTGAGTTGAACGGACTGGGGCTGTTGGCACACGAAGACGGGCTAAACACCGATTGCTTAGTGCTTCACACCGACCATCCTGATTTTTTGGAGCTCAACCATTTCGATTTCCCTAATGTTAAAATGATCCTCGACGGGAGAAATTTCTTAATGGAGAGAGATTGGCCGGAAGTGACAATACTCCGATTAGGGGCAGGGTAAAGGTTGAAAAATCACGCCCCGAGATTTTGGGGGCTTGGAAAGCGGCGCAAGAAGAAGGTTAAAGAAACCTAAAACGATTTATGACTTGAGGGGGGAATTTTAATGCTGAGGCTCGGTTGTCGCTCTCCTTCCTCACTAGTCGATGGCCGATATTCGAACAAAAGGTCTGCTTTTAGTGTAAGAGCACTCTTTTGGGCCGTCGCAATATAGCTGAAAATCCCCCAACAATCAGGAGAGGGAGTTCAACCCGAAAAGCTAATTCCTGAGAATTTTCGGCTGAAAATAATCGTTTCCACGCTTGAGTAAAGGTGGTAATTCTAGGGCTGAGCCTCAATGAGTACAGGATAAATCTGCCCATTTGCTCGTAAATTGCCGCGTTCCATTCGGGTGGCAAATCTTCCTCCTTGAGAATCATTACAAGCGCCGAAATAGATTCTAAACATTGTGATAACCGCTGGCTGGACAAACTATTGGGCACAGAAACTCGGTAGTTGTAAAAGGCAATATTGCACCTTTGTACTGAGCGGGCTCGAATTAATGCTCGATAGACGAAATGGAGGTCCTCGGTTCCAGCAATCAGGTCCGAAGAAAATGTTAGCGACTGCTGCTCAATAAAGTCTCGTCGAAATGCCTTATTCCACACGGCAGGTGAAGTGTTGGCTAAAAGCTTTGGTGGGAAACCAGATGTTTGTCTGATGTTTTCTGAATGACTTTTGGTTGGTTCACTTTTGTGTTTAGCGTTAATATCGTGAAGGGTCCGGAATTCTGTGTGGTTAAAGACCAAAACATCTGGAAGCTGGGGTTGGAGCAATTTAGAAATTGCTCGAAGGGAGGAGGGCTGCAAACAGTCATCCGCATCAAGAAATAGGACGTAATCTCCAGTCGCGGCCTCTAGTCCTTTATTTCTGGCCGAAGAAACGCCATTACGCGCTCCAGAGAACAGCTTCAAACGTGAGTCCCGCCGGAGTTGGGTCTCCGCAATTAGTTTTGATTTATCTGTGGAACCGTCATCGATGAGAATCGCTTCAAAATACTTAAAATCCTGCGCTGAGACCGACAAAAGAGCCTCTTCAAGGTAAGTTTCTGCGTTGTGAAATGGGATAACGATGCTAAAAAACATGTCTCGAATTTATCGCTCCGGTCGAATCGTATGCCCGCTGGCTTGTCGGCAAAATTCACCAACCCCGCTCGCTTCGATAGTGATACGTTACAGGTTCGAATCGAATGGGGGCGCCCCGAGTTGGGAAGCTGGATCCCGAACCCTAATCGTAGCCGGCATGACGTAATTCCTACGAAATTACCGCAAGAATATGTCCCCCGCTAACCGCGTCTCCCACTTGGACCACGAGGGAGCTCACAACTCCCTCTAACGAGGCAACAATCGGCTGTTCCATCTTCATTGCTTCGAGAACACAAATGATGTCTCCGGGCACCACAGAGTCCCCCACCTGGACCCTCACAGCTATCACTGTGGCCTGCATAGGCGACGATATGCTTCCAACCCCGGTGCCCCCGATAACCACCGAAGACTTCCGTCGCGGTGGTTTCCCCAAGCTTGTGTACCCCCCAGTTGCGAAAATACCGGAAGGCACACCAACCTTGAGCCGGCGTCCTTCAACCTCGACGACAACAGTGCGATAGGGATCCTGTGCATCAAAACCTTCCTCAATCGCTCCATCCCACGGTTCAATCTCGGAGGAAAATTCGGATTCAATCCAGTTGGTATGGACCAGGAAGTGAGCGGCGTCTTGTGTTGCAAAGCTCGGGTCGGTGACGACTGCTCGGTGGAAAGGAATCACGGTGGGGAGCCCGGTTATTTCAAATTCCGAAAGTGCCCGACCGGCCTTCTCCAACGCGTCTTGACGCGTGGCACCTGTGACAATTAATTTTGCAAGGAGGGAGTCAAAGGCTCCCGTGATGACGTCGCCTGTTGTGATGCCTGAGTCAACCCGAACACCTAAACCGCCCGGGAATCGAACCGAGTGGACCTGACCTGGTGTGGGAAGGAAGCCTCGTCCTGGGTCTTCGCCATTGATTCGAAACTCGATGGAGTGTCCGCGCGGAGTCGGGTCGGGGTAATCGACGGTTCCCCCCTCTGCAATCCGGAATTGTTCCCGGACGAGGTCAATACCGGTGACTTCCTCGGACACAGGGTGTTCCACCTGCAAGCGTGTATTGACCTCGAGGAAAGAAATCGTTCCATCTTTACCAATCAGAAACTCGCAGGTGCCAGCGCCGATGTAGCCTGCTTCTTTCAGAATGGCCTTCGACGATTCATAGAGCAGAGTTTCTTGTTTGCTCGAGAGAAAAGGTGCGGGTGCCTCTTCGACAAGTTTTTGATGCCGGCGTTGCAGGGAACAATCCCGTGTTGAAATGACGACGATGTTTCCTTCTGCATCCGCTAGGCATTGGGTTTCAACGTGCCGGGGCTTTTCCAGGTACTTTTCGACAAAACATTCACCTCGGCCAAAAGCGGCAAGGGCTTCTCGCGTCGCTGACTCAAATTGCTCGGGAATCTCGTCAATAGTGTGCGCGACCTTAAGGCCTCGGCCACCACCACCGTGGGCGGCTTTTATTGCGACCGGCACTCCGTGCTGGTTTGCAAATTCAACGATTTCTTCAGCCGAGGTGACTGGATCAGCTGAACCAGGGGCTAAGGGTGCACGAACCTTTTGAGCGATATGGCGGGCGGAGACCTTATCGCCGAGTAATCGGATTGCAGCGGGTGGAGGCCCAACCCAGATTAAGCCAGCGTCGATAACCATTTGTGCAAAATCAGCGTTCTCCGAAAGGAACCCGTATCCCGGGTGGATTGCATCGGCACCGGATCGCTTAGCGATAGCAAGAATCTTTTCGGAGACCAAGTAAGAGGTTGCAGAAGTGCTGCCATTGAGTGCGTAGGCCTCGTGTGCGAGGCGCACGTGGCGTGCATTTCTGTCTTGGTCCGCATAGACCGCAACCGTGAGGATTCCAGCATCCTTTGCTGTCCTAATGATGCGGACAGCAATTTCACTCCGATTGGCAATAAGGACTTTAGATATGGGCATATGACGAGCCTAAAGGCGGAAAGGAGACCCGGGAGCCATTACGACGCAACAATCTTTCTGAGGAGTCTTCGTAGTCTCTCGTCATAGGTGCCGCCGCCTTGATACAAATAGTGGGAGGTGATGGCATCGCTGTCAGACGGGATGATGTTCTGGGCCCTCAGAACCTGGGAGAGGCCAGCCTCTAGTTGCTCTTTTCTGTCGCAGAACTCGAATCCCGGTATGGCTTCAAGCCCCTCAAAGTGGGTGAGGTATCGACGATTGGTGGTGAAGTGGTGCCCATCGGGGTACGACAGCGCGAGCACTGGTCGAAGACATAACGCTGCTTCGAAAAGCATGGTGGTGAGGGGTCCGACCACTGCTCTGGCATGGGAAAGAAGAGTTGGGTAGTAGGAAAGGTCCGGCTGGAACGCCCGATTTGTGCTCTCTTGCTTCATTCCTGATGCGTACGCCTTGGAGATTTGCTCGTCAAGAACGGTGCGATGAAAGTCCGCCGTGTGAAAGGTAGCGGGAACTTTCCGTTTCTGCTGCCAAGGGTGGGGTCGATATACGACTTTCAGCTCGTCTGCCACTTCTGGGTTATCGGCCAATATCTTTTCCATCGAATGCAGTGCGCCTAGTTCGTCAAAGGGCATTGCTGAACCAACGAAGAGTATGTAAGGGAAGGGATACGGGGAGAGCGTCTCCGAGTCTTGACAATGCGCGAAGTAGTTATCAAACCGGGGAGTACCCACGAGATGAACCTGTTTTTCATTGAATGCGTGAATTTTCTGTGCCTGAAGTTTCGCTTGTTCGCCCCACACGGCGATGTGGTCTGGTTTGTCCCAGTACACGGTCTTGGAGGTTAGATTGTCCCAGTTATCAATAAGCGTCAGCGTTTTGATGTCTTTGGCTCTCCCGAATCGGATGAGGTCGGGAATAACTGGTTCGAAGGCTGCGGAGGGAAAAACGATGACATCAAAATGGTGATCGGAGAGCAGTTCGACGATGTGTGCCGACACCTGCTCGGGGCGATTGAGTACCCTGGAGGATAGTGAGAAGATACCTGGGCTCCCAAGAAATAATGTGATGAGCGGTTTTGGTGAGAGCAGAAGGCCGAGTACCCATCGCGCAAATGAGGTGAGGAGCGCAACCAGTCCAGAGTTTGTTCTCACAAGCCCCCAATTGGCCATCCTCAGCCAACGATAGAAAAAAGTGGGGGAGCGTTTGCGAAACCTCCACATCAAGACGCTGAAGAACAATTCCCTCCGGCGCTCAATTTTTTTATCAATCTCGAACGACCCCAGGTAACCGTCTTCGCCCGCGACCTCGCTCAGCAGTGCAAGCCTCGAGTCGGCAATAATCTTCACCGAGTGTTCGGTCCGCAGCGAATCAATAACCCCGGTCCTCACGTAGTTCCGCACATACATGTCACTAGAGAAGACGAAAAGAACTTGCGCCATGGGCTGTCTAAATCCTCGCTGTAGCATCGATTACGCGCGACCTACGCATCCTATTTTACCTGATGCTCGACATTCCTTCTGATTCCTAGAAAATCCATCACCTTCTGCAGTTGGATGTTGTTTTGCTCCTTGTTGATGTTTGACAGGGCCGAGCCACGCGAAGTTCTCTGAAGAGGTCTGTGCGCGGGTAGCCCAAGACACATCATGGGGGTCCCTTGTTTTTGAGCGTGGCCCCAAAACCATATGTCGTCCGCTGTTGGGCAGAGCTCGAGTGCTGTGTGAAGGTCGGTCACGCCGGGTTCTAGAGAACCCGGCGGGTATAGAGCTCCGTTGCCACCGGGAAGGAAAAGATGATGTCCTCGGTCCCCCGGAAGCGCCCTCGCCCAATTAACCCCGTACTGCACGGCGGGTGAACCCTCTGCAGGATTAATAAGCCACCCTCGCGCCCCGATCACATGGTCTGGGTTTGCCCGGTGGGCAGCAACCAAGAGATGAATAAGATCCTTTGGAAAATACTTGTCGTCGTCAAAAGTAGCGATCGTGGCTTTTGGAAAGAGCTTCAACAGTGGCACTAATTTGTCAAAACTCCTGCCATTATTGGCGACCCATAGAATTTCCAACCCTCTTTTTACTTGGTTTCGTAATCGCCAAGGTACGTGCTTTTCTGGGAATTCTTCTTCAGATAAGACGAGAACCAACCGTTCTGGCGGGAGAGTCTGACGCAACAGGCACTCGATAGCAATCCATGCGTGTCGGATTCGGCCGGGATAAGAGGTGATTCCTGCGATGACGGATGGTTGACCCGAACTCAATTCAGTTTTTCTCCAGAGAGGAAGGGACAGCTTCATCAGCAATCGGCATTCCCTGACTGAATCGAGTACGGCGAAGAAAAAACGGCGGACTGCTCTCATCAGAGAGGAATATTCCCGTGCTTCCCGATAGGTGCTCGCGCAGTTTTACTCCGCAGACCCCTCAGGCCTTTGATAATCGCCACCCGGGTAGCAGCGGGTTCGATGATGCTGTCGATTTCGCCTCTTTCGGCGGCAAGGAAGGGGCTTGCAACGTTGTAGGTGTATTCGCTAGCAAGATCTGCTCTGACCTGCGCCACATCTGCACCGGATTCTTCCGCTGCTTTGATTTCCTTGCGGTACAAAATATTTACTGCGCCTTGACCCCCCATGACAGCAATCTCTGCCGTCGGCCAGGCGAAGTTCA
>Ga0222630_1000883_pt1 | contig 14469 bp, 12 predicted proteins | sample AntAcemetagenom3_FD_179842 | JGI IMG/M metagenome (GOLD analysis project Ga0222630, IMG submission 179842) | Saline water microbial communities from Ace Lake, Antarctica - #3 | ecosystem: Environmental > Aquatic > Non-marine Saline and Alkaline > Saline | place: Antarctica: Ace Lake | collected...
TATCATCGTCGTCGCCGTCAAGACGGGTTAGGCGGTTTGACACCGGTCGAATACGGGGCAATTATGTCCAATAAGCAAGGCCTCGCGGCCTAAACCAAAACTGTCACCAAAACGTGCACCAGTCCCAACCACTGACCTGCAGGGTGTTGAGAAACCACACCACTCAGCGGGACGCGACCGTCTAATCACCTGGAATCCGCAAGCTCCTCTGGTATATTTCATTTGCCGGAGCCGTCCGATCACTACAACTTTAATCCAGAGGAGCCGGGGTGGGAGAATCCCAGCACATCGAACAGATGCTCAAGCGCCACATATCGTCACCCCAGCCGGAACTATGGAATCGGGAGTGGGAAAACATTAAGAGCCTGCTGAGGTTGAGTGGGATCAAAATGCCGGTGGTCGGAATCGTAGTGGACGCCGGATGTGGCCTGCAAGGCTTGAGGGTTCCAGTGGAAAAAGATGGCCTCGCATATTTTGGCCTAGACATAGACGATCTCAATTTTGAAAAAGAGAGAATTTCCGTCCTTCATTCCGATGTCCAGATTTGCATTTCACTTGCGGTGATAGAACACCTAGAGTCCCCTCTTATTTATCTAGACGGGCTCTTGAAGAGTCTCGAGCCGGGGGGAGCGTTAGTCCTCTCTACCCCTAACATAGCCTTCGCGAAAGAGTCTTTTTGGGATAATCCAGGGCACCTACGCCCGTACAGTTCAAAATCTCTCTCTCTGCTTTTGAAGGCTGTGGGTTTTGATGTGAGGGGAGTTTTTCCTGGCCTGCGTGCGAAACCTGATTGGATGATGAGCTTCAGATGGTCGTTTCACTGGGCTAGCCGCCTGCCGATTCGAAAAAACCACACGAGGGGAGTTCTCCGCTTTTTCTCGGGGAGATCCACATCAGTTTTCGTTGTTGCAACGGCGCCTCAGATCTAAGTGAGGTTCCGCGAGCGGCGAATCGCTGCGAGGGCGGCGTTTCGATTAACTTTTTCCGGGTGGTCCTTTTGGAAGAGACGACTATTTGCGGAAGTCAGTTCTTAGGTCCCACTTCGGAATGGGCGGGCCGCGCTTACCAACTCGATTTTTTCTCCTCCTTACGCGCTCCGGTTCTGAGCAACAATGCAATAGGCTCATTTAATGGTCCGAAAGCGGACCCTATCTTGTAATGAGATAGCTTTTGAATTGGGCATTGTTCGGGGGGGGTATCCGATGGTGGTGGCACTGGTAACAGGTGGAACCCGAGGCATTGGTAGAGCTATCGTGCGGCGGCTACTAGTCGATGGGTTTGATGTGGCTTTCACCTTCAAGAGCAGCTGGTCACTTGCTGAGGAAATTTCTTTGGAAGCAAGCTCCCTTTCTCGGAGAGTTCTCCCGCTTCAGGCCGAGGAGGGAATGTCTGCGACCGATTTGGTGAGTGCGGTTATCGCGGTTTTTGGAAGACTCGACTGTTTGGTGAACAACGCTGGTGTTCTGGAGCACACACCTCCAGCTGAACTCACTCCAGACAGAGCGCTTGCTGGGTTTGCCAATAATTTTTTCCCTCACTTGGAATTGATGCGCGTGGGGCTCAGTGCAATGGAAACCGCTGGCTCTATCGTGAACATCGCTTCTGTGGGGGGTCAGGTGGGTGGCACTCGGGCAGTCGACTACGCGGCGGCTAAGGGAGCCCTTCTCGTTGCTACAAAATCATTTGCGAAGATAGCGGCCGGTCGGCACATCAGAGTCAATGCAGTGAGTCCGGGCTACGTAAAGACCGACATGTACGACCAGATAGTCGAGTCCGGACAAGCTGTAGAAGCAGAAGTTATAGAGACTATCCCATTGGGTCGACTTGGAAAAGACACAGACGTAGCATCTGCGGTGGCTTTTCTTGTTGGCCCAGAAAGTTCTTACATCACAGGGCACACGTTGGACGTCAACGGCGGGTTGAGGATGGCCTAATGCATGACGGTTCGGATTTCGACTTTCTGACGCATCCCTTGTCGATGGATGAAGAGCAACTTGTAGACCTTGCCGCCTCAATTCGTAGGTTTCTAATTTCTTCAACTAGCGAGACTGGAGGCCATATTGGAGCGAATTTGGGCACTGTCGAACTTACGCTAGCTTTGCATAGCGTTTTTAAGTCTCCCGACGTGCCATTCATTTTTGATACGGGGCACCAGGGTTACACACACAAAATTCTGACCAAGCGCGCTGGTCTATTTCGTAGCTTAAATTCAATTGGAGGAATGAACCGTTTTTTGACGCCCGATGAGAGCGTTCACGATTTAATTGAATCTTCTCACGCAGGTACCGCAATCTCTACCGGCCTTGGTCTCGCCATCGGACGCAGACTTGCTGGAAACGCTGACCCCGTGGTTGCAGTTGTCGGTGACTCAGCGTTGACCGAAGGGAATTCTCTCGAGGCACTCAATCATGCTGTGGTGGAGAGTACCAATTTAATTATCGTAATCAACGACAACGGGTTCGCCATCAGTGAAGGGTTTGGGGGGATACACAATGTGTTACAGCACGATGCGGACTCGGCGAGAAAATTCTTTGAAGCCCTAGGTGCGCATTACGTGGGACCTGTCGACGGACACGACACTGTTGCGATTATTAGTGCGCTCGAGTCGGTTGCCAGCGAATCAAAACTCCCAATTATCCACATCAGGACCGAGAAGGGAAGGGGATTGGCGGCCGCAAAAGACCACCCCACCCGAATGCACTACTCCCCTCCATTCCAGATCGACAATGGCTGGCCTTCGGGACTCCCAGGGGGACGTTCCTTTTCAGATGCTGTAGGGAACTTTTTATTGGAGCAAATGGATCTGCATCGAACAATGTTTTGTATTACTCCTTCCACCAGGTATGCGACTGGGTTGGACGCAGTGTTTGCCAAGTACCCAAGTAGATGTTCGGACCCAGGAATGGCAGAGCAACACGCTATGTCCCTTTGTGTGGGCCTGGAGAAGGCGGGCATGTTGCCTGTGATTTCTTACCAGTCTACGTTTATGCAGAGAGCCTACGACCAACTAGTTCACGACCTTGCGTTCTCCTCTACTAAAGCGATTATCCTGTCGCACAGAAGCGGACTTGCGGGATACGACAACTCGACTCACCACGGTCTGTACGACGCTGCTCTCCTTAGGACCATCCCCGGGTTGCGAATCTTCCGTCCCAGTTCCTTTCTGGATTTTAAGAATTTATTCTCTCTTGAGCTTGCTGTACTCGATGGACCCGTAGTTTTTTTGCTGCCTTATGGCGAAGAGGAAGAATTTCCGGCTTTGACGGACTCCAAGTCAACCAATCCAGTACTTGTCACGAAGGGCTCGGAGACCTTGTTAGTAAGTGTCGGGAGTATGTTGGGAGTCTCGAAGGAAGTTGCCAGTCTAAGGGGTTACGGCTTGGTAGATTTGAGAATAATTGCTCCGTTACCAGTTGAGGACTTGGTGTCAATCGCGGAAAACTACGACAGGGTAGTCGTCCTTGAGGAGGCTACTTCTTCCGGGGGAATAGGATTCACCATTGCGTCATCTCTCGCCCAAGCTTCGGCGAGGGTCTCTATAAAAGTTCTTTCATTTCCAGACGTGTTTGTTGGGCCGGGGTCCAGGAAAGAGTTACTTTCGCTACACGGGCTTGATGTTGCTGGTATTTTGAAGGAGATTGATAAGTGAACATTCGCCATGATTTGCCTCACTCAACATTTGCAGCTAGCTGCGCCATTTGCGGGCAAAGTTCGAACGACATTCTCTATCAGAATACGGTTGGGTCTACGGGAGCAGTCATTACCATCGTTCAATGTGATGGTTGTGGCAATGCTTATAACTCGCCTCGACCTAGCCCTGAGAACTACGCCACGTTTTATGGCGAAGGCCTCGAAACAAGTGCCGTTGTTTTTCGAGAATCCGGTGAAGGGACTCATTATGATCTCCGAAATCAGGAGAGACTTGACTTTTTTCTGACATCTGAAGATTTGAGTCGCGCAGGGATACATGTAGACATTGGTTCCGGAACCGGTCAATGGCTCAAGCTCATGAAACGGGCACGCCCTAATCTGCGCCATCTTGGGGTTGAGCCTTCGCATGCGGCAGTAGCTGAATTATCAGGCCATGGCTTCGAGATGATTTTGGGCGGCTGGGAGGAGCTTGAAAAGATTGAGCAATTAGTTTCAGTTGTGTCACTGATTAGTGTGCTGGAGCATCTCGTTGATCCCCGTGGTGCGCTCGAGCTGGTTCGCGAAAAATTGGATCCTCAAGGCATGCTTTTGCTGGAAGTCCCTAATACGCTAAACCCGGTCTTTTCTTGTGGTGGCTATTTTTCGCCGGAACACATCATCCATTTCTCTCCCCATACCCTCGCAAAACTACTTGGCGTTGCTGGTTTTTATGTTGACTCGATTGATCAGAATTGTTCTGACGCTGTTCGGGTGGTGGCCAAACCTTTGCAAAAAGGTCATAAAGGAGTCGAGATTTTCTCTGACACTGACCGACTTTCCTATGCGATTAGAGAGTTTCAAGTATCGGAAAAAGCGCGAACGGAGTCAATCGTGGATCAGGTCAGGGAGTTCATGTCTGATACACGGGAAGAGGGGGGCCAATTATGCGTTTATGGTGCCGGCGTCCATACAGTTGAACTTATTGCACAGCTTTCACCTGAAGACCTTGTCTACATTGATTTCTTTGTCGACGGCGACCCTGTGAAGCAATCGAAACCTTTTTATGGGCGGCAAGTCGTTTCTCCCGAACTATTGCCCAGCCTGGCCCCCGCCGGAATCATCATATCCTCTCAAAGATTTCGGCTAGAGATTCATGGGCTCTTGGATAGAATGTTCGGGGGTCAAAAGCCTCGGGTCCTCGATTTTGGTTGACGAGTGGGTCGTCGCGATAGGCACAGGTTCATCCCAGTACCCTCAAATTCGCATTGCTCGCGAAATGGGGTACAAGGTTTTAGGTGTGGATCGCCGCGTAGATTCTTCGCCGGTCGATTACTTGATAAATGTAAGTACGCATGATTCCTCATCAGTGTTGCGGGAAGTTGAGGAGTTTGTTTTGGCTGGCCATCCTGTGTCTGGGGTTATCACGCGGACCTCTGGCCCACCGGTTGGCACCGCGAAGATACTGGCGGACAGTCTGTCCGTGCCCTCTTACGGCGCTAGAGTCGCAGGCAGCAGTATTTCGAAGGAGTCGCTTTTCCTTAACGCAATCGAGCTAGGTTTGCCGACCATAGATACGAGTTTCGAACACGTTGAACATGCTTTCGACTACCCGGTTGTTGTGAAACCTGCGGAACCTCTGATTGGGAAGAAAAATGTTTTCTTTCTTGAATCCAGCCAGAATTTGGGGGAAGCCCTTTTTCGTGCCGGCCAGGAGTCTGTAAATGGGCGCGCGATCGTGCAACGGTATTGGGAGGGGCGCGACCTCGGCGTGTTTCTGTTGTGCGTGGAAGGGGAGATTGTTTGGTCTTTTCTTTATGAAGAGAACGTTGAATTGGTAGACGGAAAATTTACAGGATTAGGGGTTTCCTGGCCTGTACGGGATGTTGCGGTAGGGACACTCTCAAACGCAATTGAAATTTCATCAAAATTTCTTGACGGGGACCGGCACAACGGTTTTGTTTGCCTGAGTTTTCGGCTTACCCCGAGCGGAAAGCTTCTTCTTTATGAGGTGAATCCCGGACTAGGAGGTGACCAGATTGCTAGCAAACTCATGCCGTCAGTATTTCCGGGGTTTGACCCGGCTCTTTTAGAGTTTCACGCACTATTGGCGTTGGGTTTTACGGGTAGTGAGCTTCTCTCTTTGAACGAGCAATGTGGAACCCCCACGACGGTAGTGGTGCGCGGATAGGATTGAATAAACAGATTGGGAACCTAAACCACTTCCTAGCGGGCCGAGTGCAACAGCCGGTCCGCTAGGAAGATCGACAGGACAAGGTGAGAGTATTGAACGGTTTGCTATTTCTAGGGGGAAGCCAACTGCAGGTTCCTGGAATCAGATGGGCGACCGAAGCGGGGTTTGATGTGTACCTGGTTGACCGAGAGCAGAACGCAGCAGGCCAAAGATTTGCGAAGGAATTTTTTTGCGTTGATGTGTGCGACTGGGATGAAATTTATCACCAGCTAGACATTACCGGCAATCTTAAGAAGATTCATTGTATTTATGCCAGTAGTGATTTTGGCCTACAGACCGTAGCGCACCTGAATGAAGCGTTGGGGTTGAAAGGTGTCAACAAGGCTCAAGCCAGTCTCCTGCTCGATAAGGACGCGACTAATCGTCAGCTGGAAGCCAGAGGTGTCAAGGTTCCAAAAATATTGGGAAGACTGACACCCCAAATATTTGACTTTGAGAACATCAAGTACCCGGTGGTAGTAAAACCTTCGATAGGCAGCGGAAGTGTCGGTGTGACTGTCGCAATTAGCCCGGATGAGTTGGAGCCTGCGATGGATGTCGCTAAACGACTCGGTGGCGTCCCGATCATAGAAGAATATGTTGAAGGAACCCATATTGACGTTAGCGGCTTTGTTCTAGGCGGAACCTTTCGAAGAGGTGGATTGCTCGTGAGATTCTTTACGGGGGGCGCTAAGCGAGTTCCCACATGGGGCCATCAGCCCTCACTGGTCTCATCACAGCAGGAATCTGAGATATATTCCCAGCTTGAACTCGCGGCTCATATCCTGGGACTGAAAAACACACCACTCAAGGCGGATATAGTCTTGACGCAGGACGGACCATGTCTAATTGAGGTTTCGGCTCGATTTCACGGAGACGTCAGCTCTTCTTTCGTGGCACCGAGGGCGTACGGGCTTTCTCCACTTCAAAATTGGTTTGGCGCGTTGCGGGGGCTAAAGGTTGATTATGAGGGCTTCGACAAGCTGCCTAAGAAGTTGCAAGGCTGGGCGGCTATCCTCTCAGGAAGAATCGGAACCTTGCTAGCTGTCTCAGGCATCGCCGAAGCCTCAGAGACAACCGGTGTGCAAGAAGTCCTTATCCGTCGGCTACCAGGCCACCACATCGATAGCACCGATGACAATCGGGCCGTAATCGGCTTTATTTTTGCTGAAGCAGGTACACCAGATGCGTTGGGGAAAATTCTTGATACCGCTATCAATCGCATTCAACTGGAATTTGGAGGACCGACGCCATGACTCAGGAAACGTTACTGGTTCTAGGAGCGGGGAGGGACCAGAAATTTCTCGTCGATACTGCCAAGGGAATGGGACTTTTTGTCGTGGGTGTTGACTCAGACCCTCATGCAGCGGCGAGGGGCCACTGCGACGTCTTTGGTCAAATAAGTAATCGTGATCCCCAGGCAATCGTAGAGTTTTGTCGAAGCCACCCCCAAATACGAGGGCAGGTGAATGGTGTAATTACGATGGGGAGCGATATCCCAGAGGTTGTGAGCGTGGTCGCGTCAGATTTTGGCCTCAAGAGAATTCCGCTACGGTCTGCCGAGGCGGCAAGAGATAAGTTTTTGATGAAGGAGAAGCTTTCCGTCGCTGGTGTTCGGGTCCCAGAATATGTTCGGTGTGACACAAAAAGAGACTTCATTCGGGTTGTGAACTCTTGGAGAGTCCCCTTGATCATCAAGCCCCTTAAGTTAGCAGGTTCGAAGGGCGTCTTCCTTGTCAACGGTGCCGAGTCTAGTGATGAGCTTTACGACAAGACAATTAGTTTGTCTGGAGAATCCGCGGTACTGGTTGAGAAGTTCATTGAAGGCCCCCAAATCAGCACAGAAAGCCTGATCATCGACGGTGAGGTTCATACGGTGGGATTCGCCGATCGAAACTACGCGGAGATGGAGAAGTTCCACCCGCAGATTATGGAAAATGGCGGGTGGGTGCCATCCCTTTTTCTTGACCTGCAAGCTGAGATAGACAGACAATTGACTTTATGTGCTCGGGCCCTCGGAATCCGGGACCATACTCTGAAAGGCGATGTCGTTATAGGTAAGAACGGCCCGGTCATCATTGAGGTTGCGGCCAGGTTGAGCGGGGGGGACTTCTGCGAATCTCTGGTCCCTCTGTCCACTGGCGCAAATTATGTGGAGGCAGCAATTCAAATTTCCTTGGGCCGAGTGCCTAATCCGAATCCATACAAGAATGTAAGCAAGATTGTCGTGGCGAATCGGTACTTTTTTATGGAGCCTGGACTTCAGCTCATGGGCGTTGACGGGCTCGAAGAGGTGGAGAGCCACCCTGCGGTCAAAAAGCTTGAATTTTGGTTACGCCCGGGGGATGTCACGGGAGAAATTTCCAGCCACGGCGCACGGAGCGGGGTTTTCGTAGTCTGCGGGGACAACCGGGAGGAGGTCCAGGAAGTTATCGACTGGGTCTACGAAACCGTAAAATTCGCCGTCGCGTGACGGACCTGCCACGTAGATCTTCTTCGCAAGCTTCTTATATTTGCTCTTCGCCAGGCCGAGAAGGAGCGTAGCCCCTCCGCGGCGTTCGGCGGACCTTGAGATCGTCTTCGAGCGATAATTTAAGCCCCTGGCCCCTTTCTATATGTTCGTTAAGACGAGAAATCCAGGGTCTTCTCTCGAGTAGATCAACGATTCCTTGAGCTCCAAAAACAGGATTAGTTTCGTATAAATGGGCAAAGACTAGCGTCAGCAAATCGTAGTCCTCTGGTTCGTCAAGGGTCCACCGATGATGACCTAGACCAGTATATTTTTCAAATAGTCCTATGTTGAACTGAGTGGGGCGGTTAAGAATAAATGGACCCACGTGTTCGCGTTCCGAAGGTAGGGTTGCATTTTCTCGGGCAATCTTCAACGACTCGAGAGAAAAGGCTGTGCAGTCCAAGCCGTTGGGGAATTCTCCATGGAGGCCGTATGCGTCGAAGTTGCCTCGCTGAACTCCAGCAATCACCTCATCAAGAATTTCGGGGTCAACTACCGGGCAATCCCCGGTTATTCTGAGAGCCCACGGAGAACCTATGTCCAAAGCCAACGCCGCAAATCTATCTAAAACGTCAGTGAGACTTCCCCGAAAGCAACTCACGGAGTTACTGTCGCACCAATCTCTGATTGGGTCATCACTGGAATCGTCAGAGGTCGCCACCCATGCTTCCGAAACCAGTTTTGAGGATCTTGCTCTACGCACGATGTGGCTCAAAACGGGTTGGCCGGCCAGAGGCATCAGCACTTTGCCCGGTAGCCTTCGACTACTCATCCGGGCTTGGATAATCGCTGGAATTGGAATAACTGGTGGTCTGCTAAATCCGTACTTGTCGCTCACAGCATTACCATCGTACTCAGTGGACAAATTGCGGGGCGCAGTAGCGCATCTCCGTTAGGTAGGTTTGCCCCGTGGTCAGTCATTTTCGCGACTCACCGCGTGCAGCGACAATCTTTTTGCCGAGGTTTGTTTGCACGAATTTCCGGTAAACCGGGTCAGCTAGGCGTCGGAGGCGGGCGGGGTTTTCGACGAATGATAAAGCGCTGCTGAGCGCCACTGCGCCTCTGGACGGGGCAATCTCGGTGTGTTCGTTTCCCCGTTTCATTGTGGCGGCAAAGAAACTCTCTTTTTCGACATAAACGGGGCTACGCGCAGAAGAGTACGACGACGCAACCGCACGTAATGCGGCTTCTCTCAACTTTGCATCACCCTGAGACGATCTTCCGGCAATCGTCATGGAGGAAAGGCTGTTATGGAGTTCATTCGTCGAATACACCGCACCTGTAGCTCCGAAGAGGGAAAACCTTGGGGAACCGCACTCGATTACCGATTTTCCTTGGTAGGCAAGTTCCACTCCAATGGTTGAGCCAAAAGTTAGCGAAATCTCCGCAGCCGCTCCGAGTGCGTAGCTATCGACTTTAGAGTCACTCTCCATAATCGTGCAATTCTCGAGGTTGGCGAGAAGGATTAGATTGGCCAGGAAGGGCTGATCTGATTCGGGCTGGCCCGGGTGAATTCTCACAAAGAAATGAAACGCGGGGAAAGCGATAATCGTGTCGCGGATCACTTCCGCTTGCCGAAGAGCCATTGAGCCTCGGTGAGAGGCGACATTAGCAAACTCGTATTGGGAGGAGGGGAACACCGCCACTCGCACACGTGGTTCGGCCATCTCCCAGCCAGACGGCATCTCGCCGGTCGAAATCTTGGCAAGGGATTCACCGAGGGCAATTGCTTGCCTTCCGTCAAGTATTCTCTGGCCTCGTTTGGCTAGCCAGCCCTCTGCTTTTTTCAGCAGAGGTTCCTGTTCGGCTTGGGTAAGACTTTCGAAAAGTTTCTTGTTCCGTGATGAGAAATCATCTAAATCATGAGGCTTGAAATCTTGGGAAAAAATGTAGTCGCGATGCCCCGATCCAGGATATTCGTAGACTGTGTGGGGGGTATTGCTTCTCCTCAATACGTCAAGGGCAGGGCCGTATCGGGGCATTCGTCCGTTGTAAATGAGCACCATGTCGGGCTGAATCGTGTCCAAGTGGTACTCCATTGAAGCAGCACTTGAGAGCGCCTCCGATAGCAATAGACTGAATTTCAGACGACGCCGAGAGAGATCCACGTCCGAGGTTTTCAGATCGGTGTTCATTCCACTCAATGCGGACAGCCAACAGATTTCTTCCTGCTCAGATGTATTTTTCTGAATGTGTCCTAATGACTGGCCCTCATCTCTGATTGCAGATTTAAGTTCGCGAATCCTGTTTTTTTGCTGGAGGTTCAGATTCTCATATTCCAGAGTTACCAGATCCCCAACTGAATCATCCAGCCAACGAATACCCGCTCGAACTCTGGATTTGCATGTGACACATTTCGACTGCTCAAACTTTTGATCCTGTTTCGGATTGTTTGCCGCGCAGTAACCGGCGCCCCCTTGACAGTATGCAAGATACACAGCTGAACCCTGGTCTAATTCCCGTTGGACTATGTCAAGCTCAAACTCAAGCATGGGCCACCTGCCAAAAGCACTATGGACCAGGATTCTTCTTTGAGAGTATTGTTTCTCCACGGGTCAAGCCTAACAGCGCCGGTTTCCCCCGCGGCGGATCGAGGAGCCCCCCAGAGGTTGGTCTAGGTAAGACCACAGGAGCACTGTTTCAGAATGAACTCTAGATTATGAAAGCCCTAGGGCGCCTCTGAGCTGTGTTGCAGTCGGAGCGCCGAACGTATCTAAGCACCTGCGCGACATTTCACCGCCCTTTCTTTCATCATGGATTAGGCCCCTTACGCTCGTTCCTAGGCCGGAGAGTTCATCGAGCACCAGTCCGAGGCCACCATCCCGAATCGCATCAATCTCTCCACGCTCACTCCTGTCCCAGCCCGGGAGAATTATTGTGGGGATACCCAAGGCCATCATCTCAATCGCGCTGACGCCAAACCTACAAATGCTGTAGCTAGCTTCATGCTGGGCCTTTCTGAACTCCTTAGGCCGAATTGGGTTCAACCCAACTTTGTGTGCTGCTTTTTGAAGGCTTCGGGAAGAAAAAGGGCCCATTGCCCATCGAAACTTGACGGGGCTGTGTTTGTCGGTTTCCAGGTGAGAAATAAAAATATCCAGATACTTTTGCAGGTTTGTCGACCCAGAGAGAAGAATCCAATCATTCCCAGATTCCCAGGTCCAATGAGGGCGGCGGCGCGCCGCAAAGGCCCAGGGTGGGCCCCACTCAGCACTCACGCCTGCGCGCACACCGACTGGTTTGCCAACTGAAGGGAATATTTGGCGTACGGGTCGAGAAAGTTCCACGCATGGCCCGTCGATACAGGTAATCGCTACACCAGTAGGAATCGAATCCACGAACGCGTTAATCTGGGCGACGGTTAACTTCTTCCACGGGAGATCCAAAACCACAGCGGAAGCCCGGGTTTTCGCGATTTCGGCTAACGCCTTCTGCAGCAGGGGAACCATCTGAACGTCGTCATGGTTCGCGAAACTAACGCTTCTTAGGCGGGGTGCCGCTTGGACGATAAAAAGCGCAAAAACGTCCAAACCGAAAAGATTTTGAAGCCTTGACCGAAGATATTTCATCCTAGACAGATGACCAAGCCCAATATCAGAGCCAGAAAAAGCTACAAGGAGGACGACATGCTCCTTAGCCGCCAAAAGGATATCCGTATCTCAGCATTCGAAGGGGCCTGAGCCCATCGCTGGGGTCGGCTCTCCACTCACGCTCGGCATTTTCCGGTCCGGAGGGGATCTTGGTCCCGGACCCTTCCGCCAGGGCGGACTCCCTCACTATCGAAATCACTTCGGAAATATCCACCGGTAGCCAACAATGACCAGGGCCAAATTCCTCGCCACGACCGTCGAGGTCAAAATGAACCTCTATCGCGTCAGACTGCCACCTGAGAGCCGCGGCAAGGACCACTGCTTTGTTGGAGCTGTGATCGGACCACCCAACTTTTTCTCCCAGTAAATCTCGCAAAGTCGCGATTGCAGCTAGATTGCAGTTCTCGATCTGGGCCGGGTATTCGGAAACACAATGAAGAACGGTGATGTCAGCGCAACCTGACGAGCGGAGAACTGAAGTTGCTGCCTCCACCTCTTTCATGTTGGCCATTCCAGTGGAGAGAATCACCGGTTTTCCGGTTTCTCCAGCAGACCGAATGAGGTCAAACCACAAAAGTTCGTAGGAGGCAATTTTTATGAAATCGACGAATTCCGAAACAAAGTCGAGCGCCTGAAGGTCGAACGGGGTGCACGAAAATTCCATGCCCAATGACTTCGTTTTCTCTGCGATAGCTGGAATGAAATCGCGCGGAAGCTCCCATTTTTTCCGGTCACGATGAACGGAAGATGCCGCCAAAATCTCCGGAGCAAAAAGTTTTTCGATTTCGAACAACTGAAATTTCACGGCATCGAAACCGCATTCCGCTGCTGCCTCGACTAATTCAAGCGACCGGCCTAAGTCTTGATTGTGATTGCTGGAAATTTCCGCGATGAATTTTGATCCGCGATTCTCAGGGTGAGACACATCGACAGGCCCGTTGCCAGCGCTTCTCACAGCAGGCCCTTGAGGGCTTTCACGACCCGCATTTGCTGGTGCTGTTTCAAACCGGGAAAGATTGGGATGCTGAGGATCCGTGAGGCAATGTCCTCCGTGTGGCTATTGGTAGGGAGGTCTTTGGCCAACTCTTTGTGGGCCGTATGCATATGCACGGGTCGGTAATGAACTTGAACGGTGATCCCTTGACGACGCAACTCATAAAAGGCGACTTCGCGAAGAGCTGAGGTTTCAAAAAGGACGGGGAATAGGTGATACGCGTGGCGGTATCCGGCTTGGGCGGCGGGAGGCAGGGTCAGGGAAGTTTCTCCCAGAAGCTGACGATAGCGGTCAGCAATTTTGTTTCTCAAGTCGATGAACCTAGGCAACCTGCGGAGCTGACTAATACCGAGAGACGCCTGGAAGTCAGTCATTCTGTAATTAAACCCGGGATATTCTGCGTCATATTCCCATGAGTAAGTAGAGACGTTTTGACTGATTCCGTGGCTCCGAAACTTTTTCAAAGCTTCTGCGATAGCAGGGTCATTGGTGGTCGCCATTCCGCCCTCACCCGTTGTCATTCCTTTGACTGGATGGAGGGAAAAGCAACTGACAGTGGCGGACCTACCGTTACCTACTGTCCCCTGTGGGGTGGACCCTCCCAAGGAATGAGCACAGTCCTCGACGATAACTGAAGGCTTCTGTCCGGGTTCCCATTCCACGTCAGGAAGATTGGTAGGCAACCCCGCAAAATCGACGGTAAAAAGAGAGCTTGCTCCCGGCGGCACGGAACCTAAATTGATATTCCACGACGTGGGGTCGATGTCTAACAGCTGCACCTTGCCTCCGGCGTGGACGATTGCATTCGCTGTGGCGACGAAGGTAAGCCCAGAGGTGTAGGTCGGAGAATTGTGTGCAACTTTCGTCACGAAGGCGCTGGCGTGAAGGGCCGCGGTGCCTGACGAAAACGCGATAGCGAACTTCGAACCACAGAAATCGGCAAACTTTTCCTCAAACTCTTGGACTTTGGGCCCTTGGGTCAGGTTCCTCCCGCCGAGAGACCGAAACACTGCGAGGCGGTCACCCAAACTAATAGTCTGCCTCCCGTAGGGAATTGTCGACTTGGGGGTCTTCATTGTGGGTTGGGCCAATCTGTTAAAAGTGAAATACTGTGCCTCAATTCTGAGGAATCAGGAGATTTTACGGGGGCCTTAAGATGTTACTGGAATTTCCTGACATTTTCGAACCTGGGTTGGCTCCCTATTCCTCATAATCTCTCAAGTGGAAAGTTCCAGACGACTCGTTTATCGAAAGTCCTAAAGAAGAGCGCCTGCTACGCTTCGTCTGTAGTAATTTTTCGATTTGAGGAGCCCGTCTTGGGCATGCGCACGGGGGCTGCGGGGCAAGACTTGTGAAGGTTTCAGACTTGACGGTGCTGGTTGTCGGTTGTCGACGCTCTTCCAAAAGTAGGCCAGTTTTGCTCTTTGAAAAGTAGACCACTTGGTGGCCCTATTGTGTCTTATTTTCGGGTTTATGGCTTGCCAGGGTGTCGATGCCCCGATTTTTTGTGCGG
>Ga0222630_1000884_pt1 | contig 14465 bp, 16 predicted proteins | sample AntAcemetagenom3_FD_179842 | JGI IMG/M metagenome (GOLD analysis project Ga0222630, IMG submission 179842) | Saline water microbial communities from Ace Lake, Antarctica - #3 | ecosystem: Environmental > Aquatic > Non-marine Saline and Alkaline > Saline | place: Antarctica: Ace Lake | collected...
CCCCCTGCCCGCACGGCAAGGTGAAAAGCTTCTGCGCGGAGTGCAACCCCTGCCCGCACGGCAAGGTGAAAGGCGACTGCGCGGAGTGCACCCCCTGCCCCCACGGCAAGAAGAAACACAGCTGCGTGAAGTGCACCCCCTGCCCCCACGGTAAGCTGAAAAGTAACTGCGCGGAGTGCACCCCCTGCCCCCACGGTAAGCTGAAAAGTAACTGCGCGGAGTGTAACCCGTGTCCGCACGGCAAGCTGAAAAGCAACTGCGCGGAGTGCAACCCCTGCCCCCACGGCAAGAAGAAACACAGCTGCGTGAAGTGCACCCCCTGCCCTCACGGTAAGCTGAAAAGTAACTGCGCGGAGTGTAACCCGTGTCCGCACGGCAAGCTGAAACGAAGGTGCCCGGAGTGCGCCCCCTGCCCTCACGGCAAGCTGAAAAGCAACTGCGCGGAGTGCAACCCCTGCCCCCACGGCAAGAAGAAACAGGGCTGCGCGGAGTGCAGCCCCTGCCCTCACGGCAGGGTGAAAGGCTACTGCGCGGAGTGCACCCCCTGTCCCCACGGCAAGCTGAAACACAAGTGCGTGGAGTGCAACCCCTGCCCCCATGGCAAGCGGAAAGACCGCTGCGCGCAGTGCAGGAGAGACTGACCCGAGAGATAGGACCGGTTACGGCTCGGAGGACTACTAAAGGTTCGGAGGACAAACTTAACAGTGAATAGACTAGTACAGTATACTTAAACTAGGTAAAAGGCAGAGCTTTATACCCTAGTACAACTTCCTTTTATGAAGAAACAGAAAACTTTGCCCTGATCGTACTACGCTAATAAACCCTCGCTACCTCCCCGTGCCGTACGGCGGCACGCCGAGTATTTTCTTCACCCGATCCGGCGCGTTGACGTAATCCGGGTCCACACCCGCGATCGCCCTGATTGTAAAATACAAGTGTCAGTCTCGTATGGGCAATCAGGGAGGCGGAATGTGGTGGGTGGGAAATACGTACCTTAAAACGATGGCGTACACGGCGTGCAGAATCCCGACGTATGACAAGGAGTTCAGGAGGACGAAAAAAATCGCGCACCCCCACACCGCGCTCATCGTGGGCGCGAACGTAGCGCCGACGTTTGCGCTGATCTGGTCAAGCAACCTGAGACGATAAAAGCCGAAAGTGTCAGTCGGTCGTAATGTGTATATCCGGGATTGGAAAGGGTATACTGTACTCCATACAGAGCAGTAAACAGTCGGCGGAACGCGGTGGGTGGGAAATACTTACCCGAACATCTGCGTGACTAACAGCTTCATCACGTTCTCTCGCAGGACCAGGGAGGAAAACGCTAGTGAGGCGAAAATCCCGAGCGACCGCACGAGCGCGCTCACCGGAACCGTTATCCACCAGCTTCGTCTTTTGTTCCACATCGACCCCAAGCTCAGCGCCATGGCGCCGTGAAGGAACACGTAGTTCGCCGCGCGCAATGGACCGCTTAAAATGAAAAGCAACAGCGTCGTGACGATCGCAACGCGACCCGCGGCTTCGTTGCCGTGCCGCGCCGCCGCGATGACCACTGGTAACGGGAAAAGCGCCCCGAACCACGCGTCCACTCGGAACAACGTGCTGAGATGAAACAGCAGGCCGGTCAACGCGGCCAACATGGCGCACTCCACCAACACGGACACGGGTAACACATCCGGGGTGGTCGTGGTGCGTCGGGTGCGATTTTCTTTTGATGGCGCTACCGGTGGCGCGTTACCCGCCGTGTCGTACCCACCACCAGACGTACCGTCGTCGAACCCGCCGGATGCAGCGGAGTACTCGCCGTACCCGGCACCGGCCCTGGGTGCCGATGATGGCATCCACGTGTTGTTTTTCCTCTCATCAAGTCCTTCGGTTCCACGCGTGGTCCAGCGCACCGCGGTTCTCACAGGGCGACCCACACCACCGCGCGTCGCCCTGTGCGGGCACGCCGCGAGAACGCGCAGCGCCGCGTGCGCGACCATGGCGGCGACCATCGAATGAGGCACCGCCAGGTGCGACGACCTTGGAGAGGTTCGAGAAAAAAAGAATGTTGGCTGATTGTAAAAAGAATGTCAGTCTTGTATGGGAAAACAGTCTTGGGATTTGGGAAACACAACGTATTTCTTCCAGACTAAAAAAAAGGGATAGTTCATTTTTGCCCGCCCGGCGTCGCCATCCCGAAAGCTGTACAAGAGCGCTCGCCGGCACACCCGCGCGGTCCCTTTACATAGGCACGTGTGTGTGTTCTAATCGAGTTAGTTTACCATGAGGTACGTACCTGTACCTTTGCTTCGGAGGCGACATAGCGCGGCGATCGCGGTGGTCGCGACGGCGTCCAGACCCGGTCGCCGTCCGCGTCTAAGCCGACAAAATCGCGACTAGGGTTTTCTGAAGCGAATGCATCCCCACGCGTCTCCGCGATGCCCACCACGCGCGTACCGCGTGGTTGTCCTCCGCCCCGGGACCGGCGTGTTCTACACACACCGCACCGACCACTGACCCACACCCCACACGTCTTACCCCCCAAACGCGTTTCAAACACACAGCAAGCTCCCCTCCGACACCCTCCGCGAGGCCATCACCAATGTTTTGGAAGGCAGCAAAGCCAAGCCGCGTAAGTTCACGGAAACGATCGAGCTTCAAATCGGGCTGAAGCAGTACGACCCGCAAAAGGACAAGCGTTTCAACGGCACGGTTTCCCTGCCCACCATCCCCAGGCCCAAGCTCAAGCTGTGCATGCTCGGTGACGCGAAGCACTGCGAAGAAGCGCAAGGCGTCGGCATTGACCACATGGACGTGGAGGCGCTTAAGAAGCTGAACAAGAACAAAAAGCTCATCAAGAAGCTCGCTAAGAAGTACAACCACTTCCTCGCCTCGGAGTCCGTGATTAAGCAGATTCCCCGTCTCCTCGGCCCCGGCTTGAACAAAGCCGGGAAGTTTCCCACCCTGTGCACGCACAACGAGCCCCTTGAAAACAAGGTGAACGGCATCCGCTCGCAGGTCAAGTTCCAGCTCAAGAAGGTGCTGTGCCTCGCCGTGGCGGTCGGGAACGTGGAGATGTCCGAGCGCGAGCTCTTCGTCAACACTCAGATGAGTGTCAACTTCCTCGTGTCCCTCCTGAAGAAGAACTGGCAAAACGTCAAGAGCCTGTACATCAAGTCCACCATGGGCGCGCCCTTCCGCCTCTTCTAAGAGACGCGTAGAGGCGATGTACGGCTGTCGCGACTAGTTCCAATCAGTCGACTACCCATCAGTCGACTGATTCTAACCAGTCGTCAAAACCAACCGAACCGTGTCGGAAGCCCTCGTGTGAATCGTATCCCCAACCCGATGATCGCGTACAACCAACGCACCGCAGCTTCACGAAGTCGTCCCCGCACCAAGGCGGGCTGGCGGCGTCGCTACGGGAGTGATTTGGTAGCTCCGAGGTTTAGGGTTCACCCCCCAACCTGAGCGCGCTTGCTTCGTCAACAACGAACGAGAACTGAAACACACACAACACCTTAAACTACTTTGACGAGAGGCGTTAGATTTTGTTATGCAAAGACGAACCTCTTTCCGATAAATATGCTCATCTCGTAAGACCTCTTTACACTAGCGAGTCCTCTAAAATCATACATCTTTACACGAGTCCTCTAAATTCACTCTCGTAAGACCCTCCCTTACCCCCCCCCCATCCCCGGCAACGCGGCCTCGTTCCCCGTCGCCACGAGCCCGGCGACCACGATCAGCACTCCGCTATTCCACAACGAGTGGATGAACATCGGGGTCAATAAGTTCCTGGTTCTGGCGTAGGAGAACCCAAGCACGATGCCTAACGTGACGAGCTGCGGGAAGTCCCTTGGGGCGAAGTGCGCGGCGCCGAAGATGACGGAGGAAAACAATACCGCGCCGGGCGTGGGTAACCACTTCGTGAGCGAGACTAACAAAAAACCGCGGAAAACAACCTCCTCCAGTAACGGCGCCAGCACCGAGGTCACCGTGAGGACGCTTACGAACCGCCCGGCAGAGCCTTCCCCGGATCGCAAAAGAGGCAACACCGCGTCTATTGTTCCCGGGCCCTGGTCCTTAGCGGCGGCGGCGGCGGGGGAAGATGACGCGGCGGTGACAGACGCCGCTTGCGACGCGACTCCGCTCGCGGTGTCACTCGCGACTCCTGCGACTCCGTTCGCGGCGTCACCCGCGCGTCTCAACACTTCCTGTGCTCCTCCCGCGTGACTCAATTCTTCAAACGCGTGCGTCCCTAAATCAATCGCAGTCGCGGTGAACCCGATTGCAAAAAACACCATCACGTACCCAATAACGCCCCAGGTGAGCCATCCTTTTTCGATTGAAAACGGGTCATCCGCGGGGTCCAACTTTTGAGATAAAAAAGAAAGTGTCAGTCTCGTATGGGCAATCAGGGAGGCGGAACGTGGTGCTTGGGAAATACGCACCTTGAAGAACTCTTTTCCCTCCATCTCCGGCGCGAACTTCCGCAACAAAAGCCACAGCACTACGAAGGTCTCGAGCGTTTCTATTAGCTGTACCGCGACTAAGTACTTGCTTTGTTCGTTGCTGTCAAACTGTCGTGGGTCCACCCCATTGGCTATTAACAGCGCGGGAAAAACAAGCGCCGCGGTTAACACGAAACTCGCGGTCCACCCGCTCATGCCTAGAAAAACCCGCCAGCCCCCCCACGGGACGTCCCACTTTTCCCTCACGGTGTCAAGATCAAGCAAGCGAAGCGACGAGAAGCCGCCTTTTTCAATAGCAAGGTCCACCGCTTCGAACGGGTCTTCCGGGGGGCCGGCATTTTGTTTCCGCGTCGCCGGGACCTGAACGCCTTTTTCTCGTAAATACTTTTTCAGCTCCTCATCTTTGGCTTGCCGTTCCTTGGAGTTGGCGCGGCATCGTACGGCGTTTCTGGGTGGTGTGGTTCCCACACCGTGTCGGAACAGGTGAACGTCCCCTCGCCACCGCCCAGAGTCACGCGACACGAATTCGGGCTCCGCCTGCGCGCATCCGCCGGCGTGCACCGCGCGCGGTCGCGGCCTCGACCACGTCGTCACGCATTTTCGATAGTGGTGCCCACGACGACACGTGCTTGTGTTGCGAAGCACGGCCGTGCTCGCCGCACCAAGTGAGGCGTCGAGAACGGACATCTCACGCCCCGCTCCGATCACCACCGGTGGACGGACGAAAGAAATGACACGGCTCCGCGCCGGAGCGTTGTGACCTTTGTGGTGCGCAGGTTGGTGACGGAGACCATCGACATCAGTGAAAAGTTTCGGTCAGCCACCCCGGCAGACGTGGCGTAACTCAGTTTCAGATGAGATGCGTGTGTCTTCCCATCCACCGTCGTGCGTAGGCCATTCTTCGCGCGCGCGGCGTCGAGACACTCCGCCTCGCCGCGACTCGGAAGCGTGTCACATGGCGTGCGTGACCGCGTGTGCTGTGCCGGCGGCACCGCGGAAGACGCGCGTGTGTGTTTCCCACAAGGTGTCGACGAAGTGCGCACTTCGATTGCGTGGCGTGGGGATGTCACTTTCCCCACGAACTCGTGGCACCGTAGTGGTACCGCGCGTGTTGCCGTCCACCGCGGAGCTTGAAACCGCGCAGCTCGTGTCCATTGCGGGTTTTGGTGTGTTGATAGGGTCGTTCGCGGTAATCCTGGGGTTGAAAGGAGAACCAGAGCCGTGTCCCTCGTGCGCGCAACGAGGCGGGGAGGCGTGTATTTTCTGCGACGCTACCGGTCGCCGAGAGTCGCCTGTGAACATCTCGAAAACGTCGCGAATCAACGACAGCGTGGCGGGCCTAACGCAGCGGTCACCCCTGGAGTGTACCGCGTGCAAAGGCGCGGGGATGATCTTGTGCAAAACCTGCCGGGGAACGGGGTTTAAGTGAAAGTGACTTGTAATAGTAACACAGGATGTAGGGTAAACGTGGGACTTGAGGAAAAGTACCGAGAATGAGGTGATGATTACTCAAAATAAAATTCCTAAAGCTAGACGTCACGTTCACGCGTCCAGTGGGCTTTTATCCGAGAACGTGACCCCCGACTTCACGGTCATGGACAGGAAGTCTTTTTCCACGTCCGCGATTTTAGCATCGGACACTTCCAAACACGCGTCCCCGCCCCGCCCCGCGCGTTTCGCCGCGTTCCGCGCATCCTTAGCCGCCGCTTCCAGGTTCTTCTCCCGCTTTGTTTCCCGGTCAAACATCTGGTTCACGCTTTGGAGTTTTGCGAACGAAAAGTGTCAGGGCCTTTCGGGCCATGTGTATTACGTAATTACTCTGGACAACCGGAAAACAAGTCGTCTATAATTTGGGAAATGCAGGGACGTACCTTTGCTTTTCATTCGGCTGCGGGGTGTACAGCCCCTCGCAAAGCTCCATCAAAGTAGCGCTGCCGTCCGCCGCGCCGATCGTGACCAACCGCCCGGTGTCCTGCACGTTGAACGACGTCAGGGAAACCCCCTCCGTGACCTTCACCGAAAGCGCGGGGTCGTTTTGTTTGTAGTAGTAATCCCACGCGTCAAACTCGCCGTTCCCTTTTATTGTGAAAAACACCCCGGGTCGCGTGGGTGACCAGGTACCTCCTGTTAGGTACGAGTTGTGGTACCGCGTGGTCATGATTGGCGTCTTCAGGTCCTCCATCCACACCCGCGCGCTCCAGTCCCCGATTGACATGAAGTACTTCGGGTTGAACGGGTTCCGTTCCAGGCTGTACACCGGGCCGTGGTGGCCGTGGTAGGACGTCCCCACCCTGTCCGCGGGGTTCTTCGCCTTGCGGTTGCACATCAAAATCGTCCCCTGCTCCGTGCCGATCATGAACTGAGATAAAGAAAAGAAAGGGTCAGTCAGTCCCGAGTCTTGTGTTGGGTGATTTTCGTGCAGTGGGCGAACCGTGTTGTACTCAATTTCACTTATTGTGGTGGTACTCCCTTGCGTAATCGCACTCCATACAGGGCAGGTAAACAGGGAGGCGGGATTTGGGAAAGGGAATACGCACCTTCGTGGGGCCCGCGATTGATTCGTACTCCACACTGACCGCGCCCAACACCACGTCGCTGTTCTTCTCCACCAACCGCAACTCCTCAACCGGCTCGCCCAGCCGCCGCGTGTCCCACCAAAACACCATCCCGTCCGTGCTCACGCTGAAACACTCCGTGCCTGTTTTCGACTGTAGCCAGTCCATGTCGTAACAAGGGTCGCGGTGGGACTTTTCAATCGGCGAGGTGTCCACGGGCTGGTGGCCTGTGATTGGAAAAGAAAAGGGTCAGTCGGAGAGTCGGCGAGTGTGGGTGCGTGCTGTATGGGCAAACAGTGCACTTGTGATGTATGAGGTAGTTGCCAGTGCTGAAAATGTTACGGCCGTGGTGCACTCGACCAGGTGCGGCAAACAGTCTTTGGATTTGGTCTATACAATTTACGCACCTTTCCGGACGTCGAAAAACCCAACCTGGCCGTTGTACATCCCGCCGGACAACACGTTCGTGTCTTTGGAAAAGAAAAGAAAAGTGTCAGTCTTGTATGGGCAAACAGTAGTCCGGGATTTGGTGAAAGGCCCAACGTACCTTTGGGGTTGTAGTTGACGCAACAAAGTTGGGACGGGCCTTGTAGTTCGAAATCGGGTTTGTTCGGCGCGTTGACGTCCCAGATGTACGAAGAAAGGGCCATGCCTTCGGGTTGCTGCTGGAACCCCAGAATGCTGTACGCGATGGCACACTTCCGGTTCTCCACGTCGGGGTTCCACGAAATGTAAGAAGCGCCTCTTTTGATGGCGCACGGATCTCTGAAAACAGTTAACGTCTTCGCGTAAGGCTGTTCCGACGAGTGGTCCCCGCCACTGCCGTGGAAGTACTCCTCGTAGATATCAACCGCGTTGTTCTGCCGCACCAAGTCCTCAACCTCCGCGCCGAGCGCCGCGACGGAGGCGATGTACTGTTCGTGGTTGTACGGGAAAAAAGTCAGGGAGGGGAGTCTCGAGTACGGGTGTCTTGTGATGGGCGATTTAATCAGCGCGCAAACAGTCGTGTCCTCTGGTGCACTTATTGTAGTGGTAACACTTGCTAACTGCACTCCATACAGGGCAGTAAACAGTGTCGGGATGTACTTGCTGACTGCACTCCATACGTGGCATCAAACGGCCGGTGTCTGGATTCGGGAAACGCGCAAAACAAATATGGACGCACCTCCTCGTCCTTCTCCACTTTCTTCCGGAACCGCAGCACGTGCTCGACTTCCGTGGGGTCCACCTCTTTCGGCCACCCGCCCTCGACGTGCGCGAACCCGCGGTCGGCGTAGGTTATCTGTTGCGTGTTCGCCTGTTGGTTTGGATTGTTTGGATGTAGGGGAGGGGAAGGGGAGGGGGAGGGACGGTTAGTTTCAATGGCATGCAATGCCATTCATTTACCACAAACACATTCATTTTTCCCTCGCGAAAGCACGCAACAGGTATCTTAACCAGTCTTGGAAATCGTCAAATTGGGAAAGTCGTTTGCCCGATGCGGCATCCCCGGGTGGGTCGTCCCCCGCGCCGAGTTCGTGTTAATCGTACCTCGTGCTCGGACAAATCCGGCGCCACCTGCACCGTCGTCACGACGGGGTTGCGCTCGATGTAGTCCAGCTTCAGCTCGGGCTCGGGGCGGATGTCGGACACGACCTGGTGGGTTTGGAGGGCGAGGATGGGAAAAATGCGTCAGTACACGAGCCAAGAGTCAAACCATGGTGTAAAGACGCGGCACGGAGAGGCTGACCCGGGGGCTCGCACCTCGCACGGCTCGTCCTCGAATCGGGCGTGTCTTCCGAACTCCTTACGCGTCTTCGCGTACATGTAGTAGATCTCCATGGCGACGAATGGAGACCTTCTGCGGCGCGGCGCCCGCGTGGATCGATCTGTTGAATGGCGCACTTGTTTTTGAGCAATGCTCGATAAGGCAGTCGCGCGAGTTGCACTTTGACTTTTTGACAAAAAGTTAGCTACGAGCCACGTACCTCTCATCACTCCCACCCCTCGCCCTCACCCGCGATGCGGTGGACCGCATGCGGCGCGGCATCGGACGACGAGCCCCCCCCGTCCGCAAGGAGCGGCCACAGCAGCACCCTGGTTGGTGAGTACGTGGTGGTGTTCGGAGGGACGCGGGGCAAGAATTTTCACGGAGACGTCGTGGTGCTTGATGTGCGAGATTTGGATTTGTCCGACGACACCCCCACGACCTCAGGACGCGCCCCGCGGTGGTTCCGCCCCGCCGCCTCCGCCGATGGTCCGTCCCCCGGCAACCGCGCGTTCCACAGCGCCGTCTGTGTGGGTTCCGACTTGTACGTGCTGTGCGGCCGAACGGGCAGGGCGCAGCACGGGGACGTGTGGGTGCTGGACACGAAATCGTGGCGATGGAGCTCGCTTGAGCAGAAATTCCCAAGCTCCCAAAGCACCAAAGTGAGTCCTCGCGATTTCGGCGTCGCGACTGCCACGCCCGGCAGCCACAACGTCGTTTTGTTCGGTGGGTTCGACGGTAAAACGTGGCTGAACGACCTACACGTGCTGTCCACGAAAAACGGCGTGTGGCGAAGCGTTCAACTCAACACCAACTCGCCGGCGCCGTCGCCGCGAAGCGGGCACGCGGGGGACGCGCTGGACACCAAACGCGTGCTGGTGTTCGGCGGGCAAGGCGCAAACGGAGCGCTGTGCAGTGACCTTTGGGCGCTGAAAGACGTCGACTTTGACGAAGCGATTGATGCCGCAGAGCTATTATTAGATGGCATAGAAACGGGGTTCTCAGAAAAGAGAAAAGAAATTGTTGACGTCGACGAAAAAAAAGAAGAAAAAAGAACCTCGCCCGTGTGGACGCGACTTTTCTTGAAAGGCGCTGCCCCGAGCCCGCGCACTGGGCATTCAGTCACCAAGTTCGGCAGCAAGATTTTAGTCTGGGGAGGCCACGGAGACGACGGGTGGCTCGTGAAACAGCCCCGGTATTACGACGACGCGTTCGTGGTGGACATGAAACTCGGCGGGTGGCGGAAACTCGACCGGTACGTAATGTATTTCCCAAATCCGTCAACACACTGTTTTATCTCTCAGCTGGTGACTGTTGTCCATACATCGCGATATACAAGACGTTAACCATTTTTCTTTTACAATCACAGAGGCACCGGCTCGTCGTCGCCGAGCCCGAGGGCGTTTCACACGATGACCGTGGTGTGCAACAAGGTGCTTTTAATCGGCGGGTTCTCGGGGGACAAGAACGACGAGCCTCACGGCGCGCTTTCGGGGGCGTGGTGGGGAACCTTCCGCGAAGAGGAGGGGTGCGAGGGGGAGGGGGAGAAACACGGCGATACCGAAACAGGCAAACACGCGAACAGTCACTCTTTGTCGCAAACCCGCCAATCGGCGCCAATCGGCGGGCCCCCCGAAACCTTCGGCGAGGGTTTGAACGGCGTCCGCCGTGTTTTCGGGTCGGGGCTGGGTACGTTCGTGGGGATGGCGACGAGGGGGGCGGAGATGCCGGTGGGGTTTCAGCGGGGGGTGCGCCAGGTGGGGTTTGGAGACCTGTCGAGTTCTGCCAAACAAAACAAAACTGGCGGACTGAGCGCGGTACCAACCGACAAAAACGCGTTACTCGCCTCCGTGCTTGTTTCCGTGGAGCGTCTCAGCGCAGCGAGCGATGTGTACCCCGAGTTGGGCGAGGAAGGTGCGTCTTTCCCAATCACCACACATCGCCTCTGCGATTGCTCATACAAGACTGACATTTCTTTTCCCACAATCAGGGCGGCGGCTTTTTTTCGCGAGCTGCGATTCCGGGGACCTGCGGGTCGGGGATTTGAAACATGCGTTGCAGGTTAGGAACTTTCCTAATCACCACATTCCGCCTCCCTGTTTGCCCATACTCGTACCAGAAGGGACTATTACCCTGACTGTTTACTCATACACGTTACGAGAGACTGACACTTTCTTTTTTATCGCATCAGGCGTACCGGCGCGCGGTGCCCAGCCAAGGCCTGGGGATGCCACGCGGTTTGGGGATGAGCGACGACGAGGAGGACGAGCTCGATACCTCCCCAAAAAACAAAATCCGCGATCCCCAACCAGGACGGTTCATGCACGTCGCACACACGCGTCTGCGAATGCAAGACGTCCCCGCGATGCTCACAGAGCTGCAAGGCGCGCTCATCGCGGAGGTTTAGAGGTTCCTGGAACGGGAGCGCAAATAGAAGGAGACTTTTTTGTTGTTGTTGAGGGTAGGGTACACAAAGCTCAATCGAGCTTATTGTACCACATCGAGGGAGTGCAAACAGAAGAATAGAAGGGCACATTTTTGTGGTCGTCTACGTATTATCGAAACCGGAACCAAACGCCGTCGTATCACCCCTTGTTATGCTTGTTCGCAAAACTCCCCGGCGTTTTCCATCGCCGCGTGTTCCAGGTGTTTCAAAAGCTCCCTCACGATCGGAAGTTCGTCAACGCCGCCGCACCCGTACCGCACCGCCAGGGTCTGCGCGGCGATTTTTTCCGCGCGTTCCACGCCCTTCGCGGCGTCGACGCCCCCCAGCCGCTTCGCGTTCTGCACCGCCACGGCGAGCTGCTTGCAGTGCTCGAAAGACGCGGGGTCGCCTTCCGCGAGCGTGGACGCCAGTCGACCGAGCATCTGGCCTCGTTGCTCCAGCAACCCAGCCGCGGATAGGCAGTGCGCGATGTTGGTGAACACCTGATGCGATAATGAAGAAAGTGTCAGTCTCTCGTAATGTGCATGAGTAAACAGTCGGCGGAATGTGGTAAATGGGAAATACTTACCTGCAACACGGACGTGCGCGCCCAGTTCGCAGCGGTCGGGTCTAAACCTTACGATAAATAAAAGAAAGTGTCAGTCTTTCGTAATGTGGCCGAGTATTTACTCTGGACAATCGGCAAACAGGGAGGCGGGATTTGGGAAAGCCCCAACACGCACCTAGCTGGTCGCACTTGGTGTCGAACCAGTTCGCCAGTTCCACTAACACGTTTGAGTCAGGCGCTTCTGATTTTCCCTTGGTGCGCTTCCACTCCGCCAGCGCTTGCGTGATTTCGGTGTGCGACGCCTTGGCCTTGCCGCGCATCGCCGCGATGAGCGTGGCGGGGGAGTTGACCTGCAGGGCGTCCATCACTGTGATTGCAAAAGAAAAGTGGTTAACGTCTTGTATGGGCAAACAGTGTGTCAGGATTTGGGAAATACTATGAAAGCCCCAACACGTACCGATCGCCGCCGCGGCGCTTGCGGCTTTCTCGCCGTCCCTGTCCATGCCCGGCTTTTTGTTCGCAGGGTCTTTCACCGCGAGTTCCCTAGCCGCGGTGGCTTTCTTCGCGGCGAGATCCGTCGCGGTTTTCGCGTCACCCGCCCCGACCCGCTCCACCAAACACCGGCGACAAACGCACGTCTCGATTCCAAACCGCTTGGCGTGAATCGCGCGCTCTGGTTCGGGGTTCGTCACGTCGAAGTACTTCAAACACACCTCGGTTCCTTTTTGCAAATCCCTCGCGGCGCGAACGAACATCACGTTGCCGACTAACAGCTTGCACGCGTTCGGGGCGCACGCGTGGTTGAAGAAGCTCGGCAACGGGTACACGCCAACCGACTGCGCGTTTCGTATGGCGCTGGTTTTCACAATCGCGCCGCACATGCGCGCGAAGGTTTCCTGGTCCCGCGGTTCCGTTACCCCGACGTCATCGTTTTTTGTGAGGTGCTTGCGGAACAGAGAAAGGTCGGGCGCTGGTATTTCGGCTGATTTCGTGACGTCCGTCTCCGCGGGAAGCGTCTGGATGACCGCCGCGTCCCGCCAATCCCTCGCCGCCGCGTTGACCAGCTGTTTGATCAAAACCAACTCCACCCCGGCTTGAATGGGCGCGGTGGCTAGTGGCGAGGAGACGCACAGTAGCTCGCCGGCTTTCACGTCCTTGGTGACCACTACGCCTCTTCCTTTTTCGGGAATCGTGACAATCGCGACGGGGCCCACGTAATCGGCGCACCGCCGGAAACTCATGGCGAGGCGGCCGAACAAAAGCGCGGGCATGTTGTAGTCACCCAGAAACGCTTGTTGCGAGAGCATCTCGCACTCCGCCAAGGCGTTTTTCGCGGTAGCGTCTTGCGGTTCTTTCTGCACCAGCTCTTTTAAAGTTTTCACCGCATCCGCGTACCGCGCGAGGCCGTTCAGCGCGAGCGCGCGCTTGTACAGCGCTTTCGATTTGCTCGGATCGAAGGCTATGGCGGCATCCGCGTCTTTTAAGGCAAACGGGAACTGCCTGGTTCGCAAAAAGCACTCCGCCCGGTTCGTCAACGACACTGCGTCCTGCGGGTCGCTGTTCAAACACTCATTGTACTTCACGACCGCGCCTCCGTAGTTACCGGACTTGAACAAAACGTTGCCTTCTTCGCGGATTCCGTTGTTCTTCTCCGTGCGAACCTCCGATGCTTTCTTAGACTTTTCTTTCTTCGACGGAGGCAGGTTCGCCACGATCCCGACCGGGGACTTTTTGTCGAGTTCGGGAGCCATGGTGGCGACACGGGAAATTGGGCCGTGAACGTGCCGTGAACTCTAGAGCGGAGACGGAAGGGCGGGGCGTGCGCGCGGTGCCGGATGGCCGATAGAACAAGCGTTTCGGATAAGAAAATCCAAGGAAGATCTCCATTTTCTTTCGATTTTGGTTTTTTGGTTTTCCAGTGACGCACGCGCTCGCCGCTAACCTCGTGGCGCCGGCCTCTGTGTCCATATCCACACCACACGAGATGCACGCCAACGAACTCGTCGAGCCGGACAACACAACGTACCACTTCGAATGTTACATGAAGGGTACGTGTGCGGAGTGTGAATATGGGGCGCTGCAGGGAAGGCTGTTTTTGGTAGGGCCTAGGACCTGCGTGGCTTCTACTTCTTGTGCTGCTTCTGCTTGGCACCTGTCATGTATCCCTTGGGAGGTGTGGACGGCCGCTGTGAACAACACCAAACACCGCGAGGTGGAAGAGATCCCCATCGGTGATGGCGTCGATCCCGACAAGATTCGCTTTGCGCACGCACTCGCTGAAGGTATTCATGAAGTGCAGAACTACATAAACGACTTCAAGCGAGAGAGAGGAGGCGCGTGAAGCGCGATCCGACGCGACCAGGATCAAAGGAGCGGCGAGACGCATCCAGTGCGCCGATCCCGGCATCCGTAAGGTGAAATTCAAGAAAAGTCGTGGACCATGGACATTGGCGGAAGGGTATTAAAAAAAGGAACACGCTCGTCGAGAAGAGAAGACGGAGAAAAGCGAGGCCAAATTAACCTTTGCGTGACGGCTAATCCGTGTTGTCTTTGCTAATGCTATTCCTACTCTCTACGCTAAACTAAACCATCCTCAACGCTTTACGCACGCGCAGCACGTTGCGAAAGGTCATGGAGACGCGCGTCGTGTCGCGACGAAGGGTCACACTCCGCGTTTTGGAGTCGTCGTCTCCGTTTTTTTTTTTTTTAA
>Ga0222630_1000886_pt1 | contig 14426 bp, 11 predicted proteins | sample AntAcemetagenom3_FD_179842 | JGI IMG/M metagenome (GOLD analysis project Ga0222630, IMG submission 179842) | Saline water microbial communities from Ace Lake, Antarctica - #3 | ecosystem: Environmental > Aquatic > Non-marine Saline and Alkaline > Saline | place: Antarctica: Ace Lake | collected...
AGGCCGAAGGCTGCGCGCGTCAGCACCGATTTGCCACAGCCGGTTTCCCCGACGATCCCCAACGACTCGCCGGGTTGCAACGACAGGTTCACGGCGTCGATGGCGTGATAGGTGCCGTCAAAAGTGTCGAACACCAGCGAGAAATCATGGATATCGAGAAGCGGTTCGGCTGTCATGTTCACCTCTGGCGCGGGTCAAAGACGTCGCGCAGGCCGTCTCCGAGAAGATTGAAGCCGAGGACCGTCAGATATATAGCCAGCCCAGGAAAGAACGTCGCCCACCACCAGTCGGGAAGATAGGCGCGCCCGGTCGAAATCATGGCACCCCATTCGGGATAGGGTGGTTGCGCCCCCAAGCCCAGAAAACCCAGCGAAGCGGCACCGAGGATAGCCATCCCTATGTCCATCGACGCCTTGACGATGATGGGTGACAGGCAGTTGGGCAGCACATGCACGAACACCACACGCAGCGGCCCGGCGCCAAGGGCGCGCGCGGCATCGACATAGGTTTCGTTGCGCTGGCTCAGCGTCTTGGCCTGCACCAGCCGCACGTAACCCGGCCACCAGACAAGCGAAAGCGCGATCATAGCGTTCATGATTCCGGGACCTAGTGCGCCGACAATCGCAATCGCAAGGATCAGACCCGGAATCGACAGAAAGATATCGGTGATTCGCATGATGATTTCGGAAACCCAACCACTTGTCATGCCTGCGATCAGGCCCAGCGGTACACCGATCAGGATCGCGATGCCCGTCACCGTCACCCCTATCTGCAACGTGGTGCGCGCCCCGATCAACACCCGCGACAGGATGTCAGACCCGACCTGATCGGTGCCAAACCAGTGTTCGGGCGATGGCGGTAGCAGTTTCGCGCTAAAATCGACTGCGCCATAGGCATCCTCGGGGTAGGGGGCCAGCCAGAAACCGAAGGCGGCGATGAACAGGAACACCGCCACGATCACAAGGCCCAGCATTGACGAGAAGCTGCGCGAATAAGTCTGGACCGCGCGGCGCGTTTCGCGAAACTGCATGCGCGCGGGGATCGCTTCCGGACTGGGGTCGAGAGAGAGATTGGTCATCATAACCCTTTCAAATCTGGTGGCGTACGCGCGGATCAAGAAGCGCATAGGTAAGGTCGATCAGCAGATTGATCAGCATGAACGCCGCGCCAAGGATCAGCGTCACCGCCATGATCGGTTCGAAATCCGAAGAAATCGCCGCCTTGGCCGCATAAAGCCCAATGCCGGGGAAATCGAACACGCTTTCGACCAAGACGGTCCCGCCCAGCATCCATCCGAACCTGAGCCCGATCATTGCCAGCGTCGGCAGGATCGCGTTCTTCAGGGCGTATATTGCAATGATCCGGAACGGGCCAATCCCCTGTGCGCGGGCATTGACGACATAATCGCGGTCCAGCACTTCAAGCATTTCGGCGCGGTTGACGCGGATGATCGCGGCCAGTGCCGGAAAACTGAGCGCGACCGCAGGCAGGATCATATGCTTTAGGGCGGTCCCTGCGGTTGCATGATCGCCCGAAAATATTGCATCGAAGGTAATCATACCGGTGATTCTGGGCGGCACATCGTCAAAAATACCCAGACGGCCTCCCAGCGGAAACAGACCCAGTTCCAGTGACAGATACCATTGCAGCATCAGTCCAAGCCAGAACATCGGGAGGGCGACGCCGGACACCGACAGAAACCGGATGGCATGGTCCGGCAGACGGTTCTGATACACCGCCGCCAGCACACCCAGGGGCACGCCCAGAACGACGGCAATAATAATCGAGAACAGCACCAGTTCCACAGTTGCGGGCAGGAACACCGCGACGTCCTTCGCCACCGGACGCCCAGTATAGACCGAGGTACCCAGATCGCCGCGCGCCAACTGCCCCAGATAAAGGCTGAAGCGCACCGGCAGCGACCGGTCAAAACCGCGCGCGACGCGGACTTGTTCAACCATCTCTTGCGAGGCATCAGGCCCGGCGGCAAGGCGCGCCGGATCGCCGGGTGCGATGTTGGTCACCGTGAACGTAATGACCGCGAGCCCCAGAAGCATGAGCAGCATCAGACCTAGTCGTTTGAGGATCAGTCGTTTCATGGCACCCGCCGATTATCTTGTAAAAAGAGGTGCCACCAAAATGACGGCACCTCTTGGTCAGACCCGCAATGGATCAGGGCTGAATGTACAGCGGGTAAAAGTCGACCTCGCTTGTCATGCGGATTGGGCTGTCCTCATAGCCTTTTACATAGGTCTGATAGGCGAACATGCGCTGGCGCATCATGCCGAAGATCTCGGGTTGCAGATCGACGATCCGCTGCTGGATTTCGGCATAAATTGGTGCGCGTTCGTCCCAATCCGATAGTTTGCGGGCCTGTTCTATCATGTTGATCAGTTCCGCATCCTCAAGGAAGTGCGAGGCATAGTATTTGCCCTGCGACGACGGGTGATACTGGATCGCCACGGCATCCGGGTCAGTGGAAACCGGCGTGGTGAAGATCGCCATCAGATCAGGGCTTTGGTTCACATCCGACGAACGCGCCACCATGTTGGGCCAGGTCAGCGGCACCATCTCAAGCTCGATGTTCAGCTCACGCAGACTGTTCAGGAGGGCAAGCCCCATCTGACGCTGCTGTTCCAGACCCTGAACATAGACATATTCCAGCGTTAGTCCGCCGTCGGGCCATTGGGATTTGGCCAGATATTCGCGGGCTTTTTCCAGGTCCTTGCGTGGCATGTCGATATCGACCTTGCCCTGCACCGCATCGGTGAACGACGATGTCTGCAGCGTCGCGTTACCGTTATAAACCTGAATGAACGTGTCATAATCGAACGCGTATGCCACGGCCTTGCGCAGGTTGATATCGGACATATGCTGCCCCTGGGTATTCATCTTCAACCCGAAAGACGTCAGCGCTGGGGTGGATGATACGTCGATGTTGTCGCGGGCACCCACGATCTCCAACTCTTCCGGGGTCAGGTCGGTCACCATGTCCGCCTCGCCCGCAATCAGCGCCGCGCGCTGGGACGATGTTTCGCGGATCAACCGATAGATGATGCCGCCCATGTCGTCGGCCTCGTATGGGAAGCCCTTCCAGTAGTCGGCATTGCGCTTTAGCCAATAGGCGGTGCCCTGGTCGAACCGTTCCAAAGTGAACGGGCCGGAACCGGCGGCGTTTTCCGACATCCAGGCCTTGCCGAAATCACCGTCGACGACGTGGGCTTCGACCTGTGCTGGATTGACGACGAACCACCACGGCAGGAACGACAGGAACGGCGCATAGGGCCGGTCAAGCGTGAATTCGACGGTGTGTTCGTCCAGCGCCTGGATGTTGTCGCCGTTCAGAACGTCCGACAGCATCCAGGAAACGCCTTCGTTCATGTCCAGCACCCGGCGATAGGAATAGGCCACCGCCTCGGCCGTCACCGGATCGCCGTTGTTGAACATCGCTTCGGGGGCCAGATTGAAGGTCCAGACCAGACCGTCATCCGACGTGGTCCAGTCGGTGGCAAGCCAGGGCTCCACCACGGGCGGATCGCCGGTGTATTTGACCAGACCGTCATACAGCGACTGGGTCATCATGCGCACGGCGTAATCATACGACTGGCCCGGATCCACGTGGGATACGGGCTGGCGACCGCCAATCACCATCCAAAACTGGCCATCCTGCTTTTCGACGGCGCCGACCGGCCCGCCCAGCGTTGCCGCCATCGAAAGGACCAGTGCCGAGGTTGATTTCAAAAATCTCATTCTACATCTCCATGCTGTGACCCCATCGGGGGCGTATGCCGGTGGTGCCGTGATCCGTATAACGAACCTTCTGACGGGCCGGCACCGTGCCATTTCATTAAGTCAGATGCCGGGGCCAAGAAAAAAGAGCTATTGCTGATGGTTGCTATTTGCCAAACCTATACAGTGGTCCCGGGTCGGTGGTTTCGGCACCAGTTGCGACAAAATTGTCCGCATTCCGCCCGCAAGCCGCGTTTTTGCCGCATGGTAATAGCCGTCGCACATTGCCGCCATAACCAATCGCTATTTGCGAAATCATGCCGGGCCGATGGTTATTATGGATAAAGCCACTCCCCCTGTACCGAGGCAGGTCCGCCTTTGTCTGCGGACCTGCCTCGGTGCTAAAAGGATAATTGATGACCAACCTGACCCAGAGGGCGCCCAGCCAGACCAGCCGGACCCTTACCGCACACGACATCGAGGCATTGGCTGTCGGTGCATGGATCCTTGGCACCGGGGGTGGCGGTGACCCGTATCACAAGTTGCTGAATATGCGCATCCTTTACGAGGCGGGCCGCGAAGTGACGCTGATCGACCCGATGACCCTTGAGGATGACGCGGTGATCGGGGTGCTGTCGAACATGGGCGCGCCGCTGGTCGGGCAGGAACGTCTGGCCGATCCGGAGTTTGCGTTGAAACCGGTGCGGATGATGGAAGAATACATGGGCCGCAAATTCGATGCGGTGATGTCGCTGGAAATAGGTGGCGGCAATGGCGTGCATCCGATGCTGGTCGCGGCGCTGACCGGGTATCCGGTGGTCGATGCCGACACCATGGGCCGCGCGTACCCCGAGGCACAGATGACCTCGGTCGCCGTTGCCGGGCTGCGGTGTTATCCACTGGCCATGGCCGACATCCGCGACAACGAAATCATCTTTGCCCGCGCCGCATCGTGGAAATGGATGGAACGGATAAGCCGCAAGGCCTGCACCGAAATCGGTTCGGTCGCGGCGACCTGCAAGGCACCGCGCACCGGCGCCGAAATCAAGGAACACGGCGTTCTTTATTCCGTGTCGAACGCCATCGCGCTGGGGCAAAAAGTGCTTGATGCGCGCGCCGCCCACACCGACCCGATCGAGGCGGTGCTTTCGGCGGCCAGCGGCAAGCTGATGTTCCAGGGTAAGGTCGTCGATCTGGAACGCCGCGCGACCGAAGGGTTCCTGCGCGGCAAGGCGGTGGTCGAAGGGTTGAACGATTTTGCCGGGCACGAGATGATCGTGCATTTCCAGAACGAGTTTTCGGTCGCCTATCTGGATGGTGAACCCGTTGTAATGACGCCCGACCTGATCTGCCTGCTTGACAGTCTGTCGGGCGAAGGGATCGGCACCGATGTGTTGCGATTCGGCCAACGGGTCAGCGTGCTGGCATTGCCGGCCCCCGGCGTGTTTCTTACCGAACAGGGGATCGCCGCCGTCGGCCCGCGTGCCTTTGGCTTCGATCTGGATTTCAAATCTGTCTTCGAGGAGGTTCAGTCATGAAGCGTATCGGTATCGACGTCGGTGGCACCAACACGGATGCCGCCCTTCTGGACGGCGACCGGGTGATCGCCTCGGTCAAGACATTCACCACCCCCGATGTGACATCGGGGGTCCGTGCCGCACTCAAGGCGCTGGTGGAACAGGCCGGAGACGCCGCAAAGGGTGTCGTCGCGGTGATGATCGGCACGACCCATTTCACCAATGCGGTGGTTGAACGGCGCAATCTGGGCCGTGCGGCGGCGATCCGCGTGTCGCTGCCCGCATCGGCCAGCCTGGTGCCGTTCTGCGACTGGCCCAAAGATCTGGCGGACAAGGTGAACGGCGGCGTCTATCTGGTCGAGGGTGGGCACGAATACGACGGTCGCCCACTTGTGCCGATGGACGAACAGGCTGTTGCCGCCGCTGCCCGCCAGATCGTTCGTGACGGGGTCACGGCGGTCGCCATTTCGGCCACCTTCTCGCCGCTGACCGCGGAGTGTGAAGAGCGCGCCGCCGAAATCGTGCGCAACGAAGCCCCCGATGTGCATATCACCATGTCCTCGACCCTTGGACGGATTGGGCTGCTGGAGCGCGAAAACGTCGCACTTATGAATGCGTCGCTGATCGGGCTAGCGCGCAAAACGACCCGTGCGTTTGTCGATGCGGTCGCCGACAGCAGGCTTGAGGTGCCGCTTTTCATTACGCAGAACGACGGCACGGTAGTCAAGGCCGAGGCGGCCCGCGAATATCCGGTGTTTTCCTTCGCGTCGGGGCCGACCAACTCTATGCGGGGCGCAGCCCTGTTGGCGGGGATCGAAAACGCCATGGTTTGCGACGTTGGCGGAACGACAGCCGACATCGGCTGCCTGGTCAACGGGTTCCCGCGCCAGGCGAACAATGTGGTAGAGGTCGGCGGCGTGCGCACCCTGTTCCGGATGCCCGACCTTCTGTCCATCGCCCTTGGTGGTGGTACAAGAATTGTACGCGACCCGCTGAGTATTGGGCCGGAATCCGTCGGTTACCGGCTGGGACAAGAGGCACTGGTGTTCGGGGGTGAACAGATCACGGCGACCGACATCGCCGTTGCCGCCGGGCTGATCGACATCGGCGAGAAATCCCGCGTTGCGGGCCTGCCTGCTGATTTTGTCAAGGCCGCACTTGCCGACATGCACGCCAAGGTCGCCGAGGCGGTGGACCGGATGAAGACCGATGCCACCGAAGTTCCACTGCTGGCTGCCGGGGGCGGCGCGATGCTGATCCCCGAAACCATCCCCGGAATATCGAAGGTGGTACAGGTGGAACACAATGGCGTCGCCAACGCGGTTGGCGCGGCCATGGCGCAGATTTCGGGCGAAACCGACAGGATCTATCGCGACATGGACCGTCAGGATGCCATCGACAGCGCAAAGGCAGACGCTATCGCCGCCGCGATCGAGGCGGGGGCCGCCCCTGACACTATCAAGGTGATCGAGATAGAGGATCTGCCCCTGTCCTATCTGCCCGGTCGCGCGATTCGCACCCGCGTACGCGTGGTGGGCGACGCCGCCGCATTGAAACCTACGGGCCCGGCATGATCGGGCCCGTAATTGGCCTGCTGGTGATCGGACAATCGCCGCGCCCGGACTTGCACGACGCCTTCGCCAATGTGATAGGCAACGGGGCCGACATCCACGTGCTGGGCGCGCTGGATCATCTGGACAATGACAGTATCCGGGCGGCCATACCGACCGGGGATGGAGACACGCTCTATACCACGCTGCCCGACGGGCGGTCCGTGCTGATTAGCAAGGCAATCGTCACGAAGGGCATGGCAGGGCGACTCGACGACTTGCGCGAAATGGGCGCCGCCGTAACCGTTGTCTGCTGCACCGGAAAATTTTCGAGACTGACCGCCCCAGGAGTGCATTTCGCTTCGGACCTGCTGGCCAGTGCGGTCGATGGATGTCTGCCGGACAAAGGCCGCCTGGGTGTGTTCATTCCGATGGCGGCGCAGGCCGCCGAATGCCACAACCGCTGGGCCCAGCCGGGGCGCGACTGCGTGACCGTCGCGCTGGCACCCGATGCCGACGACGATACGGTGCGCGCCGCAGCACGGGACATGGCGGCCTTAGTGCCCGACCTTGTAGTTCACGATTGTATAAGTTATACTCGCCGCGCGCGCGATATGGCGCAGGCTATTCATGGACGCCAGACATTGCTGGCGTCCTCAGTCTGCGCTCGTCTGGCCGCCGAACTGGGCGGTTTCTAACGACGCGATTACAGCTTTCCTGTGTCCTTCACGGCTTTACAGCGCCTCTTTTGCAACTATGGGTCCATCCCAACAAAAGTACCAAATCCACCGAGAGTACCCCAAAGCGTGGGGCAATTGCGTTTTGACGGTGATGCTGGCAGGAATTGTGGATGCATTCTGTACCCAAAACCTTCAAGTTGAAAATCCACCTTTTGGGCATCAGCCCGATGATCTGGCGGCGCGTGTTGGTTCCTTCGTCGACCACCTTGCGTGAGCTGCACGGGATACTTCAGGTCGCGATGGGGTGGGACGGCATTCACCTGTTCCAGTTTGATATTCGCTCCGTTGACTATGGATCTTGGGAATTGCATGCCGCGAGTCCTGATATTCCACTGAGCGGCTTCGGGTTTCGCCGGAACGACCGGCTTTCCTACATATACGATATGGGGGATTATTGGAAACACGAAGTCCGTATCGAAGCTATATTGGATGCTGATCCCAAGAAGCCGTACCCAGTTTGCACGGGTGGCGCTGGAGCGTGTCCGCCTGAAGAATGCGGTGGATCCGAAGGTTATCTGGCACGGCGGGACGAGGCCACTGGCTATGATGCCTGGGAGGACATGGGTGTGATGACAGAATGGCTGGACGGTGTTCTGCGCGGTGACACTGCCGACAAAACTGTCCGCGATCTGTTGTCTGAGGATGTTGAGACGGCCATGGAACGCGTAATCGCCCGTGGGCCTTATGTTGAGGATAAGTTTTCCCGCAAAGTGGTGAATGACGGCTTTCGGACAGAGAAGCATCGAGAACGGGGTCGAGTCCGGTAGGGGGCGAAATCGTATCATAAGGGCTTTAAGTTAGAAGCCCTGCCACCCTAAACGGCACGTATCCGGCTTAGGGTTCGATAGACGGTCGGCCTTGAAACCGCGAACACTTCGGCGAGGTCGCTGATCGAATATTCCCCTGTTCCATGCATGCGTCCAAGCTCTTTTTGTTGTTTTTCAGATAGTTTAGGCTGCTTGCCACGCAATTTTCCTTTGGCTCGGGCGATGGCCATGCCTTCGCGGGTTCGCATACGGATGAGATCTGATTCAAATTCAGCGAAGGTGGCGAGGATGTTGAAGAACATCTTTCCCATCGGATCTGATGGATCATAGACCGAGGCCCCCAGAGCGAGCTTCACACCCTTCTTCTCAAGTTGATCGGCGATTGTGCGGGCGTCTGGTACCGATCGGGCCAGTCTATCCAATTTGGGCACGACCAATGTATCGCCGTCCCGCACGGCAGCGAGTGCCTGGTCTAGGCCGGGGCGTGCGCGGTTGGTTCCGGTCAGGCCGTGGTCTGTGTAGATGCGATCCTCCACAACACCCAGTTCCAAAAGAGCCTGTCGTTGGGCTGACAGGTCCTGTTTGTCGGTGGAGCAGCGGGCATATCCGATGAGCGTAGTTTTCATGGGGTGAGTGTACGTATATGGCCCCCCTTTTGCAAATCTTTCCGTACCATTTATATGAGACAGTCTTGGAGCCTGTTTTGCTGAGAAGCGGTTTGTTTCCAAAACCGTCCGCTGACCGATCCCCTTACGGACAGGCGTTCATTTCAAAAATCATCTGACCAACAGGATTTTTAGCATGCCAAGACGCCACATTCTGACCGAACGCCAACGCAAAGCATTGTTTGAACTGCCCACAGATGAAGGCACTTTATTACAGCATTACATATTGGATGATGACGATATTGAACACATCCGTACACGACGCCATGCCCACAATAAACTTGGTTTCGTACTTCAGCTTTGCGCATTTCGTTATCCAGGCCGTTTGTTGACCGCAGGGGAAGTCATTCCCTTAGCCGTGACTGAATTTCTCGCCGCTCAAATTGGGGTAAAGCCTCACGAGTTGGCTGGATACGCTGAAACTGACGTGACACGTAGAAGGCACCTCATCGATCTGCGATCAATCTACGGCTACAAGATGTTTTCCGGACGGAGCGCTCGCGATCTAAAAACATGGCTGGAGGGCGAGGCTGAGACTGCCCACTCCAATGAAGGCTTGGTGAAGCGATTCATAAGGGAGTGCCGCCGCACCCACACAATTCTTCCAGGGGTATCGATTATAGAACGCCTGTGCGCTGACGCCCTTGTCGCCGCTGAACGACGGATTGAAACGCGTATCGTTGATCGCCTGAATGATGCGATGAAAGACCAGCTCGATGCTCTGCTTACCGAACATGTGGACGGTCGAATTAGCCGGTTTATTTGGTTGCGCCAATTTGAGGTTGGTAAAAACACAGCAGATATTAACCGATTGCTGGATCGGCTGGAATTTTTACAGGGCTTCGAGTTGCCCGTCGATGTGTTGGACGGCATCCCACCCCACCGGGTCACGCGCCTGCGTCGTCAGGGCGAACGCTATTTCACAGATGGTTTGCGGGACATTTCCAGTGACCGGCGGCTGGCCATTCTTGCGGTTTGTGCCGTTGAATGGCGCGCTACTATTGCCGATGCCGTGGTGGAAACCCACGACCGGATTGTCGGAAAAATCTGGCGGGATGCTAAGAGGGTTTGCGACACACAAATTGTCGATGCAAAAACATCTCTGCAGGATACCCTGCGTTCTTTCAAAAACTTGGGCGCGGCATTACTCGAAGCGAAAGGGGATGATGCACCGCTAGATCCGGCCGTTGCAACGAGCTGTGGCTGGAATGACCTCGAAACTCTTGTCGCAACGGCAGCCCAGCTAGGTGATACAATGTCCGCCGAACCTTTGGCTCATGTTGTGCAGGGGTATCATCGATTTCGGCGTTATGCGCCGCGAATGCTGTGTGCACTGGATATCAAGGCGGCATCGGTGGCTGAACCGCTGCTGGCTGCAGCAACCATCATCCGGGAAAACAAAGATGTAGTAAGGAGACCGATAGCCTTCCTGCGACGCAATTCAAAGTGGCTTCGTTACCTCAAAGCACAGGAAGCAGGTGGCCACCGGCTATGGGAAGTCGCTGTAATGTCCCATTTGCGCGATGCCTTCAGGTCTGGCGATATCTGGCTGGCACATTCCCGGCGTTACGGTGATCTGAAGCAGGCTTTGGTGCCAATTGAAGCAGCAAAGGCCACGCCTCGCCTGACTGTTCCTTTTGATCCCGAGGTCTGGCTGAAGGACCGCAAAGCCCGGATGGCCGATGGATTGAAACGCCTAGCCATTGCTGCCAAAGCTGGTGCCATTCCGGGTGGGTCCATTGATAACGGTATCCTGAGACTTGATCGCCTGACCGCTGACGTTCCCGTCGAGGCGGATGAACTTGTTCTCGATCTTTACCGGCGTCTACCTGATGTGCGGATTACAGACATGCTGCTAGACGTGGAGAAGGCCACAGGCTTTATCGATGCGTTCACCCATTTGCGGACAGGCGCACCTTGCAAAGACAAAATTGGGCTTCTGAATGTCCTGCTGGCGGAGGGCCTTAACCTGGGCCTTAGCAAAATGGCTGAAGCCACGAATACCCATGATTATTTCCAGCTCTCGCGTTTGTCGCGTTGGCATATCGAAAGTGACGCCATCAATCGGGCGCTGGCTATGGTGATAAAAGCGCAATCGGCCTTACCCATGGCCCGTTTCTGGGGCGCAGGTGTTACCGCTTCCAGTGATGGGCAATTTTTCCCGGCTGCGCGCCAAGGTGAAGCCATGAACCTGATCAATGCGAAATACGGCAACGAGCCAGGGCTGAAAGCCTACACCCATGTCTCCGATCAGTTTGCCCCTTTCGCCACACAGAATATCCCCGCAACGGTGAGTGAAGCCCCGTACATTCTGGATGGGTTATTGATGAATGAAACAGGCAAGAATATTCGTGAGCAATATGCCGATACCGGCGGCTTCACGGATCACGTTTTTGCCGTCACATCCCTGTTGAATTACCGTTTCATTCCTCGCATCAGAGATTTGCCTTCGAAGCGTCTGTATGTCTTTGATCCAGGCAGCGTTCCGAAGGAACTGAAAGGATTGATTGGCGGCAAAGTCAGAGAAGGCACGATTGTGGCCAACTGGTCAGATGTTTTGCGAAGTGCTGCTACAATGGTCGCAGGCATCATGCCGCCCAGCCAGCTCTTGAAAAAATTCGCCTCTCATCCACGCCAGCATGACCTTGCCATTGCACTTCGTGAAATCGGACGGGTCGAACGGACACTTTTTATCATCGATTGGTTGCTGGATGCCGACATGCAACGCCGCGCTCAGATCGGTCTCAACAAAGGTGAATCCCATCATGCTTTAAAAAATGCGCTGAGGATCGGGCGGCAGGGTGAAATCCGGGATCGCACTGCCGAAGGTCAACATTATCGTATGGCTGGCCTTAACCTTCTCGCCGCTATCATTATTTACTGGAACACAGATCAGCTTGGTAAAGCTGTTGCGCAGCGAAAACGCGCAGGGTTGGATTGTTCCCCAGACCTCTTGGCGCACATCTCGCCCCTCGGATGGGCCCATATTCTCATCACTGGTGAATATAGATGGTCAAAATAGAGAGGCAGAAAAGCTTATGATACGATCCTGCCCCCTACCGGACTCGACCCCTTTTTGGGCTCGCGGAGTTTTCTCAACAACCAGCGGCAATGTCACCGACGATGTAATACTTCAGTATCTTGAATTACATTCAAAAAGGGAACCTACCGGCTGATGCCGGTAGTCGTTCAGTCTAGCCTATTGTCCACTATTCAATAAACACTCGAACTTCAGCAGCCATTTTCCGGTCAGTCACACTGCAAGCAGTCTTAACTTTGCAAAGGTTTCAGATGGAATGCCCTTCATCCAAGCGGAGCCTCTGCGAAGGGCGGCATCGAGTACCTCAATCGGATTGCCCAAGAGATCAAAACGGATTGCGTGATCTGGTGTGTAATTGATCACAAAGCCCTGAACATCACCAAAACCAGGGAGCCGGTCAGGAAGGTTTTTGATGAACCAGCTTGGCCAAGCCAACTTGGATAGATTGGCTGGTGCCCCAATGTATAATTTCTGCGCTGATCCAGTTATAGCTGCTGCGAAAATAGGACTTGGGATTTTATTAGCGGTAATCAAAACGGCATGTGGCTGGAATGATGCCCGCCAAGCCGTATCAACTTGGGCGTAGTAAGCCTCTTTACTGGCTTGGATTGCCTCATCCACTTGCTCGATAGTGACGTTCAATGTGTCGACTAATTTATAACGAAACTGGACTATTTTTGCCATTTGGTTGTTTTTTAGCTGTTCTGCGAAAGCACTCGTTTTATGGGATTTTTTTATACCAAGAAGACAGACGAGCTCCTGCTCATCCAGCCCAATACGGGCGCATTCCGTCTGAATAAGGCTACTGAGAACAACAGGTCCTTTTTGAGTTATTTTCAGATCTGGTGCTTGAGGACTATTGGTCAAAGACACATATTTCCCTTCAGTTCAGTTTGACGCATTGCCCATTTTTAATTCGCTCAATTAAGACTTCTTTGATTGTGGACATAGCTTTACGCCGACAAGGTTGATTGAAAACATATCCCCCCAGGTTTTAGTGCGTGGCGGGCCGTATGAGGCTTAAAAAACGGCTCCTCACCTTAGCTTTGTCCTCTTCCCCTAACTCACCTTCGTAAAGGCCCCTTTGGTGCCCCTGCCAGGCTGTGAGGTGGCTAGGATTGGCAGTGGCAAGGACTTGCTCCGGATACAGGTGAAGCTTGAACAGTAAATCTTGGGTCCGCTGATTGCTGAAATCAATAATACGAGACGTACAGCTCAGCGTTTTGTCGTATGGGAAGGTCGAATGATTGAATTTATCAGCATGCCCAGACACAAAGTTCGTATCAGCCTTTATGACATAAGATATTGTTTGGAATAGCGAATCTTTTTTAGGGTCATAACGTTCGATGTAAATGTCATTTCCTTTTGTGACCTGGCGAGAAACTTCGCTAAGCTCTCCGATGCCAGATCTCAGATTTCCATACATCTCTTGTTCCAGAAGTTCGGTGTGTGGTGCTATGTCTTTTGGAAGAAACATTAGCCCGTGGTGATGGGGGTTTTGATAACCCAGATCATTTACAATATTGGTTCTTGTCCCGTTGACATCACCACAAAGTATGAGACCAATTTTATTGTCTTCATCCCTAAAATCAAATGATTTTCTGATCTTCGTATAGATAACATTCTGTGTGCTTTTGATCTCATCAATGTGATTTAATGGGATTGTGATGAAGTATGCTCTTTGATCAATATGTTTTATATCTTCATCAGTCATATGCTCAATTACTGATATAAATGAATGTATTGATTTAATTATGTTTAAGTCTTTTTGTGTATTTCTTGGTGTTAGTACAGTCTGTATATTAATATTATATTCTCCATATTGCAGTATTAGTTTAAGGGCCTGCCGGTAATGGCAGCCCGTCTAATAAGTGTTTAGCAGCTCGTCCCGTTTAGATGCCTACCTCGGGCATTAACGTGTTCAACTGCGTTGTAGTATGGCCCCCACCAGAAAGCTCAGTGATGCCAAATAGTATTTATATCGCGCGAGGTTTGGATTTGGATTCAAACCAGGTTTTTGAAAATAATTCAGGGGTTTTTAGGTTGATGGCCTGCTGAAAAACATACAGCCAGTAAAGCTAAGGTTTTTTGCGATCAGCCATTATTTATTTATTAGATAAAACGACTGCGTGTTGAAACGGTCTAAAATATTACTTGCGGTATTGTTTTAATATACACGAAAATCAAATAAATGTCAATAAAAACATGATATTAATTGTTGCAGTCAAAAATGGTTTTTTATCATCTAGGCCACTCTAGTTGAGTGCAGAATGACGCATTAATACTTTTTTCGTATAGCCGCCGTTCGAAAAAACGCAGCGAATGGCAGCTTCGAAAGTAATTTCCCGACATGAGCACGTCGCGAATGGTAGGCCCATAAAAATTGCCCTTTGGTAATCACAGAGAGTGGAAATTAAC
>Ga0222630_1000890_pt1 | contig 14377 bp, 8 predicted proteins | sample AntAcemetagenom3_FD_179842 | JGI IMG/M metagenome (GOLD analysis project Ga0222630, IMG submission 179842) | Saline water microbial communities from Ace Lake, Antarctica - #3 | ecosystem: Environmental > Aquatic > Non-marine Saline and Alkaline > Saline | place: Antarctica: Ace Lake | collected...
AACTAACGAGGCAATGCGTTTGGCTGCGCGGACAGAGGCGATGATCACTGACCCCGTCTACGAGGGTAAATCTATGCAGGGTATGATCGATCTGGTCAGAAAAGGCTTTTTTGAGACAGACTCAAAGGTGCTGTATGTGCACCTTGGCGGCCAACCCGCACTAAATGGGTACGCCTACACTTACCGAAATGGTTAAGGACTTTTAATTAATGGACTAAGGGATTTAACGGAATGGCTAAAGGCGTCTATGCCGACAGCTAAAAATGCGGTTGCAGAGCCGTTGGCGATGCCTAGTGGAAGGCAGACCCTTGGTTGCGCTCTTTGGAAGCCTAACGTTTCTCTGCCAGTACCTGTTGTTAGACTCTGACCAGAGGCCGCGTCAGGCAGGTGGGACCTCCCTCGCCTTTACGGCTAATTTCTAAGCCGCTGTAAGTGGTAACAGCGCAGCCAGCCGCCTCTAATCGCCTTTTAACGCCCGGCAGGTTTTCCAGCATCAGTGCAGAGCGTGGCGCTATGGCGAGGACATTGCAGCCCATAGGTAGATACTCCTCTTCCGGAACATCGACAAGCTCTATGCCTTGCAATGCTAACCAGTCTATAAAGTTCTGCGGCATAAGAGGTCTGTAGACCAAAGCAAGATCTTTATCTAAGGGTGAGATTATCGACATCAGATGGAGCACGTCATCTGGATGATCAGGCTCTGGCAGTGCCACTATAAATAGCTCAACTCTGTCTCCCAATATATCTTGCAGCTGACGGATACCCTCAGGATTAGTGCGCGGCCCCAGCCCAACCGCGGCATGAGTTTCGTCTATCCAAATAAAATCGCCACCCTCTAATGTTCCGGGGCTGGTAATACTCCCTGCAATGTTGTGCCCGATCTTTCCATAGGCCATGGCGTTTTCCGCGGCCTCAGGGGTACGACTTGCGCGACCCATATTGCACAGTATCAGGCCCTTGGGGCTCACCAAAATACTGTCTCGGGTATAAATGCTATCGATGGTTAGGCAATCCGCTGCCGGCAATTGAATGACTTCAGCATTTTGCAGAAGCTCTAGGAAGTTGGAGTATTCATCGATTGCCAACGCGAAATCTGGCTTGGAATGAAAGCGCAGTGGCTGCCACTGTGCGGCTAGTGTTTTTTCATCGACAAAGGCATTCTCGGCGCTGCGCACCGCAACCTGCGCAATAGTGGAATATTCGTTAAATTTTGACATTTTATTTCTGTTCTCGCACAAGGGCATAGAAAGGCATGCCAACCATAATTAACAGAAAGGAGTAAAAGACGACTTCCGCGCCTGCGCCCCAAATAGCAAAAAACGAGTATAAAAAAGCGGCGATAGATAACCCGACTGCGCGATTGCGCTCGGGACTTGGGTCATCGCTTTTTAGGAAGTAAAATTCAGCAACCGCCGAAAAGGCATAGGCCATTAGAGTAGATAGCGTTGAAAGCATAGCCATAAACGTAAATGCCTCGACCAGCCCCTTGGTATAATTAAATAGTAACAGCGCAGTGACAAAACATCCGGCAACCATCAGTGAAAAAGTTGGTGTGCCTGCCTGACTGACAGTCGCAAACCTTATAGGGAAAAGATGGTCTTTGGCTGCGGCCAAGGGAATATTTCCTGCCGTTAAGGTATTGGCATTTAACGAGCCTAGCGTAGACACAAGGGCTCCAATCGTAATAAATGCGCCGCCAATCGGGCCCATCATTTTACTCGCAGCCAGACTAAAGGGTGCGGTAGAAATGAGTAATTCATCTGCGGGTACCACCAAGGCGATAGTGACGCTCACTAAGAAATAAATCACTAAAATGGTCAGAACTGAGGCGAGTAAAATACGTGGAATTAGCTTGTCGGGCTCAGCCATGTTGTCTGCTGGTACAGCGGCCGTTTCGATTCCGGTAAAGGACCACATCACTAAGGTTGTAACCGTTGCGAGCAGGGCAATAGGGTGCAGCTCAGTCGGGTTTAGCGGGGGCATTATCTCAGGTTCCATATGAATAAAACCCATTACAATCATCACAAGAAGCGGCAGTATTTTCAGTAGAGTCGTGGCCACCTGAAATGTCCCGCTACCATCAACGCTGCGCATGTTTAGCGCGACAAGAGACCAGACTAACACCAGTGCAACCAGCAGCGAAATAACCGACGACTCCGTAATAAAGGGAAAAAAGAAGCCCAGATAGCCAACAAAGGCAATCGCAATGCCCGCAACAGCCGCGATACAGGCGATCCAGTAGGTCCAGGCGATCAGGAACCCAGCGAAATCGCCTAGCCCAGCCCGAACATAAGCATAGGGGCCGCCCAATTTTGGTATACGGCGTGCAAGGCGGGAGAGGGACAGTACAACCAGTAGACTGCCAGCGCCTGCCGTCAGCCAGCCAGCAAGGCCCAGCATGCCGTAGGGTGCGAGCAATGTTGGCATCATAAATACGCCTGAACCGATTGCGCAGCCCACGGCGATAGACCAGCCGCGCCAAAATCCAATTTCCTTGCCTGAAGTTGCTGTCAGTTTCCTTTGCATACAAAACTCCCTTAGTGAGATCGAGCGCGGTAGCGACCAAAGTTTTTGCAGCCTAGCATTGGCCAGTTAAACCTCATCCAGGATACTGCGCGCTCTATAATGGCTTCAGGTCGTCTCAATTACAAGAACGCACAACGGCCCAAACGTGCAATTAAAGTCCCTGTTACGGAATTATGGCTGCGAGCTGTATGAACCAGAAGTTTTGAACTTAAACTCGCGATAAAATAGTTTCACAGAGATTACAGGCAGATATGGCGCCTAGAGATTGCGAATGGCCAATCAAGCAGGTGTGTCTTGACGGTGGCGATACGAGGGGGTTATGGCAAACCCTTCCGAATGCTGTTGGGCATAGAATGCAGAAGGGCTTATATTGCCGCCGGCAATAGGCTAAAAGCGACTTTTTTAAAGAGACTTTATTGCGGTGAGTTGCCACCAATGGCTATGTCCAGTGGCGGTGGCAGCTTTCTTTTGCCTTCCTCATTAATACCCGGATCATCAGGAATCAGTTGGCCCGCGATGTAACGAATGTCACCGGCAAGCTTCTCATCGTCACCGTAAGCTACCTGCATCAACTCTTCTATTGTCTCTGCATCCTTTCCTAAGCCTGCAAGAAACGCCGGTATTTTCTCAGATGCTGTGGTTTTATTATATTGGTCCTGACCGGCAACGGTTCCCGATCGCTCTGAACCCACGGGGACGCGGTTTCGCTGACGTCGAGATAGGCGTAGCAAGATATTCCAAGCTCGCTTATTTTCAGAGATTGGCTCAACCTCGACCAACCCGGATTTTTCATACTCTTTCCAGATCTCTTCTCCGCGCTTGGTCCTAATGACAACAACAGTAGCCTGATCGGTTCCTATGCCACCACAGGCGATATCAGCCATTTCGGCTGAAAAGTCACCACAGTGAGCGCACTCTGGCCGCTGATAGTCTTCCATTGCCTCTTGAAGCGGAATTTTTGCGATATCACCGTCTTTTTTGTAGATTAAAACTTCGCCTTTGACATTAAACTTAGTAACGTCCGAAAGCGGGATACCCATTTCTTTTTCGATCTTCTCAGTCATCAACTCTGGCCTAAACACCTCGGTGCAAAAAAGCCCTACGCTGAATGAAATTCTGTCCGAAAATCCGCGCAAGTAATCACGCTGTCGGGCAATAATTTTAGGTTTTTTCTTTTCGCCTAGCAAAAAGCCTGGGTCCATATGCTCCATTTTTCTCAAGGGTGTGATTTGACAAGGCACCCCGATAAAGGCGACTTTGTTTAAATCTCGCTCGACCACCTCTGGCAACACTAGTTCGTTGGCGCAGTAGGTGTACCAGCTACCGGCACTGGCCTTGATCTCGGCCTGTGTTGTCACCACCTTAGGTGATGGGAAACAGGGCTTATCATCCTCTCCTACCGTGGATACAACGGCGCCATCAATCTGCTCGGCCTCTAGTGCCCAGGACAGAAGACCAGTGACGATACCACCATCCTGTCCAACTTCGGCAATATCAGGCTTTTTTGTACGGGCGACAAAGATATTTCGAAACACCCCAAAAATGTCTTCAAAAGGGCGCTCGTCTTTAAATACTGCATCCTTTAGATGGTCTTCGCGGGGCCATAAGCGCGGGCAAACCGTAGCGCATACATCGCAGCCGGCGCCTTCACTGACTCCACAGAAATCGAAGGCCGCAGTAGCCTTAGCGGTCTGTTTCGGTTTGCCATCAATGTACTCAATAACATTGTGAGGACATGCGACAACACAGGCGCCGCATTCGCAGCAACTGCCATAGTCCACAACATCATTCATCATGTCCTTAAACGTATTTTGGTAGAGTGATGTCAAACTAGACTCCTTAAATTAGTATGTAAACAACGGCTATGTCGCGCGCTTCAAGCCGAGTAGTTTTATCTGACCCGCAATATAATTACTTCTTGAATAAAATTCAAGGTTTTGTTGACGTGTAGCAGTTTTGTTTTACTCAATGGAAAGGGGCTACCATCACCGCTGAATTGGGGCGCAAAGGCGCTATTTTAGTTGCGCAGGGGATAATCGGCACCGATTGGATCCGCTTTAGCATTTTAAACATCGCAAAAAAACACTTTTGTTTGGGTTGACATTGACACTCTTAAAATGGGCACCTCAACAGGTGTAACTTATAGTTGTTTATCGGGCCCCCGTACGGAATCTGCGCTTGGAAATCGTGCAGACCCAGACGCCAGAGCTTGCCGATGAGTAAAACCGTTACGTTATTAATCTTGCCGAGCATATACTACTTTTAAGCGCGAAGATGCGAAGGTATCATTTGGGTTATGGTTGGCTTCGTCGGGTCACCGCAAAAAGGTATAGGCAATAAAATGTTTAATATTTGTGGGTACTTACTCTAAATTAGGAATCTGAATATGAAAGCAGGGTGGTTCGGTGCCTTTGGCGCAGCAGATGAGGTGATTGAAATTGGTCAGCAAGATAAACCCTGTCCGGTGGCTGGAGAGGTATTAGTGCGATTAGCCACTAGTGGGGTCAATCCCTCCGATGTCAAAAAACGCGGTGGGGCATTCCCAAATCTTCTCGATAACGGATTGGTCATTCCACACAGTGATGGGGGTGGTGTTATTGAAGCTGTCGGAGACGGCGTATCGACAGATCGTATTGGTGAGCGAGTTTGGGTTTACCAGGCACAGTACGGCCGCCTGCTAGGCACCGCCGCAGAGTATGTCTCGCTAGATGCTAACCGTGCGGTGAAGCTGCCGGACAAGACTGATTTTAACGTTGCCGCCTGCCTAGGTATACCGGCGATGACAGCCCATCGCTGCGTCTTTGCCGATGGCGATATTGAGGGCAAGACATTATTAATTACTGGCGGCGCGGGACGCGTAGGCTACTACGCAATACAGTGGGCGAGCATGGCAGGGGCAAATGTCATTGCCACGGCAAGCAATGATTCCGACCGCGAGCTTTGCCTGCAGGTGGGTGCCAGTGCGGTGGTCAACCACCGTCAAACGGGTTGGTCGCAACAGGTGTTGGATGCCAACAATGGACAAAAAATTGATCGTGTTATCGATGTCGAGTTTGGTGCTAATTTACCTGAGGTACTGGAGTGCATCGCAACCAGTGGTGTCATTGCGAGCTATTCGTCTACGGCGGTCAAAGAACCTCAGTTACCGTTCGTTCGTATGATGTTTATGGATCTGACTCTGCGCCTAGTGATTGTCTATGCGATGCCTGAATCGGCAAAGGAAGCGGCGATAAAGGCTATCACTTCGGCATTGCAAGACGATAGCCTGCGACACCGTGTAGCCCATGTTATACCTTTGGATCAACTCGCTCTTGCCCATCAATTAATCGAACAGGGCGGCTTTGGCGGCTCTGTTATACTGAGAATAGATTAATGCGCGAACTTACGACACAAGGCCGATTTGGTAGTCTAATTGCAGGGGCATTTGCGTTACTGTGCCTGACTGGCTGTCAGCAGCAAGATGATGCACCTGCGGTGGTCATAAAAGACACCCGTTTTATTGGTGTTCAAGCACCCAGTGCTAAAGTTGTCTCGTTTTTAGGCGTGCCATTTGCCCAGCCACCGGTAGCAAACCTGAGGTGGCAACGACCCAAACCCTGGGTATCGGAAAAAGCCCTTTATTCGGCCACGAAGTTTGCTCCAGCCTGTATGCAGGGACCTCATCTAAGTAACTGGTATAAGAATGTCATTACCGATTTTGGCGGAGAACCTGATGATTTCTTAACCCCTGAGGTGAGTGAAGATTGCCTGTACTTGAATATCTGGCGTCCGGATCCCGTCGAGAAAGTGCCATTGCCAGTGATAGTTTTTATTCACGGGGGAAGCAATAAAGGCGGCTGGTCATTTGAACCCAACTATCAGGGTGAAAAGCTGTCGAAAAAAGGGGTTGTAGTGGTGACCATCGCTTATCGGGTAGGTGTTTTTGGTTTCTTTTCACATCCACAAATGCGCGATGCCAATTTTGGTCTCTATGATCAAATTGCAGCTCTTGAGTGGGTCCAGAAAAATATTCATGCCTTTGGTGGGGACGCTCGCAATGTGACGGTTATGGGTGAGTCTTCGGGCGCCAATAATATTGATTACCTATTGGTTTCTCCCCTGAGCAAAGGTTTATTTAGCAAGGCGATTCATCAGAGTGGAGGCTCGTCCTTGACTAATCGCAGTATTCGTCAGCAACACCTGAAGCGAGGCGCAGCGCTGTCATTACAACTTTTGGGTGCCAATGCCGAGGACCCAATTAACCAGCTGCGCAGCTTCTCAGCCGAAGATATTCTGACGGCAACCGAAACAGCCTATGCAGGGCATTATTTCGATCCGGTCGTTGATGGCGACAGTGTGCCTATAACTGTGGTCGATGCGGTTAAAGGTAACAAAATGCACCCTGTGGATTTACTGATAGGGTCAAATGATGATGAATGGTTAATGTATCTTGACGGGATTAATCTAGAGACTTGGTTTACTGAGGAGGTGACGGAGTCGCAGGCTGTAAAATTACGAGAACTGATTAAGCTTGTTGAGGGACCGCGTCGGCAATTAGATCTTTTGTACAGTGCAAAATATTATGTATGTCCATCTCTGCTGCTCGCTGATGAAGTTGCACAGAGTGGGAATAAGGCCTACGTGTATAGTTTTAATCGCCACAGAGAAGGCTCGTTAGCGGAAAGTATGGGAGCCTACCACGGCGCTGAATTACCCTATGTTTTCGATACCCATGATGACTGGTTACCGACCGCAGACGAGGATCGTCAGTTGACGGAGGCGATGCAAACCTATTGGGTAAATTTCGCCAAAAGTGGAAACCCAAATGGCGAGGACAGCGGTAACAGTACTTCGCCGCCGATCTGGCCTGAGTATGCGGCTGATACAGACACTGTTCAGCTACTGGATAATTCAATTACGAGCAGCGCCCATGGCAGTCAATTTCTGTGCGGTATCTTGAGCCCTCATTAAAATGGGGCATTAATAGCGTCCATTACTGGCGCATAAAATCAGCCACTATAAAGCTTCGGATGCGAGCCGGCGTGTCTCATTTTCATGAGACAGGGTCATGCCCAAGAGCATGATTGCTAACACGCAGCCGCCGGCCAGTAGGGCAAAACCGCCGTCCCAGCCATAACTATCGACGGTATAACCCATCATTATGTTTGCCACTACCGCGCCGCCCAAATAGCCAAAGATACCCGTCAGGCCCGCCGCAGTCCCCGCTGCTTTTTTTGGCACCAGTTCCAGAGCGTGCAAACCTATTAGCATTACTGGGCCATAAATTAAAAATCCGATGGTGATTAGCGCTGCCATATCGATCGTTGGGTTGCCCGGTGGATTAAACCAGTACACCAGTAATGCAATCAGCACGAGTGACATAAACAGAATGCCTGCTGGAGCCCTCCGTCCTCGAAACCAGCGGTCACTGACATAGCCACAGAGTAGGGTTCCGGGGATGCCTGCCCACTCGAACAAAAAATAAGACCAGGAGCTTTCGTTAACCGTGAACTGTTTGACCTCACTGAGGTAAGTCGGTGCCCAGTCGAGCACGCCGTAGCGGATCAGATATACAAAAGCATTGGCGCCCGCGATGTACCAGAGTATTTTATTCCTCAGCACATACTTGAAAAAAATATCGCGACCAGACAGCTCTCGTTCGCAATCGTCGCTATAGTCGCTGGGGAAGTCCTGGCGGTGAATCTCGATCGCTGCTAGGCCACAGGACTGTGGCGTATCTTTCATAGTGAGGAGCAGCATTACTGCTAAGACGACAGCCACCATGGCCGGCAAATAAAACGCGCTGTGCCAGTCATTGAACCAAGCCATCCCGAGAATAAACAGTGGGCCGATCAATCCGCCACCAACATTGTGTGCGACGTTCCAGACGGAAACAACTCTGCCTCGTTCATTGCCAGAATACCAGTGCACAATCGTGCGTCCACAGGCCGGCCAACCCATACCCTGAAACCAACCATTCAAAAATAACAGCACAAACATAATGCTGATGCTGCTTGTTGCCCAGGGGGCAACACCAAAGGTAAGCATAATACAAGCCGAGCAAAACAGTCCCGCGGCCATAAAATAGCGGGGATTACTTCGATCTGAAACACTGCCCATTAGAAACTTGCTCAGGCCGTAGGCGATGGAGACAGCAGACAGTGCAACTCCCAGTTCGCCCTTACTGAAGCCATGCTCATCGATCAAAAATGGCATTGCTAGGGTAAAGTTTTTTCGCACTAGATAATAGCCAGCATAACCAAAGAAAATGGCGAGAAATACTTTTATCCTCAGTCCGCGATACTCGGCATCGGCACGATCAGTTGGCAGCGCGGGGATATGTTTCGCTGGCTTGAAAATTCCATACATTAGTAATTTGTCTCGGCGGCAGGTGACGTAAACAACTCGCGTTGTATGGCTCGTAATCTACAGGTTATAAAGTATAGTCCCAGACCAATCTACTCGACCTGTGACCTTGGGTGCTGCCAGAATAGCAATGGCGCAAGTGCCTTGTAGCGTTTGAACGTCGACGGGAAACAATTTAAAAACACTCATGCCTTTCGCCTTAGCTTCATCATTTTTAGGCAATTACTCAAATGGATCAACGTCTACTTTTACCCACAGTGGATTACTGTAAGCATATTTTCCAGCGGCATCTTTAACCACCAAGCTGAACCAGGTGTCGACCTCAGGCTTCACCTCAAATTCAACGTCAACTGGTTCTGCACCGCGGTCCTCTAGGATCAATGACTGAACTTGAATGCCTTGTTCGATTAGATGTACCGACGCTAGACCTTGAATTGATTGTAGCTGGTAGCCTAGATTAAGCATTTCACCGACAGTCCGGAATATTTCAGAGCCAAACATTATCTCCGGGTAGATGAGCGGACCCTGACTTGCGTAGCTGTGCCCAGCTTTTAGCGATCGAATGAAATTTTCCGCCGTTAGCTCTCCCGGCACATGAACATAGCTTCTTGCCGCACCCGACATGTTCTCAGTTATGTCCCAGATATCGTGGACATCAGATCCTGCGGCAAAATAAGCGGGTTTGCCACTGTTCCATAACTGCCACGTGCGGCTCAGTGTCTGGGGAACGTGATCACTGGTTATCTCGACCAAATCAAACCCTTCGTCGTAACCTCCCGGAACGGCATTGCCTACCACCCCATTGCGCATAACCGTCTTCTCTAGGCTAGTGAAATAGCCATAGTCGCCATAGGGGTGATTGGCATGTATCACCTTTGCGCCTAAGCGTCTGGCCTCGGCAAAAATATCCTGCACCTTAGCCTGGCCAACGTCGATGGCGATACTTTTGCCGCTATCTATAGGGTAAGCATTAAAGTGGCCCCAGGAGGGCGACAACTCCGTGCCCGCAATAAATGGCATCCCTCGACTCGCAGCCAGTCTCCCCATCGCGGCGTTGTTGACAGTCGAATCGTGATCAGTGAGGGCCGCGACATCTACTCCGGCAGCCATTTCCGAACGCAGCACAAACCCGGGGGCGGTATGACCATCCAATACGTCGGAGTGGTGGTGCAGATCGGCACTATACCAACCTCGCTGCTGGGGGCTGGCCATTACGGCTATGGTCACAGTCTTCTCTGCTCGATCACCGGGCGCGAGACTGAGGGGAACGCTCTGTATGGCGGATGTAAAACCCCCTCCCGCTGAAACAGTGAATTCATATTTGCCGGCAGCCATCTCAACCTCGACAACACCACGACGCTCTAATTCGGTATAAAAAACCTTTTCACCAAAGTATCGAATTAAGGGTTTATTACCTTTTTCAATGGCAATTCGTGCATCGAGTGGCTGCTCAGTTTTCTGGTCTACGATCCTGAAATTAATCGTAGCGGGTTTGCCCATATCTGCGAAGTTATGTTCAAGATGGGCGCCAGAGGCTACTGATATCGATCGCGGCGCACCGTTTGCGTATCCAGCTGCCGTTGCATATAAATCGTAGCGTCCTATTGGCAGGACCATTTCATATTGGCCCTGTTCGTCCGTCAGAGTCCAGGCATAGGGCCTTCCTCCGGCGCTGACTATGACGGCGGAATCGGCCGTAATGCCTCCCGTTGTGTCCAAAACCCGGCCAAAAACTTTACCATTGGGTAAGTCGGTGCGATTGATCTCGATCCGCACAAACTCAGTCAAATTGGCACTATTTTCGATTTGTAGCCAGGCCTCGAACTCCTGCACCGCGGTGGATGCGAGATCGTGTTGAATATAGCGATCACGAGCGGTGTAGCTCAGGTGAGTAGAAAAAGCCGCGTGCAGACCCAACGCCCAGCCCCTGTCGTAAAGCGCAGACCAATCCCCAAGCGCTGCATCGTCCGGTGCTAACTCAGACGCAGAAAATCCTGGCATCCCGAAATCAAACCCCGAGTTCTGCCACATAACGTAGCCACTGAGAAGATCGGGTAGTGTCTGTTCTCCATGGTTTACCATGCGGGTATGCAGGCGAATAAGATTGCTCTGCGCCCTGATTTCAAAACGCGTTTCGAGCTCCACTTCACCCCAATCACGCTGCACCAGCACAACGACTAACTCAGGCGTATTGGTTTCTAGTTCGACGCTCTGATGTTTGGAGGGCCATGCCGACCAATTGTTGGGCATAAAATCCACCAACGCAGCAATGTCACGTTCGACGACCCCGTCACGAACAATGGCTATATCGAGCATGCCACCCGCGGCGACACCCCAGGGTGAGGGTGTATCAACGGCAAATGCAACTGCGAAAAACTGATTGCGAATTGTTATGGCGCTGGCGCCAGTAGCATCGCCCTGAGGGATGGTTGTGGGACCGATAAAGACGGACAGAGAATGATTATCGACGACGTTGTCTTCTGATGGTTTGGAAGGCTCTGAGCAACCGGCAATCGTTAAAAAAGCCAAAATCGCTGTCAGCATTGTAAAGTTCATCGTAAATGTCTCCTAGGTCCGGACCTTTAAGCACATCAACACAGCCGCAGGGTTTCTCCTATAGATTAGGACAGGGCCACAAATTTGGCGATAGCTAAGCCGATAAAGTAGATTACAGGTTATAGGCTGCCGACCGCAATAGCAGTCTCACAGAGCCCTGCTGACGTCCTTGACTCTCCCCACACTAATAGAGTCCTCTGTAATTTGGTTTGTTTTAGTCCTACAGGCCTCTACTGAGGACTCACACGTGCTATGTTTAGCTTTTATAAGGGAGCCGTCTGCGCAGGACTCATGAGAATTGGGTAGGCTCTTGTTACTGGCCTAATTTTAATAGGTGAATTAAAAGACAGAGAGTATGATTTTGCAATGCCCAGATTAATAAGGAGCTATCTATGTCAAATATAGGGTTTAAAGCGGTGTTCGTTGTTTCATTGATAATGGCGCTACCAAGCTACTCTTTTAGTGCTGATATCAATATGCCCTTCGGGCAGAAGGCGTTTGAGATTTATAAGACATCTGTCGAGATGCGTACGGCAGATGGCCAGCATAAGGTGCCAGCATTAGCGCGATATCTGGCTTCAGAATTTCAAAAAGGGGGCTTTCCTGAAGAGGATATCCACGTTCTAGAAATAGCGGATACTGCGGCGCTTGTCGTCAGGTATCGGGGTGATGACTCCTTAGATAAAAAGCCGATTAGTATCTCAGCCCATATGGATGTCGTTGATGCATTGAGAGAGGATTGGGAGCGAGATCCCTTTACCTTAGTAGAGGAGAACGGCTATTATTTTGGCCGAGGCACGGTCGATGATAAGCTCGGAATGACCGCAGTGACTGCGGGTTTTTTGCGACTTAAAGCCGAGGGTTGGGTGCCGGGTCGCGACCTCATTATTGCCTTTTCTGGTGATGAAGAAACCAGCATGAACAGCACCAAGGCGTTGGTCAATGAGTATCGAGAACTCACTGACAGTGAGTTCGTATTAAATGCTGATACAGGCGGTGCATTGATTCCTGAAAACGGCGGTCGCCCCGCCAGTTTTGGGATGCAGGCGGCGGAAAAAACCTATGTTACCTGGGATCTAACGGTTCGGAATCCGGGGGGGCATAGCAGCCAACCGAGAGAAGACAATGCGATTTATGACCTCGCACAGGCGTTAACTAAGATTCAGGAATACAAATTCCCGGTGAGTTATAACGACCTGACTTTGGCCTATTTCAAGGGTACGGGCGCCCGAACCCAAGGTGATCTAGGTAAGGCAATGCGTGACTTTTCTGTTAATCCAAAAGATGCGGCTGCGATTGCAATTCTGCGTTCGAACAGCAGCTTTGTGGGTACATTAGGAACTACCTGTGTCGCCACGATGCTGCGCGCAGGTCACGCCGAAAACGCCTTACCCCAATCCGCGACGGCGACTGTCAACTGTAGGGTGTTTCCTGGCGCAGGTGTTGAGGAAACACTGACGCGGCTGAGGGTTGCAGTGAATAACCCCGCCATTGAGTTTATTTTGCTGGACGAAGTGACTGAGTCCGACGCGTCACCTTTGCGTAAAGACATCATGTTGGCCTTGCAAAAAGCCATTAATGTCAAATATCCGGGATTGGAAATTATTCCCAGCATGTCATCTGGTGGCACTGATGGCATGCACTTTAGGGCAGCGGGAATTCCCAGTTACGGCGTAAATGGTCATTACGGAAAATCCAGTGATAGTTTTTCACATGGTTTGAATGAACGGGTATTGGTTGAAAACTTTTACGATAACATTGCGCATTGGTACGTGCTTTTACAGGCAGTTGCAGGTAAGGGCTAGCCATAGGGCGCGGGTCTGCTTTATGCGGGCAGTTTTTTCGTGGTGGCATGGTCAATTCCAAGCGCCATGATCTGATGTCTGAATGACCCGGCAGAGCACCGTAAATTAAGGTTCGGAGCCATCTGAGTAGGCTGCGGCTGGCCATATTTTATATCGCGCCCATCTTTTTGATCTGGCTGGGAAGGGGCTTAGGTCTCTCTGCGGTGTATTCCTTTAAACCCACTAAAAGACCATAAATTGTAGTATTCTTCGTCAAACATAAGCTCTAGGTCAGGCGATGAGCTTCGATTAACGAATAGGGGGCTGCGTAGAATGGCATTAATTTTATTGGAGTTAATATTGGCTGAGTTGCTATGACTGCTGAATCTGAGGCTGAGGGCACGCTTGAAGCTGCCATCAGAAATACGGAGCGATTACTTGAGATAGACCCGAAATTGGCGCTTGAGCAAGGGCAAGAAATTCTGAATCAGGTTCCCAATTATCCCCCTGCTCAGTTATTGTTGGTTACAGCGCTGCGCCATTGTGGCAACTTCCCACTAGCCCTAGAGAGAATTTCAGCGGTCTTGCCCGCTCAGGTTAATTGGGCCGCTGCGCATTATGAACATGCCCTATTACTTGCCTGTCTGGGGAGAGGAGATGAGGCAATAGCTGCTCTTAGGGCAACGGTCGCTCTAAAACCTCAGCACCCGGAGGCCTGGCGACTGCTTGCAGACCACTTGATGGCGGTAGGTGATTCCGATGGCGGTGATGAGGCCTATGCTCGCCATATTCGAAGTTCGGTTGGCGACCCTCAGTTGCAGCAGGCTGCTAGCGCGATGATCGCCAATGATATCCCAAAAGCGGAATCTCTTCTTAAGGCGCAATTAAAGAAAGTGCCGACGGATGTGCCCGCCATCCGCATGTTAGCCGAAGTAGCGGTGCGCTGTGGTAACAATGATGATGCGGAAAAACTACTGGCGCGATGTCTTGAGCTGGCCCCTGGTTTTACTGCCGCCCGGTACAATTACGCCACATTGTTACATCGCCTCAACAAATCTTCTCAGGCACTGGTTGAAATCGAACGCTTGTTACTGGCCAGTCCCAGTAACCCCAGCTATCGAAACTTGACGGCGGTTATTCTCAGTCGTGTTGGCGACTACGAGCGT
>Ga0222630_1000895_pt1 | contig 14335 bp, 22 predicted proteins | sample AntAcemetagenom3_FD_179842 | JGI IMG/M metagenome (GOLD analysis project Ga0222630, IMG submission 179842) | Saline water microbial communities from Ace Lake, Antarctica - #3 | ecosystem: Environmental > Aquatic > Non-marine Saline and Alkaline > Saline | place: Antarctica: Ace Lake | collected...
GCCTCAGAGCACCCGACCTCACCATAAACGTTAGGACAGTCCGATGACCGCAACCATAACCGGACCAGCTAGCTCTATCTTCCCCACGCTCGTAATGGAATACGAGACGGCCAAAACCTCGAAGAATATCTTCCACGAGATTATCGGCAAGTCTGAGCCCGACGTAAGCCTCGAGTTGGACACCACACGCGCGGGGACACTGAATCTATTCTTCGAGTACAAAGATGACGCCTGGGACGCTTACACAGCGCTCGCCACCGGGATACCCTTCGCGCTGGCCGACACCGACACGCCGGAGGTCAATATGAACTTCGCGCGGGACGGACGGATGATTATGAAGCTAACCGACGATCGTAAGCACTGGGTGATTGAGATGGAGTATCGGGAGACCGTCTGATGGCATCCGTTATCGACCGGCATAGCATCACGGCCACAATCGACCCGCTAGCTATCGAGCTGGCCGTCATTGAAGGCAGTCTAAGCCTGGACGAATCCAGAGCGCCATACGCGGAAATGCAGCTAGTCGCGGCCTTCCCTAGCGACTCGGACCTCGAGCTAATCGACATCACAGCACAACCCCTGCGCATATCGGGGGAAATCCGGCAAGACTTCGGCATAATCTGGAGCCTCGCCACACTGACCGCTTTAGGTGGTGGGGCCGTCTCAGTTATCACCGACTTCGGAGGTGTCAGCCCGTCTTCTATAACGAACCGGCTATTCGGATCGTGGAACCCTAGGGCACGAGCGTCGCAGGTCCGGCCTTATGACCTCTACATAACAGAGCGCTCTATTGACGCTAATAAGAGGCAGCTAACCATCCAGGCAAGCAGTGACGAATCCCGCATGATAAGCGACACCCTCGTCGCAGGCACAAGCTACAACCCGGCAAGCACAGACCTCGCCACGATTGTCCAGCTCGTCCTAGATCGTTACGACGCAGACTTAGAGCCCGGATACTCCACTGGCACAGTCGCCGAAGCCGACGCGACAATCTGGGAGCCCGGCCACAAAGCCTGGGACTACCTCGACGACTTCCTCGAGGCCGCATCGCTCCGAGTGTGGTCGGACGAGACCGCTAAATGGTATCTGACACCACGGCAGACACTCGCCCCCGGTCAACTAAACGTCACACCCACTAATACGATGATCACCCACGTCGACACAATGACCTACAACCCGACATTCTTCTATGACGCTGTGGTCATCGAGTACCGCTGGGTGAACGCCCTAAACGCTAACCAAGTCGCCTACGACTTCGCAGGGAACACCGTCCCGCGCGCAGCGCTAAGCCTTCGACGTAACGACACCGTATTCCCGGGCGCTGGCGCAGCTCAAGGCATCCTCGACCGCATGGAAGGCCGCGGCCGAGTGATCGACGTGGACGCTGTATCTCGCTACACGGCAACCCCAGGGCAGGCCGTCACCATCACACCGCCGACCGGCTTCGACCAAAACGGCTTTCTAGTGTCGGTCGAGTGGAGCTTCCCCAGCGCACAGATGACGATCGTCTCGAGGAACCTCACAACGAACCCGGTCACCTCATGGCTATCCCCGTTACTAGCTTTATTTTCGGTAAGCGACCTAACCGATATTGGCGGGAACGCAGTAGCCAATCTGACCGCAATCCCAGGCGACGACCTGACCGCTATCACTAACGCGCTTGAAGACACATCGACCGGTGTGGAGTGGGACGAGGTATCCGTCGGTGTGTCGTGGGATACTTTCTTACAACCCTAGGAGATAGACATGGCTAACGGAGACGCAGCAGCCGCGCTCGGCTTTGACATTGTGGCACCAACCGACGACGTCCGGGAAGGCTATTCCGAGATAAACAAGTCCCGCGACTACATCGCCGAGGACATCACCTCGGGCACACGCTCGGCAGCGCAGATTACGACCGGAATCTTCTCGCCCGACCGGCTTCCCGTTATCTCAGTCGCAAAGGGTGGCACCGGGGCGACGAACGCGGCGGACGCTAGGACCAATCTCGGAGCCGCGCCCGCCACAGACATCGCAGCTTTACAAGCACTAATTGACGACCTAACCACACGAATAGAAGCCTTGGAGGCCTAAGAATGCCAACCGGACCGGGAGGGCTAGACGCTAATGGTGTCTGGCAATATGGAGAAGACGACACCGAGGCGCTAGCTTCGGACCTACTGAATCTTGGAATGGGATCGGTGTCGACCGTGGTCGGAGCCCTCGGCTCTGCCACAATTCTCCAAGTGTTATCCGCAACAAAAACCGACACGTTTAGCACTACTAGCACGAGCTTTATAGACGTCACGGACCTCACGCTTACGCTCACACCGGCCGCTACTTCGAGTAAGGTGCTTGTGTCTTTCAGCATCAACCTGGGAGTGCCGAACACGGCAGGGGTTCAAGTCCGCCTAATGCGTGACTCCACTCCTATTGCGATTGGAGATGCTGGCGGAGCTAGCCAGAAACAGTCCAGCGCACAGACCTACCCTGGCATCAACACCGACACACGAAACAGGTCTATGCAGTTTCTTGACTCGCCTAACACGACATCAGCAACGGTTTACAAGCTCCAGATCATCACCAACACGAGCATCGTGTATGTGAACCGAAGCTCTGCGGATAGCAATACGGCTTATGGCGGGCGCACAGCTTCAACAATTACAGCTATGGAGGTTACCGGCTAATGGATATTTCGAAGGTACTTACTCAGCGCTACCCGGGGGAACAATGGATCCTAAACGGCGACCACTACGTCGGACTCGAGTGGCTCTCAGAATCGACGAAACCAACGGAGAAGGCCCTGCAAAAAGTGTGGGCAAGTGTCGACGCGGAAATCGCAGCGGCAGCGCAAGCCAAACTAGACGCTAAAGCCTCCGCTATTTCGAAACTGGAAGCTCTCGGCCTAACGGTCGACGAAATCCAAGAAGCCTTCGGCTTGGAGAGCTAACCATGGAATTGCGCTCCCCCGTGATGAGCCCGAGGATTAGTAGTCCCTTCGGTTACAGGGTGCACCCCATAACAGGGCAGCGCGGGAAGCTCCACAAGGGTATCGACTACGCGAACACCGGCTACATCCACGCGGCCGCTAACGGCAGAGTTCGCAAAGTCGGCTACAACCCAAACAAGCGCAGCGGGTACGGGCACTACATCTACATCGACCACGGAGCCGGGCTCCAAACCCTCTACGCTCATATGCTACGGGCGTCGCCCTTCAAGGTCGGGGACCGAGTAAAAGCCGGTGTGGAGATTGGAATTATCGGAAGCTCTGGCGCTTCAACCGGACGCCATCTTCACTTCGAGACAATCCGCAACTGGCGGCGCGTGGACCCTGCGCAATATCTAAACTGGGCTCGCGTTGTGGTCAAGGTTACGGGCCGTTACGACCGGCAAACGAAAATCGGGTGGCAGAAGTTTCTTACCCGCAACGGGCACTACACGGGGCTCATCGACGGCGTGGTCGGACGGATGACAGTGAAGGCTATCCAGCGATCCCTACAGGACTTAGCAACCCATCGGAAGCCATTCGTGAACGGTCGTCTAGATCGTTTCACCAAGCTCGCCCTGCAGAACCGACTCGCAGCGCTACCCTACGATGGCATCTGGGGACGCCTGACAATGACCAAGCTTCAAAATGCCCTAAACGCTGGGAGCTACAGTGGACCAAGATAGCCGGACGCTCGCTACTGTAGTCACGAGCCTGCAAAAGTCACTCATAAGGATTGAAACCAAGCTCGAACTACGCGCCGACCATGAAGCTCGTATCCGATCGCTGGAGCAGGGCATGGCTCGACACGCATGGATAAGCTCACTAATTACCGCTGGCCTCACGGCCGGAGTCGTCACGATCGCAAACCTAGCCATAACCGGAGGAATCTAATGTCAGACCAAACCCCAGCACAGTCATTTCTACCGCGCGCAACCCGCGTCTACATCTACCAGATCGTCGCAGCTACCGCTCCGCTGCTTGTCGGAATCGGAATCATCACCGAGGGCGTAGCTCAAAACTTGCTCGCTATCTTCGGAGCCCTGCTCACTATCGGAGCTAGCGGGCTCGCTCTCAAAAACGTATCGGGCTAATAATTGCACCAGCGCAGCCGGTGAGATGACCGGCTGCGCTTAGTTGCGTCTCGGCTTCCGACTCGTAATAGCCGCCTGCGATCCCGCAGGAATGAAGCCAAAACCAAGACCCCGACGACTCGTGGATCGTCGGCGCGTCTATCGCATCTCTGTCTAAACTGTCTAGGATATCCATAACGTTAATTGTCGCCGATACAACTGACACGATAGAAGGGCCGAGAATCCATGCTAAGACGAGAAACACATCTCAAGGTACAAACACTCTATACAAGACCTGATAAGGCGTTAGAGCTAATCCTGGGGCTTGCGATGTTGTCTGGAGTCCAGTCGATCATCATAATCTTGATGGTAATCCTATGAGCATCGAGTCGATGAGCCTTGTGTTACATCATTCTAAAGCGAGGGGCACCGCGAAGATTGTACTACTTGGCATCGCTAACCACGAAGGCGACGGCGGCGCTTGGCCGGCTGTAGCAACTCTGATGCGTTATGCAAACACAGATCGCCGAAGCGTTCAGCGCGCTATCCAAAAGCTAGTCGACCTGGGGGAGGTGCAAGTCCTCAAGCAAAAAGGCGGGAGCGATATGACTCATTCCGCATTTAGGCCTAACCTGTATCGGGTGAAGGTTTTCTGTCCCTACACCTGCGATCGCAGCTCACAGCACCGGCTAAAGCATTCTGCGCTCCCCGGCTTCGAGTGGATTGAACCGGACCAGCCAATGACTAGACCCCGCGTCGCTAGAGACGCCCCCCCCGTGGTCACAGCGACGCCCGAACCGTCCCTTAACTCTAATGGGAGACTTAAAGAAGAAACTATAGTTATTAGGGCGTCTAAAAAGACCGACGCCTGCGTGAGACCCGATGGACACCTAAGGGCCGAAGAAGGGCAAGAGTGTTTCTGGTGTGGGAAATGAATCCCGCGCAGCACAGAGACTTCGACAAGATCATCTATTTAGCGTCCAAGTCGCGCACTGTCTCAAAACACGAAGCTTTATCCATGCAAGAATCCCACGAGGTATTCGTCGAATATGCTAAGAAACTTCTGGATCAAGTAGAGGATGGAACGCTAAGTGAGTGGGAGGTCCAGCATCACCTATGGGCGATGCACGCGACCGTCCAGACAAGAATAAGAAGACTCAAAGACCGCCAGATAAGGAATGGAAAGTGACAACTATGAAGGACCCGATCGCTCTCATGCACGAAGCAACCCAAACCATCGACCAACTAATGCACGAAGTCGACCGCGCGCTAAAGGAAGTCGACCGGGCTAGAAGAATGGCGATCAAACTCGAGCAGACCATGATCGACCTCGAGGAAAACGAGATACTTGCCCTTGCTCGGAAATTAGACGGCAAAGAGCTACATTCAGAGCGTGAGGAAGATGACCTTCTGAGCGGGACAAACAAAATCCAACTACGAGCACAGGACATTATCTTCAATGAACTTACAACCCAACGAAAGCGCGACAATCGAGACAACTAGCTACACCGTCCCAGTAGACCCAATGGAGGCTTTACAATGCGAGTCATGCCAGTAACCATCTTCGCAATCCTGATCGTCGTATGCATAGCGTTTCTGCCTAGCCTTAGCAACTGGGGGATGCTCCTAGTCGGCTGTAGCCTATGGATCGCCCTCGTCTCAGTAGTCGCCTATCAAAGTCGCGGGCGTGACTAGCCATCACCGAAAGGTCAAGCACTCGAGCAAAGCACCAAGAGTCCGGGAGCTGATCACTAGCAGGCTTCCCCTGCCTTGTGTGGACTGCGGCCATCCCGTATTCGCTGAGCAGAGATGGCACGTCGGCCACCGCGTACCAGCGAGCCAAGGCGGGCAGACAACCATCCAGAATTGCGGCCCCAGTCATGTGAAGTGCAACCTCAAAGCTGGAGGGAAGCTCGGAGCCCAGGCCCGTAACAAGTACCGTAATCAGAAGAAAGATATCCGCGAATGGTAACCTCCGTCAAAGAATCGCAGTCTTTCTTTGAGAGTCCCCCCGTACCTCCGCTAGCTTTCCAGAAAACTTTCTCTCTCAGGGAGTGGGAAACGAAGCGGAGCGACGGGATCACTCCCGCATATTGCTCGAAGCTCGACGATACGGAAACTAAACGGCAAGAGTTTCTAAAGGGTGCTGAGCTTATGGGCTTTCTAAATAATCCGGGGGAACTAAAACCGCAGCAGTTACTAATCGCCGACGTGCTCAATTCTGACCTAGATGCCTTCGCAATCCAGATGCCTAGACGAGCATCAAAGACGACCACAATCTTTCTTATGCTTGTAGGACGCTGCGCATCGAGGCCCAATTACCAGGTGACATTTTCGGCACAGTCTGGAGTCGCATCGTCGAGACGTTTCCGCGAATGGGCTAACCTTCTAGATCGCGTAAGCCCTCCACCATTCCACGACCCCTTCAACCGGCCGCGCTCTAAGAGTCGGATGCTCACACTATTCGGCGACGACCACGTTTTCCACGAAGACCGTGGCTTCCGCATCCTCCGAGGTGCCGCTAACCAGCGCATAGAGTTTGCAAACGGCTCGAGCTTTCTAGTGCTCAAACCGGAAGCCGAAGCCTACCGAGGCGAAGCCGCCGATGTCTCATGGATCGACGAAGCTCAACAGATCGACCCGCTTCAAGGCGAAGACCTACTGGCCGCCATCCTTCCACTGCAAGACACTAAACCCGGAGCGTCGCTCATCATCTCAGGGACGGCCGGCGAAGCGCGGACCGGCATCTTCTGGAACTACCTCGAGCGAGCGCGAAACAAAGACAAGACCATCGGGATCGTCGACTTCGCAGCGCCGGAGAATACTCACTGGGAAACCATCGAAGACGAAGACGAAGCGATGGCACTACTCCAAACCTGTCACCCCGGAATCGGCACCCTCACCACCATCGAGAAGATGGTCAAGAATTACCGATCTATGGCGAAGCCACAATGGGCTCGAGAGTATCTCTCAATATGGCCGGAGACCTTTGGGACGACCGCCATCAAGCCAGAGACGTGGCAACACGCGACCCTGAAGACCAAGAAGACCAAACCCTCGAAGATGGCCTTCGGGCTTGCCATCAAACCGGGAGGATCGGCAGCGTCCATCGTCGCCGCATGGCGCGACCAATACGGCACCGCCTACGTCGAGGTCGTAGACCACCGTCAGGGCACCGCATGGCTGCCGAAGCGTATGCAAGAGCTAACCCAAAAGTATCGCGGGAGCACGATCGCCTACGACGACATCGGCGAAGGCAAAGCGACAGCTAACGAGTGCGCACCGTTACAGCCGCGCGTCAAGCTCAAGATGCAGACCTACCGGGAGACCGGGGCCGGCTGTATCCAGATACTCCGAGACCTCGACCGTGGCACCATCAAACACTTCGACCAGATATCCCTAAACGAGGCAGTGATGCGGGCGGGGAAGCGTGACATCCGTGGAGACGCTGGGCAATGGCTATGGACCACGCTCACACCCGGCGACGACATTACCTCGCTCGACGCGGCAACTAGGGCTCTCCGCAACTGGGACCAATACTACGCGAAGGGTGCTAAGAGTGTACCGGCAGGAGTAGTGATCGCTGAGTCATGATGCGCTTCGACAAGAGCCCGGACAGCGTCGTCGTGACCTGCGACGAATGCGGAAGCTTGTGGGCCACGATCGCACTCAGCCTGAACGAGGCCGCGCGAAAGTCACTAGAGCACGAACGGCAAGTGCACAAAGTCCCAGTCGGTAATACTCAGGGCTACAACATCATCTACAGCGCGACGCGCCGCGGCCGGTAATCTGCAAGTGTTCTAGGGCAGAATATACCCATGGGACTACTCGACCGTTTCAAGCTTCCGTCATACATCGCTATGACCCCGGCGTCCGACTACCCGGCTAACCGTATGGCTCGCGCTGGCATCGTCTCGCCATGGGCTGAAGGGCAGCTGCAAGAGTTCGTCTGGAATGACATCTTCGGGACCGACACCGTACCCGTTACACGGATAGAGGCTATGAGCCTACCTTCGGTCGTCGTTGCTCGAGGCTTGCTACTTGGAGCGCTCGCAGGTCGGCCCTTGCGGGCGCTCCGAGGGCAAGAGCTAATCGACCCCCAACCGGCATGGCTCTACCGGACAGACACAGACCTCCCACCGTGGCACCGTATGGCGCACACCCTCGACGACATCATCTTCTACGGCTCGAGTCTTTGGGCCGTAGAGCGTGGAGCTGAAGGTCAGATCACCGATGCCGTGAGAGTCCCGTGGGACCGCTGGGAGGTAGACCCGACCGGGGACATTCTCATAGACGACATCTATCCGGACCGTAAATCGGTGATCTACTTCCCCGGACCCTTCGAGGGCTTGCTAAACGTCGCAGGACGGAGCATCCGCGCAGCGGTGGACCTCGAGGGCTCATGGGCTGGCAGGGCGCGCACACCGTCCCCCGCGATCGTGCTCGAGGAAAAAGAAGACAACGGAATGACACAAGCGGAAGCTTCCGCATACGTCAAAGCCGTCGCCGCAGCACGACGCGACCCCGACGGTACCGTGATGTATATCCCTTATTCTTTGAACGCCCGCTTCGAGGGCAACACCTCCACCGACCTTATGATCGAAGCGCGGAACGCAGTCAAGCTCGACATTGCTAACTTCCTAAACGTACCAACCGCGATGCTCGACGCAGCACTCCCCAAAGCGTCCCTAAACTATGAAACACAAGACGGCCGGCAGGAAGCCTTTATCGAGCGCCTTCCCTACTGGACCGAACCAATCGAAGCGCGATTGTCCATGGATGACGTCTGCCCTCGAGGGCAGCGTATCCGCTTCGACGTGAGCCCAAACTCTAACCGACCCGGTGGACAAACCGGACCATACACGGAGGACTAAATGACTACGACGTATATCGAGGCCGGAAACCTTACCGCTTCAATCGCAGACAGAATCGTCACAGGACTGCTACTCCCCTTCGGGGAAGTAGGTCGCACTAACATCGGCAAGTTTGCTATCGACGGTCCTGGGATTATCGACATCCCTAACGATGTCACCGTCTTGCAAGCGAACCTAGAGCACGATCAGATGGAGCCCGTCGCTCGCATCCTGACCGCAACAGAGACCCCCTCCGGAATTGTCGCCACTTTCAAGGTCGGCGAGAATCCCGAAGGTGACGCCCTACTCGCCGAAATCGAGGACGGCAAAGTAACCGGAAAACTCAAAGCATTATCAGCGGAGGTAAAAAACGTGGTAATCAAAGCAGGGAAGGCCATATCCGGAGTACTCACCGGCGCAGCCTTCGTCAATACTGGAGCATTCCCTGGAGCCCGCGTAATGGCGGCCGACACTGTAGACGAGGAAACTATCGTCGAGGTAGACCAGGACATCGAAGAAGTGGACACGACAACCGACTCGGCTGTCATCGAAACTCTCGAAGATGAATATACCGACGAGAACGGCGACATCTGGAAGCGAGTAATCACTCGCACGAAGGCAGTCGACGGAGACGTCGTAACAATCGACGAACACGTCGAACTAACCCCAATGGCCGCCGAAACGCAGCCCGAACAAACAACGGAGGAACCCCCAGTGGACGCACCACTTAACGCACGAGTCCCCGAAACCCTCAAGGCTTCGGCGACCACAGTAGACCGTAAGGCCGAGGCATCCGTCGCCGACGTCTTCAAGATGATCTCGCAGGCCCGCCAGACCGGCGACCGTCGGCTCATGGCAGCACTCGAAGACGTCGCAATCTCAGGCGAGGCCGCAGTCGGCACCGCTACCGTAGTCCCCCAGTATGTAGGGGAATTGTGGAACGGCCGCCGCTTCAACCGTAAGGTTATCCCTAACCTCGCATCTGCTCCCCTCACCTCGACCACTGTCACAGGCTGGCGCTTCACCACTGAGCCCGCTGTAGCAGCTTGGGCAGGTAACAAAGCAGACGTGCCATCTAACGCCCCCGTGGCAGAGTCCTACAGTGTCGCAGTCCAGCGTTTCGCTGGAGCCTGGGACATCGCCCGCGAGTTCGTGGACTTCAACCAGACCGACGTGCTCGAGGCAATGATGGGCTACGCAGTGGACAGCTACGCAAAGCAGTCCGACAACTACGTCCTAACGCAGGCGCTCACCGCTGTAGGCGCTGGTACTGCTGTGGGGACCATCCCCGCTGGCATCGCCGAATCCTTGGTGAAGCTCGTCCGTGGCTCGTTGAACGTGATCACTCAGGCCGACGCGCTGCCAACCTTCGCAATCGTCGCAACCGACGTCTACGAGGAACTGGCACTAATCCAGACGAATAACGCTTTGGAGTTTCTTAGTATGAGCCTGAACCTCGAAGGCGGAGACATGGAGGGCTTTAAGATTGTCCCCCACGCTTCCCTCGACGCTGGGGACGTGCTCGTCGGAGCCCGCGACGCCATCACCGTTATGGAGCTTGCCGGCTCACCGATCCGCGTAAACGCTCTCGACATCGCTAAGGGCGGCGTCGACGAGGCAGTCTTCGGTTATGTGGCAGCACGAATCGACAGCACCGACGGCTTGTCTCGCATCATCAACAACGCCTAACCGCTAACAGAGCAAAGGGGACACCATGACTTACTTCTACGTCGGAGATATTCCGGCCGAAGACTTCGTGGTGTCCCCTTCACTCAATAACGACGCCATACAGCTACACGGGCAAGATGTCGCCGAAGTACTTCTCACAGACCCTCCCGGGACCACCGTCACGACGCTAACCGGCACAGTGAGCGGGCAGGACGTAGACGTGACCTTCCCCGCCGATGTCTCCGTCTTTACGACCGCAGGCATCTACACGCTAGTCGTCGTCATCGACAAGACCGCGGAACCGGGAAGCGACGGCGTTATCCAAGCCGACCCAATCCGCATCGTCGCCGACGACACCGGAGACGAATGGGCAACGCTCTCACTCGCCCGCGACCAATGGATAGACGCCCGCACAATCGAAGACGCCATGCTCTACGACCTACTCGCACTCTCGAAGTCTCAGATACTCGAATATGCGCCCGTGCTAGCCGACGGTGTGGCCTTCCCCCTCACTTACCGAATGGCACAAATCACACAAGCCAAAAACGTTTACAACGGATCGCTAGTCGACGCTGGGACCGGCGACATCGGGAACGACACTTTCACTATTCGACCCTTCCCCCTCGACTGGCAAGTTAAGCAGATGGTACGCCCTCGACGTGGTACTCCGGTGGTGGCCTAATGTCTATGCGCTCCGCAGCAGTCTCAGCGCTCACTGGCGCAATGCCTACGACGTGGACGGTCATCGACGACGAACGCTCGCTCAATAACATCCGGCAGCCGACGATGATCGTCTCGGTCCGAACTATCGAGCCCGCAGACTTCGCTCCGCTGTCTCACCTAATCGTAACGATGGCCGTCATCGTCCTATCGCCACACACCGACGCTACAGCTTCCGAAGACGAACTGGACACTTTACTGGTCGCAGCTTTAGCCGGTATCGGATCGCTTCCAAATCTCACCTGGTCCACAGCGACCAAGATCGTACACCTCGAACGCTTCATGGGCTACGAAATCACCACAACATCGACCGCCGAACTAGGAGACTAACTAATGGCACTAATCACTCCAACGCCCCTTTATTACAAGGACGCGATTCTCACAATCGACGGCGACGACTACGCACCCGCAGCGTCGACCGCCACACTGAGCCCTAACATCTCAGCGACCACCTACTACGGGCTCAAGCCCACCGCAGTCTTTCCGGAGACCTCCGTGGACTGGACGCTCGAGCTTAGCTTCGTCCAGGACTGGGACTCTGCGACCTCGCTCTCCCGCTACCTCTACGCTAACCAGGGCTCGGAAGTGGCCGTCACCTTACAGCCGAAAGACGCTAGCGGTCCATCGTTCACGATGACCGTCCACGTCGTCCCGGGCACAGTCGGAGGCGACACTCGAGCCTTCGCAGCCTCGTCGGTTAGCCTTCCCCTAGTCGGAGCACCTACCCTCGTAGAGCCCTAATGCTAGTTGTCTCCGCGCTAGCATCGCGTGAGATACGAGCCATCCTGCTAGCACTGAAACAGGCAGAGCCCGAAATCCGCAAAGAGATCAACAAGAAATCTAAGGATGTACTGACCGCTATCTGGCAACAAGAGATCGCGGAACAAGCATCCATCGCGGGTGGCAAGACTCAAGCAGCTCAGTTAAAGGTATTAGTCAAAACTGCAAAAGTAACAGTCGGAAATAAGGGAGTCACGCTAACGGCCGCAACGACCGGCCGGTCGTTAGCGGGTGGACTAAACCCGAAGACTCAATGGCAGGGGCTCGAGTTCGGAGCAACTAAAAACGTCCGATCGGTAGAGTTCACCTCCAAGCTCGGCAACCGTTACTCACAGACTAGAAACGTGACAGCACAGCTAGACCCTCGAAGGAAGAAAGGCTATGTATTCTTCCCGGCAGCCAGACACGCAGTCCCCCGTATATTGTCCCTATGGGTGCAAACCTCAGTCAAGACCCTGCACGAGATAGTCGAAAGGAAAAACTAATATGGCCGCTGGAGTACGCCTTGACCTAACGACCGACACTCGAGATATTCAAAAGGGCTTCAAGACTGTAGAGGACGCCCTCGAAGACGTAGCGGACTCACTCGACGATGTAGCCAGAGACGGCGAGGCGTCGACCGAAAAGCTTGAGACGTCATTCTCGGAGCTAGCGCGGGAGACTAAAGCCGACGCTAAAGAAATGGCTAGAGATGTAACCGGCTCCTACGACAAGATGGAGCGCGGTGGCAAAGACGCCTTTAAACAGATGGCCACGGATGGCGCAGCGGAAGCGGAACAACTCGCAGGCTCATTCGACGGCTCGGCCGAGTCGATCGTGGACGGCTTCCAGGGTGCCGCTTCGTCAATGTTTAGCGGCTTCGGTCCAGCAGGCGCAGCTGCGGGCCTAGCTGCGGCCGCAGGTATTGGGCTCATAACCGCAGAGTTTCAAAAAGCACAAGAAGAAGCCGAAGAAACAGCAGCAGCGACGGATGAAATGGTCGCCAGTATGCTCGAGTCCGGTAGTACCTATGTCACAGAGCAAGCGAAACTAAACGCGCTAGAAGCATTTCTGGGGGACGCTGAAGCGCGCAAGAAGGCGGAGGAGTTCGCAGACGCGATTGGTGTAGACCTTGTGGACTTCGGCTCTGCAATGTTTGGTCTAGCAGGCGACCGGGAAGTCGTGGAGCAAGCAATCCAAGACCATTACTCCGAGCAGCTCGAAACCTATCGAAAGCTCGGACTCACCGGCAGCGACTACCTAATCCAAAGCAAACGAATCAAAGACGAGGAGCAGGAAGCGCTAGACCTTCTCCACGAGCAAGACAAAATCATCGGAGACGCTCAAGACCTCGCAGACCGCATCCTGGGGAAGCGCCAAGAGATCACAGGGCAAATCCAAGAAGAAAAAGACGTCACGGCGGAACTATCCGAGGATTACCGAAAGATGGCTCTGATCGACGCAACCCCAGAACTCAATATCGCAGCCGAAGCCGTAAGACAAGTGGCAGAAGCGCAAAGAGCGCTAAATGGCCTCAGAGCACCCGACCTCACCATAAACGTTAGGACAGTCCGATGACCGCAACCATAACCGGACCAGCTAGCTCTATCTTCCCCACGCTCGTAATGGAATACGAGACGGCCAAAACCTCGAAGAATGTCTTCCACGAGATTATCGGCAAGTCTGAGCCCGACGTAAGCCTCGAGTTGGACACCACACGCGCGGGCACACTGAATCTATTCTTCGAGTACAAAGATGACGCCTGGGACGCTTACACAGCGCTCGCCACCGGGATACCCTTCGCGCTGGCCGACACCGACACCCCAGAAGTGAATATGAACTTCGCGCGGGACGGCCGGATGATTATGAAGCTAACCGACGATCGTAAGCACTGGGTGATTGAGATGGAGTATCGGGAGACCGTCTAATGGCATCCGTAATCGACCGGCATAGCATCACGGCCACAATCGACCCGCTAGCGATCGAGCTGGCCGTCATTGAAGGCAGCCTAAGCCTGGACGAATCCAGAGCGCCCTACGCGGAGATGCAACTTATTGCGGCCTTCCCTAGCGACTCGGACCTCGAGCTAATCGACATCACAGCACAACCCCTGCGGATTTCGGGGGAAATCCGGCAAGACTTCGGCATAATCTGGAGCCTCGCAACACTTACCGCTGTAGGCGGCGGAGCGGTCTCGGTGATTACCGACTTCGGAGGTGTCAGCCCGTCTTCTATAACGAACCGGCTATTCGGATCGTGGAACCCTAGGGCACGAGCGTCGCAGGTGCGGCCTTATG
>Ga0222630_1000901_pt1 | contig 14211 bp, 12 predicted proteins | sample AntAcemetagenom3_FD_179842 | JGI IMG/M metagenome (GOLD analysis project Ga0222630, IMG submission 179842) | Saline water microbial communities from Ace Lake, Antarctica - #3 | ecosystem: Environmental > Aquatic > Non-marine Saline and Alkaline > Saline | place: Antarctica: Ace Lake | collected...
CCGCTGACACCTACGACGATACTTTTTACATGCTCAGCGTTGAGCGCGCTTTCGAAAACGTCCGAGGGGTAGTGGGGTGGGTTCCCTTTGACCGGGTCCACGAAGCACGAGAAGCACTGGACCTCATATCGGGCCATCAGGCGCTCAAGGGGTATCGGAATCTCACGCACAATTATTCAGACCCGCGCTGGATCCTCCAGGCACCGTGTCTCGAAACGCTTCGCGATTTAGCATCGCGCAACTTAAGCCTGGATATGGTGAGCGTCAACTCCGACCACTCTCGGGCCATCGTCGAACTGGCGGACCTTATCCCCGACCTGCGCATTGTGGTTGATCACATGGCAAAACCCGACATTGCCTCCAAGGCCTGGGACTCCTGGGCCGAAGACATGGCGGAGTTGGCCAAGCGCCCCAACGTCTATGTAAAACATTCTGGATTGAATACTGCCTCTGGTCCCGGCTGGAGCGCCACAGACTGGGAGCCCTACGTGAATCACTGCCTGGAGCACTTTGGATCTCAGCGCATGATGATGGGCAGTGACTGGCCTGTCTCATTGTTAGCGGGTGACTTCGTCGGGGTGTGGCAGGCACAACGCGACTCTCTTGCGAGCTTTTCAGAGTCAGAGCAGGATGACATCTACTTCAGGACTGCTCAGAGTTTCTATCGGTTGGAGCTAGCGTGACATCAATCAGCGGTGGCCCACTAGAGGGGTATCTAGTTCTCGATTTCAGTCAATTCCTTGCTGGCCCTATGGCCGCTATGCGGCTGGGGGACCTTGGTGCCAGGGTCATCAAAGTAGAAAGACCCCCCGCGGGCGATATCGGCCGGGGTCTCGCTTTTGGCGGAATTAGCGAAGACGGCGACACGCTTTCCTTCCACATCACCAATCGGAACAAGGAAAGTTACGCGGCTGATCTCAAGAGTGATCATGACCGCGAGAAGGTGCTGGAGCTGGTCAAAAGTGCCGATGTGATTGTCCAGAACTTCCGCCCCGGCGTGATGGAAAGATTGGGCCTCGGGTATGAAGCGGTGCGGGCGCTCAATCCGACCGTAATCTATGCCAGCATCACAGGTTATGGCGCAGAAGGTCCGTGGAGCTCCCGACCCGGGCAGGATCTTCTCGCCCAGTCTCTTTCGGGACTGCCCTGGCTGAACGGAAGTGGTGATGGTCCTCCTGTGCCAGTGGGAATAGCGCTGGCGGACATAATTACCTCAATTCATTTGGCTCACGGTGTAACTGCTGCCCTCTTGAAGAAAGAGCGCACAGGCGAGGGAAGCCGCGTGGACACGAGCCTCCTGGAATCGATGCTCGACCTGCAGTTTGAACTCGTCAGCGCGCACCTCAATGACCCCAGTGTTTTGGTCCAGCGTGGAGCGCCCCACACCGCACACGCTTTCTTGCAAGCCCCCTACGGCACGTACCCCACCTCTGATGGATATATAGCCCTTGCCATGGGGTCTGTTCCTGACCTGGGCGAATTGGTTGGTTTGGACGCGCTTGCCGAGTTCGGTGACCCCGATACCTGGTGGACCGAGCAAACTCGCATTACCCAATTGCTTGCCGCTCATTTAGCCACGAATACTACGGATCACTGGCTCAGCATTTTAGACGCTGCTGATTTCTGGTGTGCACCGGTGCTTTCTTTGCCGGAGTTGATAAATCATGAGGGTTTTGCCGCTATCGATATGGCACAAGAATTCACTCGCACTCGTCCAGATGGCACCGACATCACGCTCACGACAACGAGAGCCCCCGTGCGATTTGATGGGAAGCCGCTGGGGTCCCCCCGAGGGGCGCCGCGGGTGGGGGAACACACGAAGTCCATCGACGTTGAATTCAGAGGAAAAGATAATGAGTAACCCCAACCCGGATAAGGCCAAGCGCTATGAGGTTCCCGTGTGGAATCAGGATGTCAAGAAATACGAGGACTACCAGGTGGGCGAGGTCGATCGATCGATCCGACGGACAATTTCCGAAGGGGAAGTGATGCTCTTTAATTCCCTGCTGCTGGACATGCACCCTTATGTCGCGGACGAAATTTTTGCCCGGGAAGAGGGACTCTTTGGCAAGCGACTTGTTCCCGGGGCGCTGGTTTTCAGTTTTGGCATGGGGTTAATGGCCCACAACAACGTTCACACCTTTAGTTACGGGTATGACAGGCTCCGGTTTATCAAGCCCGTGTTCGTGAATGACACCATCTACACGATGAGGACGCTGCTGAGCAAAGAGCCAAAATATGACGACATGGGCCTCTTCAAAGTCAGTTATGAAGTTTTTCGGGCCGATGATGAACAGATTGTTTTGTACTGCGAACACTTGCAGACCGTTAAGTATCACGATCCTGTCGAAGCAAAAAAGGGTGGCCTCGAAGAGAGGAAGGACTCCTCCTCATGATTGACCTGTTTCACGACATCTCAGCAGCGTGCAAACTCTCTATCCCCGCGCACCACCACAAAGGTGTTGGGGTCATCGGGGCGGGCGGAATAGTCTCAGGGGCGCACCTGCCCGCATATTCTAAAGCCGGACTGCCCGTGCATGCGATTACGGATATTAATCGCGACAGGGCTCAGCAGGTGGCTCAAGAATTCTCCATCCCCCACGCGTATCAGAGCGTGGAGGAGTTGCTGGCAGATCCTGCTATCGAGGTTGTCGACATTGCGGTGCCCGTATCCGAGCAACGAGAGATACTGCTTGCTGCCCTTCAAGCGGGCAAGCATGTTCTGGCGCAAAAGCCCCTGGCCACATCGGTGGGCGAGGCCCAGGAGATGGCCGATAAGGCGCGTGACGCAGGTCTTATCGTGGGGGTTAACCAGCAGCTACGGTTCGACGAGGGCATGGCAGCCGCTCACATGATGGTCAACAAGGGGTGGATCGGAGAAATATCAGGGTTCTCCATCACCGTGAATCTTGACACCCCCTGGCATCTCTGGGATTGGGCTCTCACCTGGGAGCGCCTCGAAATAATGGTGCACTCTATTCATTACCACGACGTGGTCCGGTGGTTCTTGGGCGAGCCAGCGATGGTCTTTGCCACCTCGGGTCGAACGCAAGGACAAGCCCCGATTGGCGAGACCCGAACGGTGAGCACCTACGTGTATGACGACGGCCCTGTCGCTGTCGTGCATGCCAATCACGTGAACCGAGGAGGAGACAATTCCGCTGAGTTTCGCATCGATGGGTCCGCTGGTTCGATTCGGGGAACGTTGGGCTTGCTTTATGACTACCCGGATGGCCGCTGTGACACATTAGAGGTGAACTCTGAGATAGTACCGACCGATGGCTGGGTCCCTTATCCCGTGACGCAAAGATGGATACCCGATGCCTTCATCGGGACCATGGGCTCACTGCTCGCTGAGATCGCCGGCGAGAAGGCCTTGCGCAGCCCCATAGAGGACAACGTCAACACCGTGCGTTTGGTCAATGCCCTCTATGAATCGATCGACTCCAGGTCGGCAGTCACGCTTTAGCGAGGCCCAATTACAGTCTGGCGCTGTGACCCGAGGCCTTCGATGTGGAGCTCTACGACGTCGCCCTCATGCAAATACTTCGGCGGCTTCGACCCCATGCCCACACCGGGAGGCGTGCCCGTATTAATCACATCTCCGGGTTCGAGAACCATGAATTGGCTTAAGTAATGCACCAGGAAACCGGGCGTGTAGACCATTTGACGCGTGGAGCTGCTCTGCATGGTGGCTCCGTTCACGCTCAGCTCCATGCTCAAAGCCGTAGGGTCGGGGACTTCGTCCGCCGTGACGAGCCAGGGTCCCGCGGGATTAAAAGTTTCGCAGGACTTTCCCTTAGACCATTGGCCTTGGCGTTCGATCTGGAATTCTCTCTCACTGACGTCATTGCAGATCATGTAGCCGGCAATGTGTCGCATCGCATCTTCCTCATCCGCAAGGTAGCTGGCGCGTGAGCCAATGACAATTCCGAGCTCGACTTCCCAGTCAGTCTTATGCGAATTCTTGGGAAGACGTATCGAATCGTTGGGTCCGACCAACGTGTTGGGCGACTTGGTGAAAATGATTGGTTCGCTCGGGATATCTTGTCCGGTCTCGGCAGCGTGATCTGCGTAGTTCAGGCCGATGCAGACAATCTGGTGCGGCCGACCAATGGGAGCCCCGATACGTTGGCCGGATAAAGCCTGCGGCTGTGCGCCATCTACCAGCAACTGGTCTACCAGGGCGGGAAGTTGCGAAAGCTTTCCCGACCGAAAGAATTCTTCGTTGAAATCCCCTCCCACAGACACCTCGAGAAAGAGGCCGTCGTCCATCAGAACGGCAGGTATTTCCGATCCGGGGGCGCCAACGCGCAAAAGCTTCATATTTTTTTACCTCAACATTTTTGGAATGAAACAATAGAATAACAATACCCTGTATCCTATACGAAACGACACTTTGTGTTATAGAGTCGTATGAAACAGAGCGAAGAGGCTTGTTCGGCTTCGCTCTGACAATCTAAATGGAGGGAAGTTGCAATGAATAGGAAATTGATTGGTGCTCTCGTCATGTCGGGGGCGCTTCTGCTTTCCGCATGTGCGGGTGCAACCACTACTGCAGAAGACTCGGCTGGGGGTGGCGAAGAAGCTACAGGCCCACGTACTCTGCTGATCTATGTCGACCCTGTCAGGGAGGCTGCAGCACTCGCCTATCAAGCATCAGTTGAGGGTGAGATCGATGTAACAATCGAAGTTCTGGGCCAAGAGGAAATCATCGCCAAGGTTGCGCTAGCCAACCAAACTGGAGAAGGTTGGCCAGACGTTACGTTCAACCCATCGAACAACGTAGGTGTGTTCCAAGATCCACTCAATGGTTACGCTCTTAACCTGGACGACTATGTGGATCCAGCGATAATCGATGGCTACAACGGCTCTGGTGACTGGTGCGTCATTGACGGGTCATACTGGTGCCTCAAGAACGACCTTGCACAGACTGTTCTCTGGTACGACACAGTGATTTTTGACGAACTCGGTCTCACTGTGCCCACGACCATGGACGAATTTGCTGCGACTGCTCTCGAACTAGCAGGAACTGGCTATGTTGCTGGTGCAATTGGCGACCAGGGCTTTTATGCCGGTTACCTCTGGCCCAGTGGTTGCCCGATTTCTCAGGTTCTTGACCAAGACACTGTTCGGATTAACCCCGACGCTGTCGAGTGCACGCGAGTCTTCGAACTGGTACAGCCCCTAGTTGATGCTGGAGTATTGGACACTCGAGGTTCGTTTGACGCAGGATTCCTGGAGGATGTCGCTAGACAGCAGAATGTTGCGATGACGATAGGTCCATCGTGGTGGGGACAGTTCGTAATTCGACCCGAAGACTCCTGGGCGATTCCTGCAGGGCGCATGGCCGCTGCGGAGATGCCTTCTTGGTCCGGTGAGACGACAAACTGGTCCGGCGAGTGGGGCGGCGGTGTCTGGGTTGGAAACTCCAACGCACCTAACCCTCAGGATGTCGCTGATGCAATTGTGTACTTGGCCACTGACCCAGACATGAGGGCCGACAAGGTCACATTCCCTGGATACAAGCCCGCTTTCGAAAAATGGGCCGCTGGCCTTTCGAGCGACCCTTACTACGTAGGGGACGTAACGGCAGCGATGGTCGTACAAGCTCCGAAGATCCGTCAGGACGAGCGACCTGCTCGCTTTGACCTCCGCGGACAACTTGGGGTCCTTGGAACTGAGCTACAGGGCTCGGGGGATGTAGAAGCCTCGACCCGAACGTTCATGGCTGGAGCAGCCGAGCTTGCTGCCGGAGTTGGCTACACAGTCGTCAAGTAAGCGGCAAATAGCTACAGAATAAGTGTGGTGTTCTCGTGCAGTGCATAGGCTCTGCACGAGAACACCACCTTGCTAAGAAAGAGGAATTATGTTGCGGCATCGCGCAAAATTAGTGGGCCAAATTAACGCATTATTAATGTTTTTGCCCTACCTGGTGTTGCTGGTGATGTTTGCCATCGTGCCAATTGTGATGGCATTTCAGGTGTCGATCGGACCATCGAGACTGTCCCCAGAGGGGGGCATTGGCAATTACATGTTCGTTTTCCAGGACTTTCGTTTCCTCTCCGCGGTTGGCAATGTTGCTCTTTTCCTCGTGATTTATTTGCCGGCAATGCTCATTGTTGTCGCCGGTTTGTCTCTCTTGCTGGACACAATAAAGATGAAATACACTCTTCCACTCCGGTTGGCCTATCTCGTTCCGGCAGGGATCAGCGGCTCAGTAGCAATTTTGGTGTGGTATTTCATGCTTGAGCCGACCTACAGCCCCTTCGCTGGGATATTCGCTGAGTTCGGCATCACGGAGGGCGTGGAGATTTTCAACACGAGTAACCTCGTGTACATTTTCGCGCTCATGGCGTTTTTTACGGGCGCGGGAAACTGGATCGTGATTCAGTACGGGTCGTTGCAGTCCATTCCCGACGAGATTCTCGAAGCCGCCAGAATGGACGGTGCGAACGTATTCCAAATGGCCTTCCTGATCAAGTTACCGCTCATTCGAAAATACCTCGTGTACATGTTGATCCTGGTCTTTGCCGCGGGCCTTCAGATTTTCGTGGAACCGTACCTTATTTCTTCTTCTGTCTATCCCGGGTTGGCGAAAGATTGGTCTTTGAACCAGCTGAGTTATACCCTTGCGTTTTTGGGGTCGAACCTCGGTGCCGCCATGGCGCTCTCGATGGTGATGCTCTTGGTTTCTGTGGTGGTCGCTCTCATCATTATATATCGGACTGATTTCTTTGACGAAGCACGGCTCAAAGTGAAGGACAAAAAATGAGTACACATTCGACCGACCAGAAGCAAATATCCAAGGTGAGTCCCAAAACCTCGACACTTGTTCGCGCAAGGGGTTATTCAGCGAAGGCAGCTGCGTGGCTGGTGATGATTCTGTTTGCCGTGTTCAGCATCATCCCGATGCTGTGGTTGGTGCTTGCTCCGTCGAAAACTCAGGTTGAACTGCAAAGAGACGCACCGCTGTCGTTCGGGAGTTTCCAGGGCTACCGGAACGCATGGGAGAATTTGAACGTTTTCCAAGATGGGCGGATCGTTGATTGGATTATCAACTCCATTTGGTACACCGGGGTACAAGTGCTTGTGGCTTGCGCCGTTGCTATCCTCGCTGGCTACGCTCTTGCTGCCACCCGATTGCCTTTCCGGAAAACGATGCTGATTGTCACGTTGGTGGCAATGATTGTTCCTCAGGTGGCTTTTGTCCTGCCCCTTTTCGTGGAGATTTCCGCGCTCGGCCTCTACAACACAGCGTGGGCCATAATTTTGCCGGGGAGCTTTTATCCATTTGGCGTTTTTCTGTCCTACATATATTTCAGCTCTACCATTCCAGCTGAGCTTTATGACGCTGCAAGAATTGATGGTTCAGGTGACTGGGGAATTTTCTTTAGGGTTGCTCTTCCGCTAGCGGGGGGTCTGATTGGAATGCTCGCTTTCTTTAGCTTTCAAGTGAACTGGATTAATTTCTTCCTACCCTTCGTGGTGGTGTCCTCGGGGGACGTCTTGACTTTGCCGGTTGGGCTCGGAATTCTCTTCTCTTCGACTCCAGCGCTGAGCCCACAGGTTGGTGCAAATGCATTACCGATTAGGGCACCTGAGATTGCCCTGGCGGGAATGATCGTCGCGATTCCGATTCTGATTGTGTTCCTCGCCTCAGCGAGATTACTCGTGAGGGGCGTGCTGGCTGGCTCTGTTAAGAGCTAATCGCGGCTTTGGGGGAACGGGTACTTCTTCGGGTGCCTGCGGGTGCTCTGACCGAAGAAGAACAAGAAGCTCTTATTAGGGCCTGTCCTTCAAGGCAGCGATTGTCATCGCGACTGCAAAGGTGAAGGCAAGTATGGCCAAGGAAAGCCTGGAAACTGCAGGGTCTATGTTGGTTGCCAGAAGCGCACCACAGAGTGACCCTGCAGCTGCCGGTAAAATCATGGACCAGCCTTTGACCATATTGAGCCGTTTGGCGCGGTAATTAGAAACCGTCCCGGAGATGCTGGCTGGGATTAGCGCCAAGAGCGAGATGCTTTTTGCTTCGAGGTCTGACCACCCTGCCAAGATGAGGAAAGGGACCAGCAAAATCCCGCCTCCAGCCCCAAAAAAACTGGAGAAGCTGCCTGCAACAAGTCCGAGGAGTGCGACGCCAGCGTAGAGCACCAAGGAATTTTCTTCGCCAATTGCGTGGGGGACAGGTACGTCGATGAGCAACGCGACTCCGGCCACAATCTGGAGCCCCACAAAGCTCCATTTCAGCGCTGTTGCGTTTGCTCTTCCGAGAAGCATTGAGCCTGCAAAGGAGCCGATGAGAGCGAATAGCGCGACGACCGTCGCAAGGAGTGGCAGAAAATAACCATTCACGCCGTACGTAATTGAGCCGGTTACCGCAGTGGGGGCGATGACGAATAAAGATGTAGCACTGGCTTGTCGCGCATCCATTGAGCCCCAAACCATGAGGAGCGGAACCATAATGATTCCACCTCCGACGCCGAAAACCCCCGAAAGAAGACCGCCGAGGATTCCAATCACCATGAAAACGAAAAACTTCTTTTCAGGAGGGTTGATAATTGTGATCTCCGAGGCTGCGGTGTCGAGTAATTCGGGTGAGGTGTCGCGCATGTCATCGTCGAAATAGCGGCTGAGAGACGATAGCTAGAATCCTGTAGGATATACTTTAGTATACCGTTCAAATCTTTATCAACCTAAAGCGGGCTATGTGATCAGCCCGGGGGACTCACATGAGCAGACAGCCCAACATTTTATTCATTTTGGCGGATGACCTTGGGTATGGCGACTTATCCGGGGTCAACGGCGGACTGAGCGAGACCCCATTTCTCGATAATTTGCTCACTGAGAGCATTTCATTGACGCAACAGTATGCTGCATCACCAGTATGCAATCCCTCGCGAGCCTCACTCATCACAGGGCGTTATCCACATCGGACGGGGTCGATAGACACGCTGGAGTGGCGCGGCCTGGAGCGTCTTGCGCTGGACGAAACCACCCTTGCTGACTTGCTTTCGCGAGAGGGCTATCGGACTGGGCACATCGGAAAGTGGCATCTCGGCGCCTTTGACAACCGTTACGCGCCACTCAGCCGCGGTTTTGATGAATCTGTCTGCTTCCGCGGCGGTGGGCATGATTATTTTGATTGGAGAATCGAGTACGACAATGTGCCCCAGCGTTCAGATGGTCGGTACCTCACCGACGTGTGGACTGATGAGGCGATTGGTTTCCTTGGTCGGGTGCCCAAAGACCAGCCGTTCTTCCTCAACTTGTGTTTTAACGCTCCTCATACGCCGCTCCAGGTTCCTGATGAGGAAGCAGATATTTTCCGGGCCAAGGGTCTTTTTTCTGAAGATGTGTGCAAGCTGTATGGCATGATCCGACGGATGGACACCGGAATCGGTCGCGTCTTGGAGGCGCTTAAAGCCAACGGACAGTATGAAAACACCATTGTGATTTTTACATCGGACAATGGCCCTGAATTCATGTCAGATTATCTCTCTACTCCAACCCATACAGAGCGCTTTAACTCTGGACTGAGAGGCTCAAAAGGTAGCGTTTATGAGGGTGGGGTGAAAGTTCCATTGCTCATACGATGGCCAGGGGCGCTTCCGGCTGGAACAGAGATCAACCAGATGACACATTTCACCGATTGGTTGCCAACATTGCTCGCGGCGGCCAACATTTCATTGCCGCCTAATCTCGCAATTGATGGGGTCAATGTACTTCCTCTTCTTACCGGAGAAAACCACTCATTGCCCGATACTCGTTATTGGCAATGGAACCGCTACTCGCCTGTGGCCGAGTGCAACGCGGCGGTTCGTGAGGGGGATTGGAAATTGGTTTTCCCCGCCATACCGGAGGCTATGAGGGTCTTTGACCTCGAATGGTTGGCAGTAAGCATGTACCAGCCCGAGTATTTCATTGAGAGAGGAATCATTGAAGATACTGAGCCTTTTCGGGAGCTAAGTGCCCCGGGTCACGTTGAGCTTTACGACCTTAGCGAGGATCCGGCGGAAGCAGATGACCTTGCCGAAAGGAATCCAGAGAAAGTTCGGCATCTCAGACTGAAGTTAGAGAACTGGTTTGGCGAGGTGGAGGCTGACCGCCAGCGAAACCGTTAACAGTTTCCTTAGGTGAGGCTTATCCATTGCGAAGCACATTTTCCGGCGCACTCGGCTGCGAAAGAACTGCCTGCTTCATCATGCTCGGCCCACCGGGGCAGTGTGTTGGAGGCTCTGACGGGTTGTATGTAATTAGCGCCTAAAATAGGGCTAGGCCATGGAACGCCTTAATCCCGGATGTAATTCCAACAGGAGGACTCCGCAGAATGATGAAATTTCCTGCGCCATTGCCGGCAACACTGGGTCTAGCGTCGGCCTGGGAACGTGGAGTCATCAAGTGGTAGTCGCCATTAACCCAGATTTCCTCGCCACACGAGCGCCTGCTTTGCAAAGTTCGAGTGAATAATCATGCTTCCTCAAGATAACTGTGCCGATGGGTGTGGGTGCGGCGCTCCCAACCGGTTGGAATTCTCCAAAGCAAATTCCAGAGAGGCTCCCGCGGTTCGAGTGGCAGCTCCGGGGAACCACCGAATCAAGCAATCACAGATTCCATCCGGCACCATGTGGATGGGCGATTCGTCAGGAGATGAAAATCTTGGCGACGGCGAGACCCCCGTTCACGAGGTCTCACTGGACGCCTTTGAGATTGACACTACGACCGTCACGAATGATGATTTTGCACGGTTTGTGTCCGACACACGGTATGAGACAGAAGCGGAAGCGTGGGGGTTTTCTGCAGTATTTCATTCCGTTGCTCGCGTAGCGGACGAGGCAATTCTGGGTTCAGCTTCTGGAACGCCCTGGTGGCTCGCTGTCCGGGGATCGAGTTGGGCGCATCCAGAGGGACGGTATAGCGGGCTGGATGGGCGCGGTGATCATCCCGTGGTGCACGTGAGTTGGACTGACGCGACCGCCTATTGTGCCTGGGCCGGCCGGCGTCTTCCGACAGAAGCTGAATGGGAGTTTGCCGCGCGTGGGGGGTTGGACGGCTCCAAGTACCCCTGGGGGGAAGCAGAGGTTGACGCTGGCGGGTGGCGTGCCAATATTTTTCAGGGAGATTTTCCTGGAATGAACACCGGAGAAGACGGCTGGCTTACCACCGCGCCGGTTCGCACCTTTCAGCCCAACGGATTTGGGCTCTGGCAGCCAGTAGGAAATGTATGGGAATGGTGTGAAGATTGGTTCGACAATTCGTATTACGCGGTTTCTCCTCGACATGATCCACGGGGCCCTGAAGAGGGGACGAAGAAAGTGATGCGTGGTGGGAGCTATCTTTGCCATTCCTCGTATTGCAATCGCTACCGAAACTCGGGCCGCTCGGCCAACACCCCAGAGTCTTCAATGGGTAACGCGGGGTTTCGAACCGTTGGGCTGTCAGGGAACTGAGCGCTGGTCTCAAGGTTGGTTGTGGGGAGTTCCTCAGGCTAGTTGCGTTAGGCAACAGGTGTGCGACGCGCGCTTGGCCTTACTCACGGGGGGAAATGAGTGGACTCCAATCGGCGCGGGACGACCATGGAGTGTCATAACGCGGCGTCCGTGAATAGCGATCCATCGTCAGTCGAAGAGAAACGGTCACATTGCCAGGGACCGATATTTCTAGCCACGGTGTGGGTTCCGCGAGCGGCGCAGAGTCCTGGGCATTGTCACTCACGCCCGTGATGAGGTGCTCACCGAAAGCGCCTGCTTGAATAACAATGGTGACCTCTTCGTCCCCCGTGTTCGCGAGCTGAACATCGGCATCGGTGGCACTGATCCGAGTAACCAGCGCGGCGACCGAGTCGGGCAGGCCAGGACGCTGGGTTGCACTGTTGTAGTAACGAAAGGTGGCGTGTTGGAAGCCACCATGCGAGATGTGCATGGGGGCGCCCCATTGCAACTGCACCAGCGACTCGAAGTACACCGGGCAAAATTCCTGCCATGCATGGATTGCATAGCCATCGACTTGCATGCTGAGCGAGTCTGGGTAGCCGTTAATTTGCTCGACCGTGTCCCAGGTCAGTGGGTCGCCATCCCCAGAGCGCATTCGCGCAAGTTGCTGGTCAATGAGCCTGTTGTTTGCAGCAAGGATTTCTAGGGGATAGTTCGGCAAGTTTCCTGTGATGTATTCGTACCACGCTGTTGTATTGGTGTTGTAGTGCTTGGCGCTGAAAGGTTTTTCCGCGATAGACACGAGGGACCAATCGAATCCGCCGCGGGACCTCTCAACTCGATCGTGGTCTTCTTTCGCGAGGCTTTTCGTCCACAAATGAATGGAGTGGAAGGGCGTGATCGGGCGGAAATCTGTCCAGCCTGCGTCGAAGTGCTTGTGGGGGGTGAAGCGCATGCCGTCTCTGTCTTCGCCCAGCGCATAGTTCGCATCTATTTGCTCCCGGGCGAGTGCCAAGAACGAGGAATCTCCCGTCAGCAGGTAGGCATTGCTGCAAGCATTAATTGTTGGCTCGATAATGGTCAAGAATCCGTGGGGCCAGCGCCACCCATAGTGGCCGCCCCACCATTTGCCATCGAGGTATTCGCCCACTTTTCCGGAAAGCCCGACGTTGTCGGGAAGTATTCCGCCATTCTCGATGGCTCGCGTGCGCCACCGAAGCAGGTAGTCGGTGACCCAGTCCTTGAGGCTTTCGTCCCCCGAGTACATGTATGCATGAGCCATCTGCCCGGTGGCATTCATGTTCAGAGGGACATCTCCCCGGGTCGTTCGCTCGTTCATCAAGCGAACTACTTCGTCAAACACCGCGTCGTCAGACCAGTTGCAGGTGCCCAACGCAAAAGGGGAGGTTTTCATGTCTTCAAACGGGGCTAGATAGTCATCGAGCACGCCACGGTGGGTGCTCAAGTCCTCCTTGGTTACCTGGAGACGCGGGCCGCGAGAGCCGCTCTGTGGCGCCCTAATGATTCCCTTCTCCGTGTCGTAGTTGGCCGCCTCGGGGTCTTCGCCCGTGTACATCCGAGCAAAGCGGTCAGCACGTGTTCGGTCTTGTAAAGATTCCGGTTTGGTCAAGCCAAAAAAGTAGTGGAATAGGTTAGCCTCGCCGTGGTGCATCCAGTCGTAGTAGCCGTCGAACTCTCGATGAATCTGCCCATATTGAGTCCATTGCCACGTAATGGACTCCCACATCTTCCGGGCTAATTCATAGACCGACTCGTCTCCTGTCAGCGCATAAAACAATGCCAGGTACTGGAAAGCTTCATAGGGATCGTCCGACCCGTCCATACCGGGCCAGCTCTCGCGCCAGGTCAGGGTGCCATCAGGGCCCGTGTAGCGGGCGACAAATTCATGAGCTCCTGCGCTGAGGCGTTGCTTGAGGCTGACCTGCTCGAGTGCCCATTGCGGCACGACTGGCTCCGAGTGCGTGAGTGTGTAGCGTGAGAGTGCAGCGTCACCAAACATGGTGTCCCCATTTCGTCTATGGAAAAATCCTATAGCATCTAGGGACGATGATGGACAGGGGCAATCATGCGCGCAGCACTCGTTACAGGGTCAACTTCAGGATTGGGGCTCTCTACGGCCCGAAAACTTTTCGAGGCGGGCTTTGCTGTGTCCCTCCATGGGAAAAGTGCCTGGGAGCAGTTGCCCGCAGAGTTCCAAGCCTGGGTGAATTCGAGCCCGTTGCTCGAGTACCTGTCGGCTGATCTCTCGGACAGCGCCGCTCCCGATGCACTCGTCCAGGGTGCCGCGGCGCACTGGGGGCAGCTCGATTGCCTGGTATCTAACGCCGCAATAACGCTGCATGCAGAGTCCTCCGAGGTCCTTCCCGCGCAATGGGAGCGGGTCTTTCAAGTTAATGTTCAGGCGCCCTTCTTTCTTGCCCAGGCAGCGTTGCCTCACCTAGCGCTTCGATCGGGCTCGATTGTCTTTGTGAGCTCGACTAACGCCCACCGAGTGAACAAGAAGAATCTCGCTTATGACGCATCCAAGGCTGCGCTTAACCACATGGCCAAAGGTGTTGCGTTGGAAGCGCGCCGTCAAGCAGTCAGAGTCAACGTGGTGATGCCAGGGGGAATAGACACGCCGATGCTTCAGCGCTGGCTTGTCGACTATGCCGGCTCCGAGGATGCCGCTCAGGCAGCCCTAGCTCAGGCCAAGTCGGATGGCGTGGTGGGAGCAGCCGATGACATTGCTGACTCGATAGTTTTTCTGGCCTCTGAT
>Ga0222630_1000903_pt1 | contig 14203 bp, 13 predicted proteins | sample AntAcemetagenom3_FD_179842 | JGI IMG/M metagenome (GOLD analysis project Ga0222630, IMG submission 179842) | Saline water microbial communities from Ace Lake, Antarctica - #3 | ecosystem: Environmental > Aquatic > Non-marine Saline and Alkaline > Saline | place: Antarctica: Ace Lake | collected...
GTTCGCGGCAGCAGACCCGCCACCTCCGCCACCGCCACCTGTTACAGTGACTTTAACCTTGGTGATGCCAGCAGGTTTTGTCCAAGTTCCTGACGATGTAAAGACTTGAGTCGATTGGAGTCCGGCTGTCGCAACGCCCGGAGAAGATGCTGCGACTTGGTAATTTATGCATCGCCAGTCACCAGAAGCGTATTCAACAAACTCAGCTTCATCACCAGCGGCAGTCGTGATGTTAGCGCCACCGGGAAGTATTAAATTCGTTGCATGGTGAGTTAACGTTAAGATTGCATCAAAATGAACTTTAACAACAGTACCAACCGCAAGCGTTACGATCGACGTGATAGTTGTTGTTCCTGTTACGTCAAAGTAGTTTCCGTCGGCACCAAGCGTCAGAGCTGTAGCAGAAGAAATATCAGCGCCTTTTGACCACCTGACCTGCTTTGAATTTGTGTCTAGAGTTCCGCCGAGTTGAGGCGATGTATCATCAACTACAGCAGCGATACCGCCTGTTCCAGATAATCTCGTGGCTTGAAATGCTGTTCCGTCATAGATGAACATATAAAACTTGCCCGTAACTAATTCGCCAGCCGTTACTGCAGACCCATTAATTTCGACGGCCTTAGTCCCAAGCGAGTCAATGTTAAGGGTTGCAGCGCCGGTATTTGTACCGCCTAATTTCGCAACAAATAATTGGTTCGAAGCATAGGCCGTGATTGTCATGCCGGATGTCAAAGTTATAGTATCTGTGCCTGACGTGGTTTTAGCCCCGCCAAAAAAGTCACGCCATGCCGCAACGTCTGCCATCTCTTGACGTGCTGAGTTATTAACCTGGCTCGGTGCCATGCCTTCGGCCCAGTCGATATTACCGACGGATGCGTTTGATGCAGGGGTTGTTGACCAGTTATAAAAGGTTGCCATATTATTTATTCCTATTTAAAAGGCCGTATGCAGGGAAACGGTCCTCGTCTGTTACCCGCCCGGATTGGAACCCGCTAAGGCCTAGCGCGCGTGCTTTAGCGGGACCGATTGACTTCGCAACGTCGCCCGCTGCCTTTATTCCTTTGCCTCCGTAATAAGCGGCTTCCCCCATCAATCGTGGGGATTGGAAAGGAAGTGCCATCAACGGCAACGGGTTTTGCGTGTATGCCGCAGCGCTAATGTTTGCCATAGGCATCAACCCCGCTATCCCTCGTGGGGCTACTGAAGATAATTGTTGACCAGCGAGGGCAGGTAATAGCGTGTCGGCCCCGGCACCTTCAAGTTTATCCCCAATCTCTGCCCTTCGCCCGTAATTAGTGTTCGCATTGTTTCTAAATATACTTTGCAACTTGCGAACAGACGAATCAATGTTCCCTCTCTTTCCATTGGGAATCGACATGGTCTTTTCAATATCTGAGATTTCAGACGCGGCGGTTTTATATTCAGACATTGCCTTTGCATACTCAGGCGCGGCCTTTTCAATAGATGATGTTATCTTTCCGTAAACATTCATCGAAGCCATTTTAGAAGATTTGTCATCCATTGGAATCTTATTGATAACTGAGTTAAATATTTCTTGTTTCATTTCATCAGCAGCTATAACAGGCATTGATTCTCCAAAAATGTCTTTGTATTCACCTATAATGTCTGAAATTTCTGCTAATTTAACATTAGCCCCGCTTATGTCTCTTCCAGTGCTCCCTGTAAATTCTCTAACAGAGTCGCCAAGAGCTTTTTCTATTTCAGTTAGACTCACACTCTCAACAGAATCGTTAACAGACTGCATATTCTTTACGTAATCCCTGTTCTTTTGCTTTTTTAAATTTAAGAGTGCGTCTTGTGCTTCCTTGACTATATCTTCAATAGGCGTTTTCTGACGCATCCCGCTAAGGAACGCTTCGGCCCTTCTGCCACCTGTTGCCCCTGCGGATGCTGCCTGATTAATGCTCTCAGCCCCAGCCCTGGTTGAAACGTCACCAATTAAGGCTGAAGCAGCCTTCCCTGCATATGGCATTGCTTTGCCCGCAACTTTTGCAGCGCCGGCGAGCGGATCGATCGCGTTGCCAGCTTTCACAGAAATCCGGGCCATTTTACCTGTAATCCCAGGCGCTCTTGTAGCTAACCCGCCCCCTAAACTTAGTACAGACGCTGCGTCAGCAAGAAACCCTGCCGGGTCTGTCGCGATAGTATTTTTTATCTCTTTAAACCCACCATAACGATTAGCAAAGTATTTCCCGACTGAACTTGCAATCTGTTCATTCCCTTGATCCCCAGGACGAACTAAGTTAACAATACTACTTCCAAGCTCGTACACATTTTTCGCGGTTTCAATAGGTGATAAAAATGGGGCGATAGTATCTTTTCCAAGCTGCAAAGCGCTTTCAGGGAATGTTTCGCCAGCAGACGACATAACTTCAGAGAAGCCTAAGTCCCTTATTTGTTGCCCGTCATCGTTAATTACTGGCTCTGTGTCTTTTAGTTCGCGAACGCCCATATGCATCACTCCAAAACAAGTCTGCGCCCGTCTGGGGCTTGGTATACAACATTTCCGTTTTTAGTCCGTCCAATAGGTTTCGAACCGTTAGGTATCCCCTTCGGCAGTAAACTATCGCTGTCTCTCGCAGCTAAAGACATTCTTTCCGGCCCGATCCCATCTCCATGGATAATATCCATATACACATTGTTCAGTCTCCGTAAATTACGAACGAATTGATCCCTACTTTGAGACTGTTCAAGGTTGCCAAGAACACTCTCTAAACGTTGTATTTCTTGCGTACTTACCTGTCCTAGTGCACCCCCAGTTGGGCTTTCATCGCGCATTCTTTGTAGCCTATCAAAGCCTATATTTGACTTGATAGTTTTTAACGTCGCCCCAAGGTCTGCCGCATCGGTGCCGGGGATATTGGCCAAGACCGACCCCACCAAGCCAGTAGACGGGAATGTCGATTCCTCTACTGCGTTTAATGCTGTGCCTATCTCTTCCAATACAAGGTCCGCTGTTCGTTGTTTTGTAATTGTAGCGGCTGCTGCTTTGGCTTCGGCACCCTCTGCCTCTGCCTCTTTTGGCCCGCCTGGGATTTGGACAAGACGCACACCTGCTGGGCTGGCTTCGTCGTCAACATAAGCAAACCCAGAAGGGGCGCTGCCAAATCGCCCGTCGCTGCCAACTTGCACTTTTGTCCCGCCGCGAGTCTCTTTGCTCCAATCGTAAAAGTTTCCTTCGTACCCTTGAGACTTTGCATATTCAAACTCTTGAATTTTAGATGGCTTTGAAACATCTTTTTTTGGAGACCCGTGTTTCGTCGGATTGAAATTATCTGGGCGAATCATAACATTCTTGCCTGAAGCAATATCTAAAACTTCAATCGGGTTTCCTTGCTTCGCGGGTGTTGGCGCTTTCTGATACCCCGTGTTTTCTCCCGTTAGAGAGTTTTTCTGAGCAGACCCACCGTGTCCATATGGATTTTGAACTGTGCTAAATGTCGCAGTCGGCTTTGCAAACTTCTGTTCCATCATCATTTTTATGCCCACTTCTGGGTTTGATTTTAAAAATGCCAACTTGAGAGGGTCGCCACCAGCCAATTGCTCGAACATAGCTTCTTGCTCAACCTTCTTTTTGTTCTGTGCCATGCCGCCCGCCATGCCCGCAAGTCCACTCATAGCTTGCCCGAAGCGGCCGCCGTTCTGTGGCGCTTGCAACATGCCTTGTCCTGCGCCCATTAAAGCGCTTGAGATTGTCTGCATACGGCCAGGCTTATCAAAGTAATCTAAGAGACCGCCGCCCTGTTGTGGCGAAGGTTGCCCCGGATTAGCGTAAGAGCCAGCTTTGTATTTGGCTGGATTGCTTGAAGAGAATATATCATCGAGAATGCCCATGTCTAAATACTCCTATGAAGCCAATGACGCTAACGCGCCAGCACCAAGCAAACCACTGCCAATAGTTGAGCCGAGACGACTCCCGCCGCTACTGCCTGAAGTCTGAGTGCCAATAGACGTACCTCCCATGTTGCCTTGAACCGCGTTGTTAAACATCGCAAGGCGTTGGAAAGGTTCAGTCTGTTCAAAGTTGAATCGTTCGATTGCATCATTGATACCTTGTTGATTAAGCGCCTCACGCGCTTGGCCAACCTCACCAAGTGCCGCAAAGTCATTATAATCTGTTGCCGCAAGCTGTGGTGCCATTTGCATAGCGTCCATTTGGTTGTTGCGCTCGTCTGAATAGTTCTGATATCCAAGCGCGCCGATTGAATTACCCAATCCCTGACCTAACGCGCGAGATGCAAGACCTGAGTTTGTGCGCCCTGATTGTGCGAATTGACCTTGGACTTGTGGCATGACATGCTCTGTAACGCGGTCTGCCATTTGGCTAAAATAGGGGTTGCCCGCGTCAAGAAATTGTCCGCTATTGGTTGCGACGTTCTGAGCTTGCGCCATTTGGTTAACTGGTGAGCCTTGATAACCCCGTGCAGCTTGGCCTTGGAGTGCGGCCTCAGTCTCGCCTGCGAATGGCGCATAAGTTTGACCGGGGAAATACTGCATACGCTGTGCAGCGTTTGAGAAGTCGCCCGCTTGCAAAGCCGTGTCTTGCTGGCCTTGAGGCAAGTTGTCAGTTGGCACACCAGTCAGGCCAGCTTGTAGACCGAATATGGTCTGTAACGAGCCTTTCTGTTCATCCCATGGCTCAGTCTTAGTTGTCTGAGTGTCGGGAATTTCTTGTTGTTTTGGTGAACCGCCCATGATTACAATTCCTTACGTGCTAATGTCCAACTTGCGGACCAATCTTTTAGAACTCTCAGCCAACCCTTGCGGAAATATCCTTCAAGGTGAGAGCAACCGTTTTCTTTTGCCCATGCCCCAATATAGTCTTGGAACATTATCCAATCTTTGTAACCACTGCCCGCTAAGTATAATACTGCACAAACTTTAAGCCTTGGGTAGGTTACAATCTGCGTCGTGCAAACGGCCCTTATTTTTTCTTCGTCGAAGGCTATCCACAATTGAATTTTGCCCTTTGAAATATACTCGTATAGGTCAACTGTTAAAAACTCTTTCCCCCTGTCCGTCGCTCGTTTTAGTATTGGCTCCGCTTCCGACCAGTAAAGGTCTATTTCGTCAGACGGGATTCCTGTAATCTTAACCAAAAGCAGTCAACAGGCCAACGCCCGTCAAAGCTGCCCAACCTAATGGACCCATCCCAAGAAATGCTGGCGCAGCAGCAGCCAAAGACCCTCCAGCAGCCAAAGGCGCAGCAGCAGCCAAAGACCCTCCAGCAGCCAAAGGCGCAGCAGCAGCCAAAGACCCTCCAGCAGTCATAGCGCTTAACGTGCCTACGCCCGGTCCAATCATGCTAGATCCGGCAACGGGAGCTAATGCAGGAGCCATAGCGCTTAACGTGCCTACGCCCGGTCCCATCATGCTAGATCCGGCAAAGGGAGCTAATGCAGGAGCAGGAGCCATAGCGCTTAACGTGCCTACGCCCGGTCCCATCATGCTAGATCCGGCAAAGGGAGCTGGTGACGAGAATAAACCCTTTAAAGGGTCCAGTGCGCCAGCTTCGTTAAGCATATCGAGGCCAGCCATGCCGTTTTTGACGCTGTTGTCTTGTTGAGCTGGCGCGCGTTGCATTGGCGTAGACATGCCGGGGCTTGCCGCAAAGTTATTCGAACCCATAGTGATGCCGCCTGTATTTGGCGCTCGTCCTTGTAATGGGCCTACTTGTCTGATTGGCAAAGGCATATAAAATTCCTATCTACGTTATACTACACAAAAAGTTTGGACAATTAAAGCATTTTCTACGGTGCCATATTGTTATCGTTAAAGTAGTTGTTTGCGGCGATGGCTTGTTTGCGTTCAAACTCTTGTTGTGGAGTTAGTGCATTTGGATCAATGACGCTTGCCGCTAATTCTGGCTCAGGTGCTTGTGCAAGTGCCGCTTGAATGTCTTGTTGACGTTGGGCAAGCATGGCGTTCGCTTCTGCCATTGGGTCCGTCTGTGGCCCTTGCTGTTGAAGAGATGCAAAATAGTCTTGCAACCCACCACCTTGAGGACTCGCGCCGAACTGCATTGCAGGTTGTGGGGTTAAATCAAACAACCCGCCCGCTTGCTGTTGAGGCATTGGGTTTTGCCCACCTAGAAGCCCGCCTTGGTACGGGTTACCTTGGGGGTTGGCTTGGCCTAAACCTTGCGCCATCTGTAAAATTTGGTTGTATCTGTCCATTGTCTTATCCTACCAAAATCACGCGGAATGTTTTGTCTGTCTGGGCGTTGTTCGCGTGGTTGATAACAACCGACCCGGATAGTCTATTCGTATCTGCAACGTATGTCGTTGCCAATGCCGTCGCTGCGTTCGCTGTCTCAGGCATAAAGCCAAGGAACGACGCGGGGCTTAGTCGAACGTCTGTGATTGTCGTTGTCGCCTCATTTGATCTGAGCGTCACGATAATGACGTTGTTCGTCTTGCCTTGATTTTGACGCTGCGCCTGTTCCCCAAGCAACCGTCTATGCTGGTCGCTGTCAGGCAGGTATCGCGGAGCTGTCGGGTATCCAATAGGCGCGCCCATTTACAAATCCCCGTCCGGTCTGGTCTTAGCATCAACGCCCTGCGCGTGGGTCCATGTGCCGCCCGCTGCAATCTTAATGCGCGCGCGCCCGTACCTCGTGCTAATGTTGAAATGAGACATTCCATCAGTGCCGACAGCCTCATATGCACTGTCACTTGGCGTGCCGCCCGGTGTGTCGCGTGAGCGGATCTGCGTTGTTACTGTTCCGCCGTCAACGTAAGGCCTAATGCCGCTAATATGAATGCGTGTACCTTCTGCGCCGGATGCCTCAGTTGTTTCAAGCTGTGCTTCTAGAATGTCTCCGCTAAATCGTGCAAGGTCACCGTCTGTGTCAAATGCTGATAGTAAACGTTCGCCGCCGGTCCATGACCGAGAGTCTAAAGACAAAGGAAGCAAGTCTAGATTGCTACTAATGCCGTCCAGCTGTTCGAGCGTGTAGCCAGGCGTCAACCCTGTTGTCAGGTATTGCATGGATACGTCTGCCGTTGACCACCTATCGATAGCCCAATTATACATAATAAGCGTGTCAGGCTCGCCCGACGTTGAGTTCACAGACGGATAAGCCCAAAATACAATCTTGTTGATTGAGTCAGCAGACCCGTAGACTCTGTCGATATATGTCTGGTTAAGGTTAGCAAAGAATGTCTTATCAACGCGCCTATCACCGATTGGCGTTGACTTTGTGCCATCGAACGCAAAGAAACCTGACTCGTCCAGATAAAATGCTACTGTCCCCACGTTAACAACTGAGTTCCTAGCGTGCGCACCCCTGTCACGCTCAATTTCATAAAAGCCGAAAATTGTTGGCGGGCCTTCGTATACTATGCGGTATATAGCTTTCTCTAAGAAAACTGCGCCGTCAGTACCGCCGATTGCACCAACAATGGCTTGGACTGTGCTGCCTGTCGCAATGTCATTATAGTCTGATTGCTTCGAAGCCGCGTCGGACGATCCAATGCTCGGCCAATCTGTCGGGTCATTGAATGCAGACCACCAAACACGGTTAGGAACGCCACCGTCTGTACTGTCAAAAGTATTTCCCACCATGACAAAATCGCCAATGACAGAGCCAACCCTTGCTCGTGGTGCATCACTATTCAACTGTGAAAACGTGCTATCTGTACCCATCAAATACGTCTGCATATCGTCGCTCAAGCCTAGAATGGCTATGCAACGCTCGCCAAATCCAACGAATTCAACAGGGTAATCTGAACTGACCGTGTAAGCACCAGCAGACGCGGAAACATTATTCCACGTTCCGGTGTTTAAAAGAAAGAAATCTTTTTCGTCGGATGCGAAGTTATAAACAACGCCGTCGTTATCTCGAAGCGAACCAGCGCCACGAACAACACCCGTCCCGACAACACCAGATATAGACGATAAGCCGGATAAGGGCGCATAGCTCGCTTCTGTGCGGGGCAACACGTTGTTTATATATGCCGAGCCTTGGTTTTCATAGTCAGGCTGGTCAGGCGTGTATTGTGCGAAGGGAATCATATCAATACCCGTTGAAAATGTTAAACGCGTTCTTGTTGTTCGTCAGCAAGGCAGAATCAACAGTGGAAACTGCGTTCTTCTTGTTGCGCCCGTATGTGTGATTTACGTCTGCTAGGATGGCGGAAGCCGTGGAGAAGTTAGTCGCTGCCTCTTCCGGGCTGCGCATCCATTTATAAGCGCGCCAAAGGCTCATATCTAAATACAGGTCTTCATACTGTGTGAGGAGCGCGTTCGTCCCGTCAGTGGCTATATCCCACTTCTTGTAGTAATTACAGTCTAATGCATAGGTTGCGTCTGAGGGGCCTTCAAAACGGAACGTATCAGCTACCGCGTAATAATAAGGACGGATCTCATTGTCATCGTGCAGCCCTAAGAGCTTCGACAATGGGAGTTGTTCCATTAAAAAATCGTTCGAAGGATACTTCATATCGATAATCTCAAGAAAACCCGCTGGCAATGCCGCCGTATCGGACCCTTGAGACAAAGAAACAGACACTTCCGTAATGCCTGGGTTCCAATTGATCTTTCGATTGATAAAGTTCTCCGCTTGAGAAATAAAGTCAGGGACAAGCGCCACAAACCCACTGTCAGCACGTCCTGTATACGTCTCTAATGCCGTCTTTAATTCTGCGTAGGTTGTGATTGCCATGATTTAACCTTTCTTGGTGCGTTTGTTCTTCAAAGATAGCGTTCCGGCTGGCTTGTATTCTTTGATCTCTTCAGCAGCTTCCTTTGCTACGTCAGGCCCGCCGTCAGCGAATGCGTCCGCTTTTACCGAGAACCAGCCATCCTTTGGGCCGTCCCAAGCTTTGGTGAGTTTTCCGTCAATTACTTTGTACACTCTTTTTTCGTAGTTAGACATAATTTATCCTAAAAGCATTGGGGAGAGCCGAAGCCCTCCCCGCAGCGTGTGGCCTAGTTAAAACCGTAACGACAAGCCAACTGTGGGCGAATCGTTTTGTAGCCGTACAGAATGTCAAGACGAGTCGGGAATTTATCATCAGCAATCGTATACTGACGAACTGCCCGCATCGAAATGCCGTCCATGACTTCGCGAGCGGCGAAATCGACACCGTCCGGCATAATCAAATCGGCTGTTGCAAATGCGAAAGCGTCCTTATGGAAGCCACAAGAAATACCGTAATCAGCACTCGCGCCGATTGCCGTTGACTTATCGCTCTCGAGCTTTTGGATCGCAGCGCCGTCGGCGGGTGAGCCAACAACGTTTTGACGCCCACCAGAAACCACGATTGACGGGCTAATGCCGATCGACGTGGCGCTTGTGCCTGTTGCCGCTGTCACAACGAATGACTGCAACTGACCTGTGTCAGCTTTAGTCTCAGGGTGAACACGGTTAACGCCAGCGATGTAGATGATATCGCCTTTCGTGAACGTTCCAGCGCCCGTGTCAACGGTAATAGAAGCGCCCGCTTGAGACGCGCCGTTGATAAGATAGTCGCCAGTGCCATCGTCCGTACCTGACGTGAATTGTGGCCAAAGTGTGTTTTGGTACACTTCTTTATAACCGACAAACTCGCTAGCAACCATGCCTTCGCGGTATTGCTTAGACACGTTCGTATTAGGGTTGAACAGACCAGATACAGCGTTCACGAGGTCAACGTTGTCAGTCGTGTTAAGGTTCAAGCAACGCTCGGAAACTGGTGCGAGGTTGTCTGTCAGCTGTTTAGCACCATTAAGCACGTCAGCAAGCGTAATCGATGCGCCGACGTCTGATACTTGGTTATAAACATCTTTGAACATGCTCATTGCGTCGGCTTCGACGTTAGCGGCAAGCACTGACATTGCTGGCTCAAGGATACGATCCGAGAAGTCATCAATGTCGAGCGTCAGATCAACAGAAGTGAAGTTCAAGTCAACGCCCTTTTGGGTTGCGACTTGAAGGTCAACAGATGTTTCTGTTGTGTCCTGAGCAGACAATGCAGCGCCGGTTCGAACGACGTACTCGTTTGGTAGGCGGATTTTAAGACTGTCGCCAATCTTAGCGCCTGTTTTTGCAAAGCTGTCATCGTATTGGCGGTTTGTCTTGCCAACAAAGTTAAGCTTCTGGTGAAGAATACGCAGCGCCTCTCGGGTAACTGCGGTCGCGGTCAGTAGTGTGTTAGCCATTTCAATTTAATCCTAAAATGTGCCAGTCAGTCAACGTCGACCCTTTGCCTTGAGGTCTTTCTCACGCCATGCTTGCCATGCTTTAACAGACAAATTATCAGGGTTAACGCTTGCTTTTGCGTTTTTGCCTTTGATAGAAGCGACAGGTTGAGCCTCGGCGGGCTTAGGGGCTTTGTTGCTCTTTGACTTGGCAACGATGTTTCTGTAACGACGAGCGTCGTCCAACACTCGAACCATTCGAGGGTCTAAAACGCTACTCATCTCGTCTTTGCTAAAACCGTAAGTGTCAATGCCTGACTTAAATATGGTTTTGGCTGTGTCTTCATTCCAGTTCGGTATGACCTTCGCTAACTCTTTGAGCCCTTCCTCTTTCAGCCTGGCACCCTCTTGATGCTGCTTCTGAGCGACTTCCTGTTGCGCGTGTATCATTCGCTGGACTGTGTTTGTTCTGTTCTCGACGAGTTGACGGCGCTGAAAATCCAACCGTTGAAACTCGACAGGGTCGTCATAACTAAGCTGGTTCCAATCGACTTGTTCATACTGGGCAAGCTGTGCATCGATTTGGCGTACTGTCGACGCCTCTTCAAAGAACTGTTCTTGCACTTTAACGTTCGCTTGGAATTCAGTCTGTTGCGCCTCGAATGCCTTGCGTTGGTCAGCTACTTCCATTGTCTTCTTGGTGTAGTCGCCTTGACGCATTAGAGCATCCTTGATTTCAGCCGTGAGTTTGTAGGTTTTACCCTCATACTCAACGTCCATAAGCTCAGGTTCGGACTCGTCGGTATCCGGTTGCCCGTCGCTTTCTTCGTTGACGATAGCCACTAGATCGTCATCAGGGTCCGTAGATACTTCAATTGCCTCTGCTTTTGGGGCATCAGGGTCTACAAAACGCCGTTCTGGTGCTGGTGCGGTATCCTGTACAGGCGCATCATCAACCGGGGCTATGGATTCAAGCGGTGCTTGGCTGTCCATCTGTTCCATTATTTATATCCTTCGTGGGTCAAGTCCGGGATTCTGTCCCGGTGCAGACGTAGGCTTGGCCTTGCTAACTTTATCCAATAAGTCAACGGCTAGTTTGTCGTTGCCTTGTTGAGTTTTAACGTCGGCTTCCATGCGTTCTGTGTCCGCCTCATAAGCATCTATCAAACTACCCCGTTTTTTAATTTGGGCTTCGAATTGCTTAGTTTCAGCGTTCATTCTGTCAATGGATATGCGCTCTTGTTCAAGCTGCTTCATATCCATTAGTGTTTTAATCTGTGACTCTGCCATTTGTAATTGCTGCTTAAGTTGCGCAACCATTGGGTCCTCTTCGTCCTCACGTAAGTTCGCAGGGAGTAGAGACTTCAGGCGGGTAGCAATTTCGTCAGCGCCTGGCCAGTCTAGATTCTTTGCTATGATGTCGCCCACGTATGGCGCGGCTTGAGGGAATGCTGTGATAAGCTGCATCATTTGATCTGCAGCCTCTTGGCGTTTCGTGGTGAACGACGGACCTGCTTTAACAACAACATCGTATTTGCCTGTTGTCAGGTCAAAGATACGTTCTACGCCGTCTATAAGCTTCTCTTGTTCACCCTTCTCCACAGCTTGGCCTGTTTCCATGCTGACCGGCTGGTTAATTGGAATTTCAAGCGGCTCGTCATCCTCACCTAATACCCGCAATATACGAGCCTTGGTGTACGTGTGAGGGATAAGGTCAACAATAATGCGTCCAGCGTGGCGAATGGCGCGAGTAAGGTTGTCTTGGAAATGGAATGTTGACGTGTCGCCCTCTTGGTTTCGTCTTTGTATCGCGATGCCGCTAATCTCATTAGCTGCCATGCCCAGACTAGCGTCCTGCATCCCCATAATACCCTTCATATCGTCGCTGGACGACATGGATTCACTAATAGCGCCAGCCGGCACACCAGCGAACGGCTCACGTATCGGCCGCATCTTGCCCGGTGTGTATTCTAATGTCTGGTGATTATCAGTGTTCGCTGTCGCCCAATTATCGTCTGCATCAAAGGCCCCTGCTTCTCCAACCCACGGAGCTTTAGGGGCAAGCGCGACCAGCTCAGTCGATGCTGTGCGCCAATAGTTGTAGTTGCGTTGTGCGTCTTGTGATTGATAAGTTAGGCCATGGTGGTAACGCTTACCATCGTCTATGGTTTCCTCACCATAAACAGGGATGATAGGAATATACTTACCAGCCCAGTCGTTAGTCTCAAGAACCTCTTGACCGTTCATTATGTATTGCGTGACTTTGTAGCTCTTTGTCTCGCGCTCGAACTCAATAGTTATATCGAGTGAGTCAAATATCTCTTTGGCGTTCTCATACACGTCTTTCTGCATAATCTGGCCGTCGGTCAGCATCAGCAGCGTTTCGGACACCTCTTCACGCTTCCAATATTCAGCAATGAGAACGTGGTCCTCTTCGAACCAGTCTTGACGGTCTTCAGCGCCTAAGAAATCCCAATCAACTGCTTCTGCATTAGGGTAATCTGCTTTGAACGATTCAGTTGTTACCCATTCAGTTATGAACGCCTTATTCCAGTCCGAAGAATCAACCGCCGTACTATCTGGATCACCGTAGACAGAGAACGGGTTCATTATCCGCTCAATGACGATATCCTTGTCAAAAGCGTCTTGGAATACAAAATCGACATTAACCCGAAAATAACCGATACCGCACGATGCAGCCCAATCAATGGCTGTGTCATATGCAGCGCCCGCGTCGGACCTGTATTCGATGTTACGGATTAGACCATTAAGGACTTCTGCAGTCTCTACGTCAGCATTATCGTCTACGGGGTGAACTTTGATTGATGGCTTGTTCTGCCGAGCGTCGTTAACTACCTGGCGAATAAACGCTGGCAGTTTGTTCATTGTCAGGCAAGGACGGCCCTTAGACTCACGGTCCTTTCGGACGTTCTCAGGCCATTGCTCACCCAACCGAGCAAAATCGTACTCTTTCTTGGACATGTCCCGCTGCGTTGACTCGTAATCAACGCAGTTTTGATACGCTTCTTTGGCTTCGAGAAGAAGTTTGTCCATTATACACCTTTAATTTGTTATATACGTTTTACGCTAAACAGAACGGCAGGTCAATGTAAACTACTATATGAATGTGTAGTATAGATTTAAATAAAAACTACCTAATAAATACAACGGCAGTTGCCAACCTGCATCTCTTCAGCCTCGAAAGACCTAATTACCCGTTGCCGGGCGTGTGGGGTAGCTGTTCCCACCTCGTCAATTATTAATAACGGTAGCGCCTATGTGTGAAAACTAAACGTTAATGACTTCGGAAACTCTCATACCAAATACTTGGGCAATCTCGCCAAGCGTCCAGCCGCCCTCTTTCATATCACGTATGATTTCGCTGCGTCTGAGGCGTTGGCCGCCTGTCAGCTTCTTAGCCTTGGCGAGTTCAACTATCTCTGCGCCGAGTTCTATTGCGTGTTCTTGTGTTTTGAGGTTCATCTATCCCATCCAATTCAAATTACGCGGCGGTTTATTCGTCTTTTTCTTGCGCACGTTTGGCGTGTACATGCTCATCATAACAGAGTCAGATTCATTTGGCGAGACAATGCCTAGACGCTTCATGTCCTCCTTGCTCATTAGCTGTATAAGACCGTTGCCGTTCTGCTTTCTTGGTATCCTGCATATCTGTGACCGGAACACGCTTTCGTTTTCAATCCCATCGCTATCGAATGATATCATTTTATCCGGATCCATGTACTCACCGCGCTCGACACACCGATATGTGTTATACATCCTATTTGCTAACGTTATATAATATTGCGCCCTGTTATTCTTGAATGTCTCTGCATACGTCTTTGGTGCGTCCTCACGGCGAGTTTCGTTGAACATATATATATCTCTTGCGTTGTCTTGGCCTACCCCTGACAAAGACCCTTGAAACATGTGGTATTCAATCGCCATGTTATTAAAAGCAAGCTGTACTTGGCGTTTAAGGCCCGTACCCATGCCGTCGCCATCCCAGACGAACCAGTCGGCACCATCTTTAATAGCGTTCTCTGTGGCCCAATCACAGGCT
>Ga0222630_1000906_pt1 | contig 14166 bp, 18 predicted proteins | sample AntAcemetagenom3_FD_179842 | JGI IMG/M metagenome (GOLD analysis project Ga0222630, IMG submission 179842) | Saline water microbial communities from Ace Lake, Antarctica - #3 | ecosystem: Environmental > Aquatic > Non-marine Saline and Alkaline > Saline | place: Antarctica: Ace Lake | collected...
TGGCTTATTGAAAAATCAGACATACAAAAAGCTAGCAAAGTAAGATCTACTAAAGGGTTAAATCTACATGTTTATGGACGACTTGCAGCAGCATTTATAACACTATTATTTAACTCTTGATTCGCATAAATAACTCTTCTTTTAAAAAAAATTATAAGATGTTAGCGTCTAAAATGTCTGTTTTAATTTTATGTGGAGGTGGTCCTGCACCCGGAATAAATGCTGTAATCAGCACGGTAGCAAAAGTCTTTTTAGAAGGTGGTTATCGCGTAATAGGTATTCATGAGGGCTTTAAAGGGCTTTTTTCTGAAGAACCTAAATTAAAAGAATTTGATTTTTTTCATGCAGATAGAATATTTAGTAGAGGTGGTTCGACTTTAATCATGAGTCGTTTTAAGCCTAGTAATGAAGTATTATATACGTCTATTTTTAAGGATAACAACGTAAAGTTACTTGTCTATTGGCGGCGATGATACGGCGTCTACAGCCAATAGAATTGCCCAATATTTAAAAAAGGAAGCTATATTTATATCCAATATTCACGTACCAAAAACAATAGATAATGATTTGCCTTTACCAGATAGAAACCCAACGTTTGGATTTCATTCAGCTAAAGATGAAGGTGTTAAAACAGGAAATACGGTTTATGAAGACGCACGAAAAAGTCAAAACTGGTTTGTGATGTCTGCGATGGGAAGATCTGCAGGACATTTAGCATTTGGAATCGCGGCAAGCTGCCATTTCCCAATAATGGTCATTCCTGAAATGTTTGCAAAAACCGAAATCACTATCGATAAAGTTGTACGATTAATTGTGTCTTCTATCATAAAAAGGAAGTTGAAAAACATCCATTATGGTGTTGCCATGGTTAGTGAGGGGATCTTTCATAATTTAAAGAAATCAGAACTAGATAAGATAGGAATCAATTTTACGTATGATTCTCATGAACATCCAGAACTAGGAAACGTTAGTAAATCTCATATTTTAAATGTACTTGTTCAAGATCGACTAAAAGAGATTGGGTTGGATATAAAAACACGTCCGAGTGAATTGGGTTACGAACTGCGTTGTTGCAGACCTATTGGTTTTGATTTAACTTTATGTACTCTTTTAGGAATAGGTGTAAAAAAACTTTTTGATCAAGGAAAGAGTAGTTGTTTGGTCGCCGCAAACTCCAAAGGTGAGATATCGCCATTGTCTTTAAAAGATTTACAAGATAAAGACGGTAAAATCAAACCTCGTTTAGTAGAGATTGATTCAGAGTTTGCAAATTTATTTTTTCAAAACCTTCATTACATAAAAGAAAGTGATTATACAGATTTAAAGGGTTATCCTATAATTCCTGAAGCATATGATTTTAATAAAATATTAATAGAATAAAATGGCACAATTTACAAGATTAGAAGTAGCACAAATAATGAAAGATACAGGCATGGTTCCTTTATTTTATCATAAAGATTTAGAAATCAGCAAAAAAGTAATCACTGCTTGTTATAAAGGTGGTGCAAGACTTTTAGAATTTACAGCTCGTGGAGATTTTGCGCACGAAGTTTTTGGAGAATTAGTAAAATATGTAACTAAAGAATTACCAGGAATGGTGATGGGTGTTGGTTCTGTAACAGATGCAGCTGCCGCTTCTAGATTTATGTCTTTAGGAGCAAACTTTATTGTTACACCGGTTTTACGTGAAGATATCGCAGTTGTTTGTAATAGAAGAAAAGTTTTATGGTCTCCTGGATGCGGAACGCTAACAGAAATTGCAAGAGCAGAAGAATTAGGATGCGAAATCGTTAAATTATTTCCTGGTGACATTTATGGTCCTCAATTTGTAAAAGGAATTAAAGGACCTCAACCTTGGACTAGTATTATGCCAACAGGCGGGGTATCTCCAACAAGAGAAAATTTAGAAGGCTGGTTTAATGCAGGTGTAACTTGCGTAGGTATGGGATCTCAATTAATAACAAAAGATGCTGATGGTAATTTTGATTATGTTAAAATTGAAAAATTAACTAAAAATGCCATTGCAATTATACAAGATTTAAAAAAATAGTTTTGTGAAGTTGATTAGTTTATAAAACGAACAAAAATCCGAAGCTCATTGTAACTTCGGGTTTTTTATTTAAATTTAATTTTTTGATGAAACAAAATAAGGCGATTTTTTATATGATGTTTAGTGTTTTAGCCTTTTCGCTAATGAACGCCGTTGTAAAATATCTAAATGTTTTTAATGTGTATCAAATTGTATTTTTTAGATCTATCGGTACGTTAGCATTTACTATTCCATTAATCATAAAGTATAAAATTCCTGTTTTAGGAACTCATAAAAAATTATTAGCTCTTAGGGGAGTTGCAGGCGTTATTTCTTTAACGTGCTTTTTTCAATCTTTAAATTATTTAGCAATTGGCACAGCCGTCTCTTTAAGATATACTTCACCCATTTTTGCTGCTATTTTTGCACTAATTTTTTTAAAAGAAAAAATTAAATTGATGCAATGGTTTCTTTTTGTTATTTCCTTTGTTGGTGTTTTAATTATTAAAGGGTTTGGTGTTGAGGTTAATTCAATGGGACTTTTATTTGTTTTTTGCTCAGCGATTTCTTTAGGTTTGATATTTGTGATCATTCGTAAAATTGGGGATAAAGAAAATCCTTTAATAATTATAAATTATTTTATGGTTATGTCTCTTGTTTTTGGAGGAGTTATGTCTATCAATAACTGGCGAAGTCCTTCTACAAATGAATGGCTCCTATTACTAAGTTTAGGCGTTTTTGGTTATTTTGGTCAATTATATATGACTAAGGCCTTTCAATTACATGAAACAAATGTTATTGCGCCTTTAAAGTATTTAGAAGTTATTTTTATGATTATAATAGGTGCTTCTTGGTTTGATGAAATTTATAATCTTTGGACTTTGCTTGGAATATTTTTAATACTATTAGGATTAGTCTATAATATCTATTTAAAGAGAAAGAAAGCGTAAAAAAAATAGAATTAAAGCTTTATTACGTAAACACTTCTTTTGAGAACTTTTCAATTCTATCTAGGTACTCAAAAAAAATACTTTCCTCGAATCAATTCAAAAAGAAATCCTCACCAACGGATGAAACTTAATATTTTGAATTGGTTTTTTTTACTTCCTTAATATTTTAGAATTAACTTTACCTAAGTTTATCTCTTGAATTATTCTTAAAAGTAATTAAATTAAATAATTCTCTTAAGCTACTTGTAATTGTATTGCTATAAAATTATTCTATATCTGAGGCTGATAAATTTGTGGTTAAACTGGTTATTCGTTATTATCAACAAAAAAATATACTAAAACGAGTTTAGTATTCATCTGTTTGAATTACAAAAATGGTTTTTCCTATATATTAAATGCTTTTTCCATAAGTTGTATTTCTTTATTAGGAATACCAATTTTATCTGCCATTTCTTTCCAAGGTTTAATCGCTGCCATCACCTCATCTAAAATTATATTCATTTGATTTTCGTCTAAACGAAAATACATCCCCACGCTTTTTGCTACCTCATACTCCAAGGCATTGTTATCCATATCTATATTTAATGCTAAACCCTCTTTATCTATTGACGGATTCAGATCATACGCAGGAGAGAGTTCCCAACCATCATCAACTATAATAAACCCATGATTGCGTAAATGATCATCGGTATTTGAAATTGCAATATTAAAAACAATACGACGCCATAGTTGCTCAAGATTCATTTCTATATTGCTGCCATAATTTTGAATAAATTCTGCCAATTCTAAATAGCTTGCTTGATGGTCTCTTATGGTATCCTCATTATTACCGGTCATTGTCATTGCTGATGCAAAATGAATTCTTTCTCCATTTTCTCGATCAAAGCGTTTTGTAAAAAACGTATTGTAATTTCCTGTTACTTTTTGAATTTTACACTCAGACATGTTTATGCCAGCTTTTAATGCTAATTGATAGGCTAGATATTCCCAAGCAGCTTTATCTGTTGTATCATTTTTAGCAGGAAATTTGGCAATCCATAAATTTTTATCAGCATCTAAAATATTTGCTTTAGGTCTTGCACCTCCTAATGAAGAACCAGGAGCCATTAAAATTACTAACCATTGTCTTGCTTCATCGTTTTTGGTATCACTTTCAAAATTCTGGGCAGCATCTTGAAGTTCACGTATTGATGACCAAGGTGGTGTTGGTGATTGGTTGTTATTATCTAAAAAAGGACCATTTAAGTCTGTTTTAAATCTTAAAGCCCCCATACGACTTTCATCATACACGCCTAATAAATAGTCGATTTCATAGAGCGTTTTTGCTTTATCGCCTACAAGAGATACTTCTTGAGATGCTTTTCTTTTCATTAATGTTCGTCCCCAAGTATCTGGCATACTATCTAAAAAGATACCAAAAATTTCTTTGTTATTTGGATATTGTGGGCCATTATAAAACTGAATATCTGGATCTAACAGCATTTGGTTTTTAGATTTGATCCAGTCTTTCGCATACTCAAAACTAAAGGCCTTTTTTCCTTTCGCATTTAAGACTGAAAGAATGCCTATTAACTCGGGCTCTTTCATTGGTTTCCAATGTGCGAATACGTATATATCTAATTTTCCGGTTGCCATTTTGGTTGTTTAATTTGTGAGATTGCTTCGCTTTACTCGCAATGATGGTTGCTTTATAATAATTCTAAATCTTGTAATTTTCTTCCAAATTCATCATCAGCTGCTAGTTTTAAGAAATCATTTTGCAAACCTAATACTCTTAATACATTGAAATAGGCGCCTATAGACACTTTTGAATTGCCTTTTTCTATTTGATATAAGGTTGTTCTATCTATATCTGCACGTTCTGAAACTTGTACCATAGTTAGCTTACGTCTCTTACGTGCGAGTTTAATATTTTCTCCGAATTGTTCCATAATTTCCTGATGTTTTGGGAATATTATGCTTTTCTTTGATTTCATTACGTTGTATACTTTCAACAAAAATAGTTTATTTGTGGACAATATGCAACATTATGTATTTTTTAATCTTTTATATTCTTTTTTGCATTGCCCAAAAAAGGAACAAAAAACGCTAGTCTTGAATCTTCAGCGGTCAATTACGTTTTTGTTGTCTAAAAGAAATGAACTCGCAAAAGCTCAAACAGCATTTCTTTTTTAACGACCACTTTTCAAACCATTGGCGCTCGCCTGCCAGATTCTATGACAGATATAGATTCTAACACCATATGTATGATTATAGCCTTTTATTTTACAATACCGATTTGAACGTGGGTAAATTGTTTGTATTTTTATACTCGTTTATAATACGAATGTAAAAACTACTTGCGTTTATCTTTTGAATTATTACTAAAAGCAATTAGATTAAAAGACTCTCTTAAGCGACTTCTGATTCTATTCCCATAAAATTGTTCTATTTCTGAAGCTGAAAGGTTTGTGGTTAAATGGGTTATTGTTCTTCTACTGGAATCGTTATGATTGAAACTATCGTAACGACTTAGTAAGATTTCACCCATAACATTGCATTCGTTTCCGAAGTATTTTAGATTGCTTTCGGTTCCTAAATCATCAAAACAAATTGTTCCTGCTTTCTTTTGATGTAATCTTGGTTTGCTGTATTTATGAATGACTTCATAGCCTTCTTGAATAAATTCGAAACTTACTTCTCTACAGGATTTTACATAGTATTTATTTTCTTTTGGAACTAAAAAATTACAAATCGTCATTAATGTTGTTTTTCCGCAACCGATGGGACCTGAAAGTAAGATTCCTTTTTCAATGTTGATATTGCATCTTTTCGACATTTTTACATCCTGTAAACTGTATGCTATTAATTGATATATAATGGTTTTGTCTTCTTCATAAATTTTGAAGTGTTCTCCGAAAAGTTGTTTTCCTTTGGATTCTAGCCAGTTTGTCGTTTTTTGGTAGTTGTAATTTGAACTCATTATTTCTTTTTATTTAATTCTAATACTTTTTTGCTTGATCAAAAGGTATTCAAAAAATCAAGACTTGGATTTTCAACGGTCAATTACGTTTTTAATATCTAAAACAAAAGAACTCCACTTCTTTTCAGTCAGTGTCAAACAGCTTTTATTTTTACGCCATTTTCAAACTATTGACACTCGTTTGCAAATCCTATGTCGGGTTTAGATTGTGACTTCTATTCATGAGATTGCTTCTCCCTAAACTCCTCGCAATGACTTTTGAACTGTAAGATTGCTTCGTTCCTCGCAATGACAATTACATTATGAGATCCTGAAACAAGTTCAGGATGATACAAAGCGTCAAAGTGGTTCTGAATAATTTTTGTTAGTTGCCGTATTGAGGTTTTGTGGATGAACTGATGTTTTTGGATTATTATTATTATTATTATATTTCGCACTGTTGATCATCCAATTTTTTGCTGCAGCTTGCCAATTTTTCATAGGTGTCTTACCTCCTACTAACCATCCATTGCTTGAAAAATAATTGTAAAATTTATTGGCTTCTATTCCTGGAAAGTTTTGTTCTTGGAAATATTTTATAACCTCCTCCTCTTTTGGTTTGACTCCTAAAATGAGAATATTTTTACTTTTTGGGCCTAACTTTTTTTGTTTTGAGATCTCCTCTTGGTTTTTTAAATCAAAATTTTCTAACTCTATATTTTGAGATTGCTCCTCTTCCTTTATACTTTTTATATTCTTTGTATTGTTTATACTGTTTATATAAGATACCACTGCTTGTTCAGAACCTGTTTCAATACTAGTTTGCAACTTGTCTTCTGCTTGTTTATGAATTGAACTCATTTTTGTTTTAGGTTTTAAGTTCTCTGAGAAATTAAAAAGAGACACCATACTACCCTTGTAAGGGTTGTATGATGGTTCATATTTTATATAGCCTAATGCATGCAAATTCTTTAAGCATTTGTGATATGTTGCTTTTGAACTTATTTTACTAATTCGCATTACTTCATCTCTTGAAATACTAATCGGATTTCTGAACCGGTTACAGTTCCAGAATTGAAAAAGCGCAATATATAGGCTTATGTGCGTTGGATTTAAGGTGTGCTCATTTATTACTTTATCAAAAAAACCTGTGAGATGTTTTATGTAATTCATACCTAATAATTTGAAATTGATATTACCTTGTTTTCCTCCATAACTTTTAAAAGATCTTCGTATGAGTAGAAAATAATTCCACCTACTTTAGTGTAGGTTAATGTGCTATTGATTCGCAGGTTTTGAAGTGTTCCCGGCGATATTCTTAACAAACTTCTTACCTCTGAAGACTTTAACCATTTTTTAGGCCCCTCTTCCTTTTTATTTACTTTCATTTCACCAACTAACAAATTGAACACATTTAGCAGATCTAACTTTGTTACTGGTTGATGTTTTAATAATTCTAAATTTTCTGTTTCCGGAAAGAGTTTTTTAAGATGTAGATACATATTGAACTGTTTTAAATTGTTATACTACAAAATAAGTTCAATTGCATATTTTCTTCTCACAAGGTGAACGTAAGGTGGGTATTAATTTTTAGTAAAACTTAATAAACTAACGCTATCATTGTAACATTTTTTTTTTAAAATCAAGTTTTTACATTCTAATAGCTTTTGTTTTAACAAGAAGAAGCTTTAAAATCATTAAAAAATCAGAGGTAACACAAGTTGGTGTTTTATAAATCCTCTTCGTCTAACTTCTTATTAAAAACGTCTGATAATCGAATTAAAAATTTTGTCCTTACTGTTTTACGAAGCTTGATGTCTTGGTAAATTCTGTAAATACTATCTTCTAAATCAATATTAAAAATTTTTCCTAAATGTGCTGCTAGTTCTTTTACATCTACATTTCCGTTATTGATTAATCTTGCATGCTTTAGAGCGTAAATAACCTCTACCAAATCAATTTTGGTTCCAGACCAAGAATAATTTACAGGTTCTCTAAAATTTGTTATTCCACTTTTATGATTGATTTCTTCAATTTTACGCTCTAAATAATTAATGAGCATGTCTGAACTTATCAAATCGGCTACTTGATATTCATGAGATGTAGATATTTTAGAGTCGAAAAACAATTGCATTGAATGATCCCAAATGATATCCTTATAAGACCTTCTTATAAAATAATTATGATCATTGTGCGTTGATCTTGATTTATAATATTCGTAAAAACTAAGTTCTTCTCTAACAGCATCCGAAGCTTTATTTATTGCTTTGTAATAATGTTTACTCTTCCCTTTTTTACAGATAGGCAAAGTATATTCAATTTTTAGAACCTTCTTATAAAACAATATTTTTGAAATCAAAGAGGGTTTTAATTCTTTAAAAAAATAGATTTCATCTTTTTCAGATTCAAAACAATAAATTTTAACCCATTTATTGAGTTTTTTTAATTTCTTCTCTAGAAAGAGAATTATTTTTTGACTTTCTTCAATAGTATGGCCTTCAGAGCTTTTGAGCAGTACAAAGTCCCTCTCCAATTCTATAAAGAATAGTGTACAAAATGAATCCATAGCAATTAAAATGATTTCTTTTGAGATGCCCCAATTTAAACCAATTTGTATAAATTATATGAATCAAATTCGCTAAAAAGTTATTAACACATTTAAAACTACCCTTTTTGCTCATTTTTTGGTAAACTGTAGCTATTTGCTAATTTTAGTTTTAATTGTTTCATATCTTCACTAACTTTTTTGTCTAAAACCTTCGCATAATGTTGCGTTGTTCTTAAATTTTTGTGTCCGAGCATTTTGCTCACACTCTCTATTGGTACTCCATTCGAGAGTGTTACGGTTGTCGCAAAAGTATGTCGGGCTATATGGAATGTGAGTTCTTTACTGATTTCGCAAACACTAGCAATTTCTTTTAGATAGGCATTCATTTTTTGATTGCTAAAAATTGGTAATAAACAATCTTTAACAATGCATTGTGGATGGTTTACATATTTATCAATCATCATTTGGGTTACGGGTAGAATTGGAATTTTAGATGCTGATTCTGTTTTTTGTCGATGGGTAAAAATCCACTTATCACCATCAATTCCGATACTGACATGGGATTTAGTAAGATTTTTAACATCAATATATGCTAACCCAGTGTAACAACTGAATAGAAATATATCTCTAACTAGGGATAGACGCTCTGTTAAAAATTCTTTATTTAAAAGTTTTTGAATTTCTCCTTCATTTAAGTAAACCCTCTCTACTTCTCTAACTTTCGCTTTGTAATTACTGAAAGGATTTCTGTCCATCCAATTATTTGCTAAACATATTTTAATTATTTTTCCGAAATTCTTTATGTACTTAACCGCTGTATTATTATTACAATTCCTTACACTTCTTAAGTAAAATTCGTAATCAGTAATAAAGGCATGATTAATTTTTAGAATATCAATATCTGATACCTTGTATTTCCATTCTAAAAAATTAATAGTATGTTTTAAAGAAGTTTTGTAACGCTCTAATGTACCTAGAGCATATTCTTTTCCTATTAATTCTTCAATTCTATTATTATGATCTTCAAAAATTGGTATTAGCATACGTTGCTTGACATCTTCTCCTAATACTTTGCTTTTAAAAAGTTTTGCTGTTATGAGGATATTCTGATGAATGAATTCCATTTGAAAATCTATTATTTTTACTTTAAGCATATCAAGATGCCTATTTACTGAACGAGCTTCCTCAGATTGCCCTTTCATTTTACCTGCAGCTGTAGACCATTTATTAGCTGTTACTGATCTTCCTGTGCTAAATTCGATTCGTTTTCCGTTGACTGTAATGCGTGTGTAAATTGGGAATAAACCATTCGCATTGATTCTTGCTCTTTTTGCATAAAAGAGAATTGAAGTTTTTGTTTTCATTTTGGTAACCTTTTAAATTCATATTAAACTTAATCCTTCCTCTAATATGACACAAGATGTTCAATTATTGAACCAGCAATAACACTAGCTAACCCTTGTGGATATTGGGATAATGCAAAATTCGGGGCACCCTATTTTTAAAATAGCAGGTAACCCCGAATTGGACACCTTTTTTATACGTTATAATGAATTTTTTGAGTTTTATAAGAAAGTAAAAACCCTTTAAAACATACGTTTTAAAGGGTTTTGGTGTTGATTGATAATCAATCAGCGGAGAAAGAGGCTCCGTACACTATAAATATATGTCAATGTTTTCGGGGTTTTCCTGGGATTACAACTCAATAGGGTAACACATAGGGCAACTCAAAATGTTTTTAATCTATAATACAAAGATATACATTTATAGAGGATTCTAAAAACCCTCTGCATACCATTGTTTTATTTTTAGTTTAAAATAGCCCTTAAAATCGAATAAATATTTACCAAATTAGCTGGGGGATTCTATCGGAATCTTCAACTTACTTTACTAAAATAGTAACTTAATACATATTAAATACGCTTTAACATGAATTAAAATTCATTCAATAATCTTTAAAAACATTAATAATTAGCTCTTTTGACTTTTAAGCAGGACCACAAATTTATATTTATTACAACTTTTACTTGAATTTTACTTGAAACTAATTGATTTTCACTTTCACCTATTCGCTTTCGAAAGTATATCCTTTAAACATTAGTTTAATGCTCTTTAGTTTTTTAAGTCGAATATTATTATTTTTTATCAGCATCATAAACCAATTTAACAAAAAGCATATCAATCACATAACAACTTAACATTTCAGTTTCTGAAATATGATTGACTAAAAACATACCATTAGACCAAACAGTGATTGGTGTTTTATTATTTTCTTTTAATAATGTTTTGTGGAAAAAAAACTTAGCTAACACTAATGTGTGCTTTTTAGTTTCATATCGAGCATTTTTTACTAGTGTTTTTGCCCTTTTAGTTAGTGTGCTTTTTTTCTCTAATCAACAATTAACTTTTGTTAATTTTATGAAGATTTCTTCTGGGTCTTTATTTGGAGTTTTTGGATTGTTCTCCATGTTGCATGTCATTAAAAAAGAATCTTTACAATGGTTAGGTATTTACAATTTAATAGGTATTGTATTCACAGTACTATACCTTTGGATTTTTTGAAGATTTAAATATTCGTAAAAGTCTTTTAGGTTTTTTAATTATCATTTTAGGTTTTTCTTTTTATGTATTTGATAGTTTAAATACTAAACTAAAAATTATTTTAAAACAACACCTGCTTTTATTGATGATGGTGCTCTGCTTTACAATATCTTCTTTGATACATTGGAAAAATTTAACAAAAGAAATTGAACCAGTTTTTATTATTGCCAATCAAGAGCTTTTAGTTTTTATCGTTGGTTTTAGTTTTTTAGGTTTAAAGATTACAAACCCTTTAATTTCTGGTTTGTTTTTTTTAGCCAGTCCATTAACCACAATATTATTTAGTTCTCTTTATTTTAAGGAAACTATTACACTTAAAAACTGTTTATCAATTTTAATAATTTCATTTGGTGCTTACATTTTATTTTTACAAACTACTTAAATTATTAGCCCTATTATTGTAAATCGTCAACAAAAAAGGTACTGGCTTAAGACGAAAGTATTTTTAAAATTAAGATTCCTTTATTAAAAATAAGTTTTACAGTTGCGCATGTGGTTTAAGAACGATTGAACTGTTTTTTTAGTGTTTTCATAACTATCCGATTTCTTATCGACATCTAGGTACAATTTCCTATTAACTTCTAGCATAATTGATTTTACTCTTTTGTCTTTTTTATAATAAAATTGAGGAACCATACTTCCTGAGTAAGGCTTATCCACTAATACACTATAACCTAGAACTTCAAAAAACTTAACTGCATATTCCACAAGTTCTTTTGGTGTATGAAACTCATCCGTTCCAATGTTAAAATCAGGTCTAAAAGATGATTTGTCTAGTGCTCTATTTAATACTTTTTCAGGGAATGAATGGCAGTCTAAAATCAAGCAACTATTATTGGCTTCTAGATGCGTTTTAACGAGTTCTGAGAGTCTTTCGTGATGCTTCCAATAAAATGCTACAAGTATCCTTTTTCTGAGCTCTGGAGTCACTTTACGAAGTAAGCCACCATCATCAAATTCTTATAAAGAAACCCCATTCCGAATTTAGACATGACCTCTAGTTTGTCGTCAGTAAATCTCTCCACATCACAGAAAATTCTTGAGAATGGTGTAATAATAGCATCATCAATTTCATTAGAAAACAAATCGTCTGTGAACCAGTCAGTCAGCTTAATAATTTCTTTTATGATCTTTTGTTTATCATCAATGTAACCATCAAAGAATGGGATATTGGTTGATGAGTGTGGGATGTGTAAAATTAAATTTTTCATTCTAGTAGGATAGTAGTAAGTTTTTCATCAGTATCAATACCAACAAGTTTTGTTGCAACGGTGTTTAAAAATTCTCCTGAAATAAGCTTTCCTAAATTTGTTTTAGAGGGTGTAAATGCTTCTATATAGCCCTCATAGATTAAATCCATTTTATAGAATAGAATAAGCAGAATTCTTTCTAATTCCTTAGCAGTTAATTTTGCATTTTCAATACCAGGACGTCTAATAAAAACCTGTAATACATGGTCAAAACTCTTGGTGTATTCGTAAATAACATCTTCCAAACCCTGTTTATCTGTTTTTATAATGACAGCATAAACATTAGACCATTGATGAAAGGTTAAGAAGATATCTGTTCTAACAGAAACATCATATTGCAAGAAAACTTCATTAAAGTTGTGCTCTAATGTTCCAATTTTAACTGGCTTTTTTGGGAAGTCTTTCCAATCAATGCTTCCCATATAATCTGGATTGGCATCGTAGGAAGAAATAAAAAAATAGTTTGGTATAATTTCCTTAGAATAGTTGTCCAACATGTTGTCTAAGGACTGATCTTCAGGTAGGTTTGCGTCACTAGATTTACCCTTACCTATGGTGACACTGTGACCACCGAATCTTGACATTAAAAATTTCATACAAATAAATTTTAGTTGTATAACGAAAAGCAATAGTTTGGAATGACGTTTATTTTGACTTGTCGTCCGTATTGTTTTACCACCGTGGTGTCTTCACTCGGTTGGTACCCTTTTTGGGTTCGAAATACTTTGTAAAAGTAGGGATTAGAATTTAAAACACCAAAAAATTTCAATCATCATTCTTAGAACAACACCCCCATATCAATTTTAAAGTCATTTTCTTTTTTGAGAAGTGTTTGTGAAATGTATATATTGGCTAAGATTTACTATCAAAAAAAGTCCACTTTAGTTTGAAGACATACACGGTTCAAACATTGAATAACTGGAGAAAAGAAGGTGTCTTAAATCCCTTAAAAATTGGAGGTAGGGTGTTGTTGCTGAATTTAGAGGATGTGTATAACAACTCACGTTTGGTTGCGTGATTTTTTTTTGAAATAAAATCATTACAAACAAAATACTAAAGCTACTTGATAATGAGTTATATATAAATTAAAAAATATAATCATGAGATTTTTACTTGCAATTTTAATGTTAACAGGTCTAAGTGTAACAGCACAAGTAGAAAAATATGAGGGAGTTTAGGCATCTCCAACGAGTTCTTATTATACAACAATAATGTATAATGAAGAAAAAGATGAATTAAAAATAATTAATTTTAGTTTTGAAGAAGATGAATTCATAAGTGAGGTGATTAAAAAAGTTGAGAACAATAAAATATTTACTTTTCTTAATAATAAAGACAATAACTATTCAGTAAATATTATTTATGAATTGCTAAATGATAATCAAATTCTTTGTGTTTTTGATGAGGATATTAATAGAAAAGTTGCCCTAACCAGAATGTATATTACAGAGTAAAAGCAATATATAAATGGTGATTTATGAATAGGGATCAAATAATAGTCCAGGTTAGGCAGAGAATTATATATTTTAAATTTACATTTTGTAAGAAAAAAACTAAGAACTTGTTGAAATAATGATTTGGAAAAACACAACTAAAGTAGGTCTGGGTGCTTATGTCAATAAAAAAGGAAAGGTTTACGTCGTTGCACGTTATTATCTAGCAGGGAATATAATTGGTAGTTTCCCTTATTAATTTTATATTTATAAAAAAAAACAACTATGAAAAAGAAAATATACTTTGAAAGTGGAAACATAAGAGAAGAGTATGAAGTTACAGAGAACGGAAAGCTTAATGGTATAAAAAAAATATATCATGAAAACGGGCAACTTCAAGTAGAGGTAAATTTT
>Ga0222630_1000907_pt1 | contig 14162 bp, 15 predicted proteins | sample AntAcemetagenom3_FD_179842 | JGI IMG/M metagenome (GOLD analysis project Ga0222630, IMG submission 179842) | Saline water microbial communities from Ace Lake, Antarctica - #3 | ecosystem: Environmental > Aquatic > Non-marine Saline and Alkaline > Saline | place: Antarctica: Ace Lake | collected...
ATTCTCCGCCACCTGATAGCCCGCCAGCCGAAACTCAGAAAAAATCCTTTCTGGATAGGTTTCGTCGCGAGCCTCCCCGACAGGCAAGCCCAGATGACCGGCCGCTAGAGGTGCCGGCAAAGCAGTCTCTTACTCAGCGTCTGCGCAACGCATTGTCGCGTACCGGCGAGGGGATAGGCGCGGTGTTTCTCGGTGGTAAGGCCATTGATGATGCGCTGCTTGACGAGCTAGAAACGCTCTTGCTAACGGCGGATGTCGGAGTTGAGGTAACCAACAGCATACTGACAGAGTTGGTGGACAGACTAGGGCGAAAAGAACTTAAAGACAGCATTGCGCTGCGCGCAGCTCTGCAGGAAATATTGCTGGCTAAGTTGCGACCCTGTCAGCAGTCCATGGATATCAGCGGCGCTGAGGCACCCTTTGTGATTTTGGTAATTGGTGTCAATGGGGTGGGGAAAACGACGACTATTGGCAAGCTTGCGGGCCGTCTTCAGACTGAAGGCAAGTCAGTAATCTTGGCCGCCGGAGATACCTTTAGGGCCGCTGCCGCAGAACAGCTGCAGGTTTGGGGTGAGCGTAACAATGTCCCTGTTATCGCGCAGCATACTGGCGCTGACAGCGCCTCGGTGATCTTTGATGGCATTCATGCGGCTAAATCCAGAGGTATTGATGTGGTTATAGCTGATACCGCTGGGCGACTACATAATAAAAGCAACCTAATGGAAGAGTTAGAAAAGGTTCGGCGGGTCGCCGGTAAGCTGGATGATAATGCACCCCATGAGGTGCTGTTAGTGTTGGACGCGGGTACTGGGCAAAATGCGGTCGCACAGATGGCCGAGTTTCATCAGGTTATTGGTGTTACGGGGATAGCCCTGACCAAATTAGATGGTACTGCCAAGGGAGGGATTATATTTGCCTTGGCCGACAAGTTTTCCATACCGATACGCTATATAGGTGTGGGCGAAGGCCAAGATGACCTGCAGCCTTTTGTTGCCGAGGCGTTTGTTGACGCATTATTAGGCTTTGATCTGGCCGCCAGCGAGTAAACACTATGATTTGTTTTGATAACCTTAGTAAGCGCTACCCCAGTGGATTTGAAGCCCTGCGGAATGTCAGTTTTACCATGGAAGCGGGCGAGATGGCCTTTTTGACTGGCCATTCTGGTGCCGGTAAAAGTACCCTGTTAAAAATGTTGATGCTGATGGAGCGCCCGACATCGGGAAACCTATTAATTAATGGCAAAAACCTCAATCGCCTGTCCAAGTCACAAATCCCAATGTACCGACGTCAGGTGGGCGTCGTGTTTCAAAATCACCAGCTATTGTTAGATCGAACGGTCTTCGAAAATGTGGCTTTACCACTGCAGGTGTCGGGATACCCGGCGGTCGAGATTGGGCGTCGTGTGCGCGCCGCGCTAGACGGGGTGGGTCTGCTAGATAAAGAGCAGGAACGACCGATGACTCTGTCTGGTGGTGAGCAGCAACGCGTGGGTATCGCTCGCGCCGTTGTCCATAAACCGCGTATTTTGCTTGCCGATGAGCCAACCGGCAACCTCGACCCAGAACTGTCCAGTGAAATTATGGCATTGTTTCGGCGATTTCAAAGTGTCGGCGTTACCGTGTTAATCGCCACTCACGATATAAGCCTCATAAACCGTATGCAGCTGAGAATTATGCGCCTTGAAGATGGTGGACTCACGGACGATGGAGCCACTTATGGCGGCTACTGATAAAAACGGTCGCGAGACCACACCGCGTGGTGCGAGCGGACAAAATATTAGCTTTGCCCATCGCTGGCGTGGCTATAAATCCCATCACCGCGCCACGTTGAGTGACAGCTTGACCAAAATGCTTCGCGAGCCGATGCAGACGCTGATGACCGTCTTGGTCATTGCGATTGCGCTCACACTGCCTGCGGCGCTCTACTTAACGGTTGAAAATGTTAAGGCGCTAGGCAGCAACTTTGAATCTTCCGCTCAAATCACTGTTTATGTTAAAAGGCAGGCTAATTCAACCGCCATAGAGACACTTGCAGGTCAGCTAGATGCAATGCCGGGCGTCATCTCGGTAAGCTTTATCTCGGCAGAGCAGGCGCTTTTGGAATTTAAGGCGCTCTCAGGTTTTGGCTCTGCTCTGCGCTATCTCGAGGATAACCCACTACCCGCCGTCTTTTTGGTGCAGCCGCTGGTCACAGATCGGGTCAGCCTTGCACAAACTGAGACAATCATTGCTGGTATCCGCGAGCTGCCAACGGTTGACGCTGTGCAAATAGATATGGGCTGGCTGCAAAGGCTGCACTCGTTGATCGAAATGGGCCAGAAGTTAGTGCTTGCGGTGGGTGTCACCCTAGGGCTAGGCGTTCTGCTGGTGATAGGCAATACCATCAGGCTGTCGATACAGAGTCGTCGCGATGAAATTATTGTGATCAAGTTAGTGGGCGGCACTAATTCTTATGTCCGCAGACCCTTTTTATACACCGGGCTGCTGCTGGGCTTACTGGGCGCCTTAATCGCCTCTGTTATGCTGTTTAGCGGTCTGATGTGGCTGAGCAGTTCCGTTGAGACATTGGCCAACCTATATCAGAGTCAATATCGTTTGCAGGGGCTGGGCTTTTTAGGCTTTTTAGCACTAATGCTGCTGGGCGCGACGCTTGGTTCAGGGGGTGCCTGGTTCGCCGTCAGTCGACATCTGCGGGATATTGAGCCCCGATAGCTCAGGCTATAGTCACATTGGCGGCGCACCTCGATAATGTCTACGCGCTAAAGAGTCTCAAAGGGCTAGGAACCGCCAAACGTTTGATGCTAGAATTGGCGGCTGAGTACTTAAAAGAGGTAATGATGATCAAAGCCCTTCAAACTATGGAATGGATGACCCCAGGCGCGAACCTGAATGCGTATATTCAGGGCACGGCTACGGTCCCGATCCTAACCATTGAAGAAGAGAAGTCGCTCGGTGAGGCGCTGTACTATGAGGATGACCTCGAGGCGGCACGTCGTCTGGTAATGTCTCATCTGCGCTTTGTCGTTCATATCGCGCGCTCTTACAACGGCTATGGTTTGCCGCTTGCCGATCTTATTCAAGAAGGCAATGTCGGTTTAATGAAGGCGGTGCGCCGCTTTAACCCCGAAAAAGGGGTGCGTGTTGTGTCTTTCGCAGTCCATTGGATTAAGGCCGAAATACACGAATTTATTCTTCGCAACTGGCGTATCGTTAAAGTAGCCACGACCAAGGCGCAGCGAAAGTTGTTCTTTAATCTGCGCAGTGCGAAAAAGGAATTACAGTGGTTAACTGCGGACGAAGCCAAGGCGGTGGCAGACGACTTAGGGGTTCAGGTTCAAGACGTTAAAGAAATGGAGATGCGGCTTTACTCCCGTGACGCGCCGTTTGATGCTCCGGAGGGAGAAGACGACGAAAAGACACAGTATGCCCCTGTCTACTTCCTGAATAATAAAGCGGACGACCCAGCGCAACAGGTCGAAAACGATGAATTCGAAGAAGACAACAATCAGCGTCTGACGAGAGCGGTTAAAAGCCTTGATCTGCGTAGCCAAGATATCTTGCAGCGTCGATGGTTAGATGACCAAAAAGCCACCTTGCACCAACTCGCTGATGAATATGGCATTTCCGCTGAGCGGATTAGGCAGCTAGAAAAAAATGCGATGAAAAAAGTCCGTGTCATGATGGAAGCCTGAAAATACTCACTCTCTTTGACGGGCCGCGTTCTAAAGCGCGGCTTTTTTATGGCTATGAATAAACCTATCTGGATCAAAACAGCGGCTTTTGCAGCGGCACTCGCTGTAGTCTTGGGGGCCTTTGGCGCCCATGGTTTAGAGAGCAGCCTGACACCGCGATCAATGGCGACCTTTAATACAGCGGTGCATTATCAATTTTTACATAGCCTCGCCCTATTTGCCGTGGTTAGTCTGCCTGATGATCTCGTCAATATCCGTCTGCGCACCTACGCGGCCAAAGCCTTTTTAGTGGGCATGATCATATTCTCCGGCTCCCTTTACCTGCTCCTAATTACCGGGCTAAGTTGGCTGGGGATGATCACGCCGCTAGGGGGAATCGCTTTTATAAGCGGCTGGACACTTATTTTTTTCTCCGTAAAAAGACCGCAATAAATGGATATGAGACCCGAATACCGTAAGAAGTCGATACGCAGCTACGTTGTTCGTGCGGGTCGTATGACCGATGCGCAACGCAATGCCTTTACCGGGGGCTGGCCCGCCTTCGGCCTGACCTTGGCGGCCGGAGCCATTGACACCGATAGCATTTTTGGTCGTGTTGGGCCCAAGATTTTGGAGATTGGTTTTGGTATGGGTGATTCCCTACTACAGATGGCCGCGGCTGATCCCGACACTGATTTTGTCGGTATTGAGGTACATCCCCCCGGTGTGGGTACGCTGATAAACGGCGCCGAGGCTCTGGCATTAAAAAACCTTCGCGTCTATCTTGCCGACGCCAATGACGTATTAGAGGAATGTTTCGGGGCGCACAGTATCGATCGATTACAGCTTTATTTCCCCGATCCCTGGCATAAGAAAAAGCACAATAAGCGTCGTATCGTACAGCCAAAGTTTGTCCAGCTAGTGAGAGAAAAATTACGTCCTGATGGCGTGTTACATATGGCCACAGACTGGGAACATTATGCGGAGCAGATGCTGGAGACAATGGAGGATGCCGAGGGTTTTGAAAATGTTGCTGGCCCTGGCAATTACTCTGAGCGCCCGAGCTACCGACCGTTGACCAAATTTGAACAGCGCGGCGAACGTCTTGGGCACGGTGTTTGGGATCTACTCTATAAAAAAATAGATTAGTGCCATAGCCCGTAAAAATGTCTTAAACTATGGCTAAGCAAATAGCCTTAAAACGAATATCAATAACTACACAAGGGAAGCACGATGAAAGTAATAAAATTTATGTCACTCACAGCGCTATTGACGCTAGGGGCCTGTGATCAGATCGCGCAAGATGAGAATGATGCCGCGCTCAAACTACAGACGCAGGATGAAAAGATCAGCTATCTGCTGGGTATGGATAATGGCAAAAATATACAGAGCGTTGGTATGGAGATCGACATCGCCGCCTTTCAGAAAGGCTTCGCTGCCGGGATCGCGGGTGAAGAGCCTGCACTGAGCGAGGAGGATATAGAATCAACGGTAAAGGCTTTTGAAGCTCAGATGATGGCCAAGCGCGAAGAAATGCAACAAGCTGAGCAGACTGCCAGTGCACTGCAGTCTGAAGCCAATGGTGAAAAGGGGACTGCCTTTTTGCTCGCTAATGGCGCCAAAGAGGACGTAGTCACTACCGCTTCTGGCCTGCAATATAAAATACTTACAGCCGGAACCGGATCAATACCTACTGACGCTAGCACTGTTGAGGTGCACTATGCGGGTACCCTTATAGATGGCACTGAATTTGACAGCTCGATTAAGCGTGGTGTCCCAGCCCAGTTTGGCGTCACTCAGGTTATTGCTGGTTGGACCGAAGCATTGCAACTGATGCCTGAGGGTTCAAAATGGGCATTATATATTCCGGCTGATCTAGCCTATGGTCCAGGCGGCACTGGTCCCATTGGCCCTAACTCAACGCTGATTTTTGAAGTTGAGTTGCTCCAAGCGAATGTAGCTACTGAAGAGTAATGTGGCTTTGCAAAACGCATAGTATAAAAAAGCCCCTGTTTTAAGGGGCTTTTTTTATACCTTTAATTTCTCTAGAGGGATTGTGTTCGCTCTCTGATAAGGGCGTTTGCATCGCGACGTCTAGATCACAAATCTTAGATCAGCTGTTCCAGATGCGAATCATGTAGCACCGCGATCATGGTATCTTCAGATTCAAATCGCTGAGCCAGTACTTCACCAATATTTGACAGATCCAGGCTAAGAGCCTCCAAATCATCAGTGGCTAGATACTTATCGTTAAAATCTAATATTAATTCAGTGGACGGCTGTATCTTTTCCATCAGATCGGCGCCCTCCTTGAGTCCGTCCCTGTCACTAAAGGCCTTGCCTTCGCCCGCCAACTGCTCAAAAATCTCAAAATGTCCTGTGGAGACGTAGTCCACCAACAATTGACAAAAAGCTTGAAGCCTAAGGCCATGACTAACGTTGGCCCCATCAAAGGTTTTTATTTCGCCGAGTTCACCGTATTTCACTAGCAACTCACGGCGTTCGATTAACCAGCGATCGAGGATCTCAGTAACGCTCCCCCAATGTTGCTCTAGTGTTTGACCATCTTTCGACATACCGCTCTCCATTATTCCCTTCATGCACTTCGATTCTACCTCTATTCACCACCGATAACACAGCCTAGGCTAAAAATAATCCGATCAAGGATGGCAGAAATATTGAGGTCCAGATTCCATTAAGCCCCATCCCCATTGTCGAAAAGGCGCCGCATCTAGAGCTTTTTTCAAAGGCTTTGGCTGTACCTATAGCATGGCATGCAATGCCGAGAATCAGACCCTGCCAGCGCTCATCGACAATGCCTGTCAGGCGAAAGATTGCCTGTGCCGCTATAATGCCAAAAATCCCAGTGAGTAGCACCACCATGGTGATCAGGGTGAGAAGACCACCGAGCTGTTGGGTGATGCCCATGGCTATGGGGGTGGTGACAGATTTCGCCGCAATCGACAGCAGCACTGGCTCGCTGGTGCCCAGCAGTACCGCCAAACTGAGGGCGAAGACGGAGGCCACAAAGCCACCCATCAGTACGGCGAGAGACAACGTGCCTAGCACCGCTGGCAGTTTTCGTAATTGTTGCGATAGCGGCACGGCCAGGGCCACGGTGGTTGGACCCAATAGCCACGACAGCGCGCCATTGCCCTCATAATAGGCCTCAAAGCCGAGACCATTCATATACAAAATACCAGCAATGATGGGCGCGCCAATCAGGATGGGATGTAACAGGGCGTTGCCGCCGCCACGCCTATATACCCATAGGCCCACAGCGAAGCCTGCGATAGATAAACCCACGAGCCATGAACTCGACACAATCTGGAGCCACTGTTGCTGCAGTAGGCTAATCATCTTTGGTCAGCCCCCTTATCAATAGCGCCATAAATAGCATTACCCCGCCGGTACTCAGTGCAATGATCAGCAAAATCGCGGGGAACTGTTGATAGATGTCACGGCTTAAGAAAAAGGCGCCCACCGATATTGGCATGAACATTAGGGGCAAATTTTGGATCAAGAGATTGCTGGCCCTATGCAAAAATGCCAGCGGATGATCGACTATAGTCAATGGGACTAGCAACAACAGCATTCCCATCAGTGGTCCGTGGATCGGCCCTCCAATAAGCGAGGCTACCCATTCTCCCAACCACTGGAAGCCCACTAGAACCATCAGTGCGAAGGCGAGTTTTAGGCCCTGCGTAATAATTGCAACAGCCCCAGTCCAGTCAGCAGCATAAAGGTAACCAGCACCCAGGCCGGCATACTGAGTCCGAGTAGTTGCCACTGAACCTCAGCACAGTTGCCATCGCCTCGCAGCAGCATGCTGATTGCCTCGGAGGTTGAGAAGGCATCAAACAGATATTCAACAGGAGGCCCACACGCGGGCACCTGATCCTCTGGAAGGCTCTGCAGCCACAGTTGCTTGACTGAGAAAAACGCCCCTCCTAGAGAGGTAATTATGACGAGAAAGGAATAGATTGAGCGACCCCTTGCGGCGGGGTTGTGCACTGCGGCAAGCATAAAGATAAGGCCCACCGCCATGACGAAAACACGCTGGGTCATGCATAGATAGCAGGGCTCCAGACCCAGGTGGTTTTGGAAATAAAACACCGCGATCGCGATTACTAGTCCGCAACCCAAGCCAGCGATAAGATTGGTTAATCTGTAGCTAGGAAACATCATCGATTGGTCCTGTGAGAATTGAGGTTAGCAAGCGCCTTAGGCTAGCCTGCTAAGTTTAGGTTAGTTTGGTCCAACGCGCCCTGCATAAAGCCTTGTAAACGCGGATACAGGTGATAAAAGTCACTGCTTATTTCAGCGCGATACTGTGCGACAGTGGGCAGTGCATCCTGTAACGCAACCGGTTTTTTAAAGCGCGAGCCCACCCGACTTAGGATCAATGGCAAGTTGCTCTCATCGCTATAGCTCTGGAGCCATCGTACCCTGGGCGCCTGCTTTGCAAATGCCTGCGCTCGACTGGGAAGCACGTCCCTATGGCGCGATAAATCACCATAAAACGACTGGCAAAACTCATCCAATGACTCGGGGTAGTAACGCAACCAATTGCTCGCTAGCAGATGGTCATAGACAATATCGGCAACAATACCGGCATAGCGACGCATGGGTGGGTCAAAACGCCGCACAAAACGCTGCATCTCCGGTTGCCGGTCTACAAAGGCATCTAACTTGCGATGTGCGTCTATACCGACCTCTATAGCAGCAGGATATTCGCCTCTTAGTGGACCGCGAACAAAGTCCCCGAGTAGTCCGCCCACTCGATGCTCCGAATTGCCACCGGACAGTGCAATGTGCGCTAAATAATTCAACGTTGGCTAATAGCGGGCAAGAAACTCATCAAAAGACAGTTTGTCACTGGCTTCGATTTCCACCTGTTGTTGAATTGAAATTATTGCCAACTGTTCGTATTTGTCGATCGTTTCTTTGTTGGGCGGGCGATTGAGGTAATGTTCTCGCTGCTCGCAGGCTTTGCGCATGGCCATGGCGTAGTAGGTTTCATTATTGTCAGTCATTTCTTGCAGTAGATTTGCGGCAGGGGTGTGGCTGTCGTCACGCATACGCAGTTGCATGGTCTCTAATGACTCGTTATAGGATTCGGTTTGATTGGCGCTGTCGAGCAGGTTTGCCACTGGCTGCATTTCGGCCAGCAATGCATTGCCTAACTCGCGAGCCAGGACTTCGCCGCCACCCGAGACCAATGTGGTCTTGGGGTCACGCCCATGATAAACCGTGCGGCTGATATTCTCCTGTATCTGAGCATACTCTTGGCAGTCGCTTTCTGGGCTGTCTTGCAGCAGACAGAACATCAAGAACGTATCTAAAAAGCGAATGGTCTCGGCATCGATACCCCCGGGAATACTGGGGTTGAGATCAACGCAGCGCACTTCAATATATTCTACACCGCGCTGCTCAAGCGCTTGCAGCGGTCTCTCGCCAGAGGCGGCTGTGCGTTTTGGCCTAATGGCGCTATAGAACTCATTCTCAATCTGCAAAAGATGGGTGTTGAGCTGCCGGTAGTGCCCCTCAGCATCCTTTAGGCCAATTTTGTCATAAGCCGGGTGGGGCTGTTCTAGGGCCTCTTGGAGGGTTTTAATATATTGCGCGATGCTGTTATAGCAAACGACTAGGGATTCCTGCGCATCGCTCTGATAGCCAAGATCACCCATACGCAACGATGTGGCGTATGGGGTATGTAGGCTGTGGGTATCATTACCCACGGGGACTAAGCGATGTTCCCGCCCACGCACAAAACTTTTGCACACCGCGGGTGCCGATCCCAGCAGGTAGAGCAGAAGCCATGAATAGCGTCGAAAATTCCGTATCAGGGAAAAATAGCCCGCAGTTTTGAAATCTTGAAGGCTGCCATGGACAGCACTGGCGGCCTGCAATTCCGACCACATGGCGTCGGGGATAGAAAAGTTATAGTGGATACCCGCGATCGTTTGCATCAAACGACCATAGCGGTTGCCCAGACCGACGCGATACACCGATTTTATGGTGCCAATGTTGGAGCTGCCGTATTCGGCGATAGGAATACTGCTGTTATCGCCAAGTTGACAGGGCATGCTGCTTACCCAGAGTAGTTCGTCGTCTAGTTGGCTATAGGTAAACCGGTGAATTTCATCCAGTTGATTAAGCACCTCATCAATAGAGGACGAGGGCGCCGTAATAAACTCCAGCAACGCTTCAGAATAATCGGTGGTAATAGAAGGATGTGTCAGGGCCGAGCCAAGAGCTTGTTGATGGGCCGTGGTCGCTAACTGGCCATTACTCTGCACGCGCAGGCTTTCCTTTTCAATCCCCCGAGTAATACCTCTCAATAAGCTGGCTTTTTCGGGCCCGCCTAACAGCGCAAGCTTGCTGGTCAGTGACAAAATCAACTCCCGGTTAAGCCGTGTTGGACTGATTGGATTCTATGTTTTTTTACTACTACTTCATCGGCCACTACAATTGGGCGTCCCTTCGCGTCAGAATCACACTCAACCATATAAACCCGCAGATCAGTGTCTTTAGCGTTCACTTCAATAAGTTGGTTAAGTGCGATATCTCTGTGCTCGGTGAAAAATACTGTATCCCGATGTGGCTCGTCACTCCATGCGCTATTTTTATTGAGAACTAAATTATTGCGCGTCTTTAAAATATATAATTTCATGTCAATCCCGTGACAGCCACCGTGAATTCCGGCACAGTGTAACCCATACTTAAGGCTGATCAAAAGAGAAATCACATGACTAAAAGAGCCCTTATTCCCGTTGCCAACGGCACCGAGGAAATTGAAGCGGTCACCATGATTGACGTGCTGCGCAGAGCCGGTATTGAGGTTACAGTCGCCAGCGTCAATGACTCAGGTGCGCTAACGATATTAGGCGCGCACGGCATTACTATTGCGACCGATTGCACCATAGATGACTGCACCACAGCGCTATTTGATTTGATTGCGGTGCCCGGTGGGCTGCCGGGATCCGAAAATCTGGCTGAGAGCCCAGCGCTCGATGGATTACTGCGCGAGCAGGCGGCAAAAGGTCTGCTCTATGCCGCTATCTGTGCGGCACCCATGCTGGTTCTGAGCAGTAAAGGGCTGGTGCAAGATAAGATTGTGACGGGCCATCCAATGTTCCAGCAGAACATTGACGCAAAGGAGGTAAACGGGAAATCTCGGGTGGTTGTCGATGGCAACTGTATTACCAGTCAGGGACCGGGTACGGCCCTTGATTTTGCGCTGGAGTTGGTTGAGCAACTCTGTGGCGTCGTGAAGCGCGAAGAGGTGGGATCACGCATGGTGCTGACCACGTCGGCCGCTGCGTATTACTGATCAATAGCGCTACAGGCTGATACCTAACCCTGCCAATCTTGCCTTGAGGTTGGCGCCGGCAAGATAAAGGCAGGGCACAAAGACTAGCGTGACGGTAGTGGCAAACAACACACCAAAGGCGAGCGAGCACACCATCGGAATTAAGAATCGCGCCTGCATGCTGGTCTCCAATAAAATTGGAACCAATCCAATAAAGGTCGTAATCGAAGTCAGTATGATCGGCCTAAAGCGCTCAAAGCCCCCGCGCACAAGGGCCTCCTTTACGTCGAGGCCTTCTTCTCGCAGCTGAGTAATTCGATCGATCAATACCAGATTGTCATTAACGACCACCCCAGATGCCGCGAGTACCCCCAGCAATGACAAAATACTGAAATCAAGCCCCATTAAGAGGTGGCCAAAAATCGCCCCCATGATGCCAAATGGCACAGCAGATAAAACGCCCAATGGCTTTAGATAGGACTTAAACTCGATAGCCATCAGCATATAAATAATCGTCAGCGCTAGGGCAAATAACGTACTGGACGAGCTATAGAAATCTTCCTGATCAGCCAGTTCCGCGTCTTTACTGAGGCTGACTTCGGGAAACTTCTGAGCGACCTCTAAAGCCACCTCACCATAAATAATCTCTGCCATCTCGCTGATTGTAATCGTACTGAGCACCGGCTGCGCCGTTACCTTGACACTGCGTTCACGGTCACGACGGTTAATTCTACTGTAGCCCGGCACGTACTCTGCCTGAGCCACCGAGTAAAACGGAATCTCAGCGCCATTAGCCGTCCGAATACGCAGATCTTCAAGGGTGTCGACCTGCGCTCGATCATCCTTGGGGTAGCGCACCATGACCCGCACATCGTCCCGACCTCTGGGGACTCGCTGCGCCTGGGCACCATAAAAACCCTGCCTTACCTGGCGGGCAATATCGGCTAGGCCAATACCCAGATTATCGGCGTTGGCGCGGAGACTAATATCAATGTCAGAGCGGCCAGAGTGAATATCGTCGCGTATGTTTGTAGCGCCAGGCACCTGACGCAGTTGCTCTTTAACATAGGCCGTCGCACCCTGTAACTGCTCTACATTAGTCGAGGACAGCAATACCGAGAAGCGACCAGAGTTAGTTCGTGATAGCGAGGCTTCGGTATTAAAACTCTTGGCTTCTGGCAACTTGCCGACATGATACTGCCAGCGCTCCGCTACCAGTTGCGGATCAACCTGACCACTGTACTCGGCGCCTATTTCTAAAATTAGGCGTATATGATCTCCCCACATAAAGGACAGCTGATTTTTAGTCAGATCGGTGCCGTTTAACTGTGGCGCAATCAGGGGGTCGTTCGGCAACATCGAGACCGCTTTTTCAGCGCGCTTGATAATGGCTAGCTTCCCGGCCTTAGAATAGCCGTCGGGCATATTGATTTTCATCTGTAGGATGTCTGAGTTTACGGTTGGCATAAACCGTTGTTTAACATACCCAGAACCGACCAGGGTAATCGACAGGGCAAAGGCTAAAGTAAATCCGACTAGCGTTAGATAGCGCCATTCCAGCGCTTTGATCAACATTGGCTGATAGCTCAGTTTGGCAAAGCTCATCATGCCGTTGGCAAACCACTGACGCAAACGATAAAATTTTACACCCCATGCTGAACTCGGCTCTTTTTCCGGTTTCATTTGCGCTAGGTGAGACGGCAGTATTAACAGCGACTCAATCAGAGAAAAACTCAGTGCCACTATGGTCACTGCGGGAATAGCCCAGAGCATTTTTGGCCAGATACCGGGTAAAAATAACATAGGGATAAACACGATCATAGTGCTTACCACCGCCAGAACTACCGGCTTGGATACCGCCTGTGCGCCCAGTTCCGAGGCGGTGTTTCCTTCATAGCCCTCCTGTTGATGGCGGAAAATACTCTCTCCGACGACAATAGCGTCATCGACAATAATCCCCAGAATTAACAAAAACGAAAACATAGAAAGCATATTCAATGTCAGTCCCATGCTGGGTAAAATCCACAGTGCACCCATATAGGCAACGGCAATGCCCAGCGCCACCCAAAAGGCCAACTGTGGGCGTAAAAACAACATCAGCACGACAAATACTAGCACCAAACCACCTAAGGCATTAGTCGACAGTAGCTCGAGACGACCGGAAAACATCGTCGAAAAATCCGCCCAGGTGGCAATGCTTAATTCCGCCGGGAGATAGTTAATCTCTTCGTCAATATAGCGTTTAACCGCTCCAGTAGTGGCCACGACATCTGGTTGATTGCCTACACTAATGCCGAGAAAAACTGCTGGCATACCATTAAATCGCACCAGCGAATTGCGCTCTTCGAAGGTGTCTTTGACAGTGGCCACATCAGATATTTTGATCGCAGTGCCGTCGGCACGACTGCTAATTGAGATGCTGTTAAAGTCGTCGTCAACATAGGCTTGGCCGCGGGTCTGAATCTGAATATCACCAGTTTCTGCACGAATAGTACCTGCGGGTAAATTAAGTGATGATCGGCGGATACCATTGACCACGTCATTGAACGAGATGCCATAGCGCCGCATAGCGACTTCAGACAACTCGATATCGATCTGTGCATCACGGACACCTTTTAATTCGGCGTGGTCGACATCGGCCAGGGCAGCCAAGTCATCTCTAATCCGCTCGCCATACTGCTTGAGAACTGATTCGTCGGCATCGCCGAATAGCGCTACGCGAATGACTTCCTCGCGCAGTATCTGCTCCATCACTATGGGACGCTCGGCATCGGCAGGAAAAGTCGTCACCGAGTCGACGCGACTTTTAATGTCGTTGAGCATCTTATTCATATCATGATCGGTAGCCACTTCGACGGTTACCTTGCCTCTGCCCTGTCGTGCCTGCGAGGTGATATGTTTAATGCCATCGAGATTATAGATTGCCTCTTCAATACGAATAATAATCTGTTCTTCAACTTCTCTAGGTCCGGCCCCAGGATATGGCATATTGATATCGATGTAGTTTACCGGTATCGCCGGGAATACTTCTTTACCAATACTAGACGCGCCCATTACACCGCCAATCAGAGTTAGCACCATGAGTAGATTAGCCGCAATTGGATTGCGCACGAACCAGCTGATCAGGTTATTCAATGGACTGATCCGGCGATGATTGACTGGCTAATCGGTATTCTC
>Ga0222630_1000922_pt1 | contig 13968 bp, 10 predicted proteins | sample AntAcemetagenom3_FD_179842 | JGI IMG/M metagenome (GOLD analysis project Ga0222630, IMG submission 179842) | Saline water microbial communities from Ace Lake, Antarctica - #3 | ecosystem: Environmental > Aquatic > Non-marine Saline and Alkaline > Saline | place: Antarctica: Ace Lake | collected...
ACATAGCTTGGCTCGAGGCTTGCTGATGTGCATGCGGAGCCACTTGAAACCGCCATGCCCTTGATACCCATGATCAACGACTCGCCTTCAACGTAGTTAAAGCTCATGTTGATATTGTGCGGCACCCGTTGGTCTTTGTTGCCATTGATAAAGACTTCTTCCATGCCTGACAAGCCTGCAACCAAACGGTCGTGAAGCATCTTAATACGCTTGTTCTCTTCAGCCATTTCGGCTTTGGCAATGCGGTAGGCTTCGCCCATGCCCACAATTTGGTGCGTTGGCAGTGTGCCTGAGCGCATGCCACGCTCATGGCCACCGCCGTGCATTTGTGCTTCCAAGCGGATGCGAGGCTTGCGACGTACGAACAAGGCACCAATGCCTTTTGGGCCGTAGGTTTTATGTGACGTCAAGCTCATCAAGTCGATCGGCAACGTGGCCAAGTCGATGTCGACGCGGCCAGTAGCCTGTGCTGCATCTACGTGAAAAATCACGCCGTGCTCACGGCAAACAGTACCAATAGCAGCCATGTCTTGAACCACGCCAATTTCGTTGTTCACGAACATAACGCTCGCCAAAATGGTGTCGGGACGGATGGCTGCCTTAAAAACGTCTAGATTAACCAAGCCGTCGTCTTGGACATTCAGGTAGGTAACTTCAAAGCCTTGGCGCTCTAACTCGCGACAGCTGTCAAGCACAGCTTTGTGCTCAGTTTTCACCGTGATGATGTGCTTGCCTTTGGTTTTGTAGAACTGGGCCGCACCTTTGAGAGCCAAATTGTTGGACTCGGTTGCACCGCTTGTCCATACTATTTCTCGGGGATCCGCACCAATTAAGTCAGCTACATTGACGCGGGCTTTCTCGACAGCGGCTTCAGCTTCCCAACCCCACGCATGGCTGCGTGACGCTGGGTTGCCGAAGTGCTCATACAACCACGGCACCATGGCATCCACCACGCGTGGGTCACATGGGTTGGTGGAGCTGTAGTCCATATAAACGGGGAAATGCGGCGTTGACATATTACTTACCTACTTCTTGACTTGAGGGCCAAACTTGGAAAATCAAAACAAACTGTCTGAATCTAGAATTAGCTATTGGCTAAAGACGCGCCCAAAGCAAACACTGAGTTGGGTGCATTCACACGAATAGGCTTGACAACTGGAATACTTGAAATAGCACGTTTAATCATGGGTGCCTTTTCGATAACAACGCCCTTTGCAACTTGGCCATCTACCAGTTTTTGCAGGTTAACGGAATCTAAAAAGTCAACCATACGCTCGTTTAACGAGGCCCATAACTCGTGAGTCATACAACGTGAGCCTTCGCCCAAACAGTTTTCTTTTCCGTTGCAATGGGTTGCATCAATGGGTTCGTCAACTGACACAATAATGTCTGCGACTGTAATTTCGACAGCCTTACGGGCCAGTGTGTAGCCACCGCCAGGTCCACGCGTGGACTCAACGAGTTGGTGACGACGCAATTTACCGAACAACTGTTCTAGGTAGGACAGTGAAATTTGTTGGCGCTGGCTAATAGCGGCCAATGTAACGGGACCCGTGTTCTGGCGCAATGCCAGATCGATCATTGCTGTAACAGCAAAACGGCCTTTGGTGGTGAGACGCATAGCAAACTCCTTGGTGGGGTTGGACTTGTTACCAAGTCCGTGGCCTAAAAACAAGATCCGAACATTCGGACTTGTTTGTTTAAACCTCTGAGATATCGGCCCTACCCGACTAATTTAGTCCAGTATATCAGAATATCCCAGTGATTTAGTATGGATTGTAGCCTGCCTGCGCGAGTTGTCCTAGACAAATATCACTTATTTTTACTTATTTCACGATTTTCCCGTAAAAATGTCGTTATTTTGATTTTTATTGACATTTAAAAGCCTCGTTGTATGGTTTGTCTAGGCGGTGCTTGGAGAATGTTTAAACGCCACAGTCCATTTGTCCAAGACAAAGCGTGCTGTCCTTATGAAGACTGTGGCACCAACAGAGCCATGTTGTCGGACCCAGAGGCGCCAAACGCTTGCTGTCTCATGACCGCCAGTTGGTCGCGAACTTGCGCGGCCTTCTCAAAGTCTAGGTCTTTGGCATGCTCTAGCATGAGTTTCTCAAGGCGTTTGATTTCGCGGGCGATGTCTTTATCGCTCATGGACTCAAGCTCAGCGCGGCGCATGCTGTCACGCTCTAGTTTCTCAGCCTCTTGGCCTGACTTTTCGCTGTATACGCCATCTATGAGGTCTTTGATGCGTTTAACAACTGTACGTGGCGTGATGCCATGAATGATGTTGTGCTCTTCTTGTTTGGCCCTTCGGCGAGCGGTTTCATCAATGGCTTTGCGCATAGATTCTGTGGTTTTGTCCGCATACAAAATAGCCACACCATTGACGTTGCGAGCCGCACGCCCAATGGTCTGTATCAGTGAGCGCTCTGAGCGCAAAAAACCCTCTTTGTCGGCGTCCAATATGGCCACCAACGACACTTCTGGCAAGTCAATACCTTCACGTAGCAAGTTGATGCCCACCAATACATCAAACACGCCTAGGCGCAAATCGCGCAAAATTTCTACGCGCTCCACGGTGTCTATGTCGCTGTGCAAGTAGCGAACTTTCACACCATTTTCAGACAAGTAGTCGGTCAGCTGTTCAGACATGCGCTTGGTAAGCGTGGTGATGATGACACGCTCCTTAACCTCCACGCGGATGCGGATTTCTTGCAACACGTCGTCTACTTGGGTGACGGCTGGACGCACTTCAACTCTGGGGTCAACCAAACCGGTGGGACGAACAACTTGCTCGACGATTTGACCAGAATGCTGCTTTTCGTAATCACCCGGCGTGGCGGATACAAACACCGATTGGCGCATGCGCGCTTGAAACTCTTCAAACTTCAAGGGGCGATTGTCTAACGCCGATGGCAAGCGAAAGCCAAACTCCACCAGCGTTGTTTTGCGGGACCTGTCCCCGTTGTACATGCCGCCAAACTGGCCAGTGAGCACGTGGCTCTCGTCCAAGAACATCAGAGCGTCTTTGGGCAAGTAGTCGGTCAAAGTGGCCGGTGCTTCGCCTGGCTTGGCGCCACTTAAGTGACGTGAGTAATTCTCAATGCCTTTGCAGTGACCCACTTCGGTGAGCATTTCCAGATCAAATCGGGTGCGTTGTTCCAATCGCTGCGCCTCAACCAGCTTGTTCATGCCAATCAACTCGGCCATGCGTATCCGCAGTTCATCTTTAATGTGCTCAATAGCAACCACAACGTGTTCGCGTGGTGTGACGTAATGGCTTCTTGGGTAAACCGTAAACCGGGGTATTTTTTGACGCACGCGTCCCGTTAGCGGGTCAAACAGTTGCAAGGTTTCGACCTCATCGTCGAATAACTCAATGCGAATCGACAGTTCAGAGTGCTCGGCTGGAAAGATGTCAATGGTATCTCCGCGCACCCTGAAAGTGCCGCGGGTAAAGTCAACATCGTTGCGCTTGTATTGCATGCGTACCAATTGCGAGATGAGGTCTCGCTGGCCAACTTTGTCGCCTACTCGCAGCGTCATCACCATTTGGTGGTAGCTCTCAGGCTTGCCAATGCCATAGATGGCCGATACGGTGGCCACCACAATCACGTCGCGCCGCTCCAAAATACTTTTGGTACAGCTCAAGCGCATTTGCTCTATGTGCTCATTGATAGAGGAGTCTTTTTCAATGAACAAGTCGCGTTGTGGTACGTAGGCTTCGGGCTGGTAATAATCGTAGTAACTAACAAAGTACTCCACTGCATTGTGGGGAAAAAATTCTCGAAATTCTGAATAAAGCTGTGCGGCCAGTGTTTTGTTGGGGGCATACACGATTGCTGGCCGGCCCAAGCGCGCGATGGTGTGCGCCATGGTGTAGGTTTTGCCAGAACCAGTCACACCCAAAAGTGTTTGAAACATTTCACCGTTTTTAATGCCATCAACGAGTTTGTCAATCGCCGCCGGTTGGTCTCCAGCTGGCGCAAAGGGCTGAAACAATTTGAAAGGGGAGCCCTCAAACCGAACAAACTCACCAGAGGCGTGTTGCGCATCCGCCGCGGACTGGCTGTCCCCGTGACCGCTGGATGCCTGCACACCGACACCGGCTTGAATGGCGTCATTTTTGCCAGCTAGGGCAATCACTTGTTCAACTGACGAGGTATCTGGGCGCTTGGACATGGTGTGTGGCAACTTGAGGCTGTTTGTAGATAACTCTCTATTGTCGCTGTGGTTTGGTGTGCACGCTACATGGGGTGTTTGTCCAAGTCTTATTTCTGAGGGCTTTGTACGTTAACAAACAAGGGCGATGTTCTCCCATTAGCTGGCCCAGGCTGCTTAGGGATACAAACCGCGTTGCTCACGGGCATTCAATATGCGGGTGCAAGCCACGATGAAAGTGGCGGTTCTCAGCGTGGTGCCCTGCGTTTTTGCGGTTTGCCACACGGTGTCAAAGGCTTCTCGCATGATGCGCACCAACCGGGCGTTGATCTCGTCTTCGCTCCAGAAGAAGCTGGAAAAGTCTTGCACCCACTCAAAGTAGCTCACCGTCACACCGCCCGCGTTGGCAATGACATCGGGCACGATGACCACGCCTTTGTCGCCCAATATGTCGTCGGCTTGAGGCGTGGTGGGGCCGTTCGCACCCTCCAAAATCAGTTTGGCTTGAATACGGTTGGCATTGTCCGCGGTGATTTGGCCCTCCAACGCCGCTGGTATCAAAATGTCGCAGTTGACGTCCCAAAAGTTGTCAGGATCTATGGGATCACCGCCTGCGAAGTCTGCTACCGTGCCATGCGCAGCAACGTGTGCCAACAAGGCGGGAATATCCAAACCTGTGTCTTTCAACACCGCGCCACCGTGGTCTTGCGCTGCGATTAAAAGGGCACCCGCCTCACCAAACAACTTGGCCGCTGTACCACCCACATTGCCCAAGCCTTGAACAGCAAGACGTGCGCCTTGTATAGACAGACCCATGTGTTGGGCGGCTTCAACGCCAACGGTAAAAACGCCTCGCCCAGTTGCCTCACGCCGCCCCAGTGAACCGCCAAGGTCAACCGGTTTGCCGGTGACGACCCCGGTTGCGGTGCCGCCTTGGTTCATCGAATAGGTGTCCATCATCCAAGCCATTACTTGCTCATTGGTGTTGACATCGGGAGCTGGTATGTCTTTTGATGGACCAATGATGATGCCAATTTCGCTGGTATAGCGGCGGGTAATGCGCTCTAGCTCCCCTTTAGAGTAATGGTGTGGGTTCAGTCGAATGCCGCCTTTTGCGCCGCCAAAAGGCACATTGACGGCTGCATTTTTGACCGACATCCACGCTGACAACGCCATGACCTCTGAGAGCGTGACGTCTTGGTGAAAACGCACACCACCTTTGCCTGGGCCGCGCGACAAGTTGTGTTGCACACGGTACCCCTCAAAGTGTGCAATGCTGCCGTCGTCCAAGTGAATTGGCACGTCTACGATCAACATGCGTTTGGGCCGCTTGAGTGTGTCTACCCAACGCGCGAGTGTGCCTAAATAAGGTGTCACGCGCTCCACTTGCTGCAAGTACATGTCCCAAGCGCCCAGTTTGTTAGCGTCGAGGTAAGAGGGCAGGTTGTGTTGGTGGCTGAGGGTCGACATAATGCTTCCTAGTTGTGAGTGGCTAAGGCCCACTGTAGGGGGCGCACAGGGTGGCGTCCAAGGCCATGATTCAATGTTGTTATGTGTTTTATGCATAACGACCTGTTTGCAGGCCTTGGCGAGTTTTTAAATGCGGCCTATGTGTCTTAGCATCTGATAAAGAATCCATGTGCCGTAACGTTTAGCCTGTGCCTGATAATGGGTGTATGAAGAAAATATACGAATTACGCGTAGAGGGTAAAAACTCTGACCGCTTGCTAGAAACCGCTAAAAGCGATGTCCGCAAATACATCAAGCGATGCCGGGAAAAAGACCTGCCGACAGGCAAGCATTTTTGGCACTTTATGTGCCGCATCGGAACCAGCGAAGAGTCCGCCGTGGATGTTCATCCGCAGCAGTTGACTGAAGTTATCAATGCCACGGTTGCGGCTGGTGCCACCCAGTTGTTCGCCCATATTGAACCTGTTGCAACCGCGCGTGTGTATAAAAATGTGGCCGAGCCCTGGACCCCCGCGGACGAGCAAACCAACGCTGCTGGAGAAGACTCCAGCCAGTAATTTTCTAGGGTATTGCGGCCTAACCGCATGGCATTGTTGGGCTTGCGCAATACTTGCGCATGCAAAAAAAGCAAGATCTACCCCACAAAATATGCCTTCACTGCGGCTTGCCTTTTTCATGGCGTAAAAAATGGGAGCGTGACTGGGAGCAAGTCCGCTACTGTTCAAAGCGGTGCAGCGGCGCGCGAAGCACTAATGCCGCCAACATAGCACCTGCACAAACAGCCCATTCAAAATTACCAGCGACCCACAAAAAGGCCGCTCAATGAACATACACGTGCTTTGGTTTCGTGGTGACTTTCGCCTCAGCGACAACCCCACTTTGGCAGCGGCGCTCAAAGGCGCCGATACATTGCTGTGTGTAGCGGTGGACGATACACAGTGGCGCGAGCGTCAATGGTCTTTCCAGAGACGAGGCCCTGCCAGGCTCACAGCTTGGCAGCATGCGACAGCTGCACTGAACGACCAGCTGACTTCGCTTGGCCAATGTTTGCATGTCATCACGGGCCAGGCGGGTCACGTGTTGCCAACATTTCTCAACAGCTTGCTCGTGCCCAATGGTGACAACACAAGGTCGCACGTGCGTGTGTTTACCCAAGCGTTTCATGCGCCCTATGAGCAAGATGACTTGCGAGCCCTCAGGGCAAGGTTGAGCGAGTTGGCCCAAACCAGCGGGATGTGTGGTGTTGCTGCTGTTGTGACAGTTGAGGAAATTGACAGCGGTGATTTGTTGGACGCTGAGAAACTGCCCTTCGGTAAGGCCAGCACATTGCACACACTGCCCCCAGTTTTTACAGCATTTAGGCACCAAGTTGAGCGTTGCGACATGCCTATGCGTGCGCTGCTACCTGCGCCTTTGGCGATGCCCGGCCCACCGCGAGGCTATGAATCTGGTGAGGCGTTGCCACGTGCAGCGCCGTTGCAGCTGTCTGAGCAGTTTGACTACCCCCTTGAGGTGAGTGAAGCCGCAGGCCTCAAACATCTGGCTTGGTACTTTTCAGACCAAAAAGCGCATCACTACAAATCCACGCGCAATGGCTTGATGCGCAGCGCTGCCACTGGTAGTGGGTATGCCACCAAGTTGTCGTCTTGGCTGGCATTGGGTTGTTTGTCGCCGGTCACTGTATGGCATGCTTTAAAAAGTTTTGAAGCCGACAACGGTGCCAGCAACAGCAGTTATTGGATTGGTTTTGAATTGCTGTGGCGCGAGCACTTTAGGTGGCTGCACAAACGCCACGGTGCGTCTTTGTATAAAGCCCAAGGTTCAGTTGCGCAGCAGTCGCCGCCTGCCCAACATAAAATTTTAGCGCGCCAATCCGCTGATTTTGAACGCTGGCGTACTGGCCAAACGGACAGTCCCTTTGTGAATGCTGGCATGCGCGAGTTGGCGCTGACTGGATACGTCTCTAACCGCATGCGTCAAGTGTTGGCAAGTTTTTGGCTGTATGAGTACGCGGGCGATTGGCGATTGGGTGCGGCTTGGTTTGAGCACACGTTGCTGGACTACGACGTGATGAGCAACACCGGCAACTGGCTCTATATTGCCGGTCTTGGCAGCGACCCTAAAGGTGGTCGCCGCTTTGATGTGGCCTGGCAAGCCAGAACACATGACCCGCAGGGTGTTTACACACGACGTTGGTCTAAGGAGGCCCTATGACACCAGCACATTCTTTGCGCCTGCTGTTGGGCGATCAATTAAGTCCACAACACAGCTGGTTTTCCACGGTTGATCGGTCTGTCGTGTACGTGCTCATGGAGGTTCGCAGCGAGACCGACTACGTGTTGCACCACGCACAAAAAGTATTGGCTATTTTTGCTGCAATGCGCGACTTAGCTGCACAGCTAACGGCTGCTGGCCACCGCGTGCATTACCTCAACATTGACAACCCCGACAATGTACAAGACATACCGCGGAATGTAGAGCATATTGCCAAGCTGTATAGCGCAACCCACGTGCAGTGCCAAGCCCCTGATGAGTGGCGCTTAGATGCGTTGTTGCAAGCGTGGCGTGACCAGACAAGTTTGCATGTCAGCAGCGTGAGCAGCGAGCATTTTTTGACTGAGCGCTTTGATGTGCAGCAGCAATTCGCTGGCAAGTCGTCGTGGTTGATGGAGTCGTTTTACCGGGTCATGCGCATCAAACACAACGTGTTGTTGGATGGGCCAAAGAAGCCACTGGGTGGCAAATGGAACTTTGATGCCAGCAACCGAAAAGCATGGCACGGGCCCAACGGCAAACACCAAGATCCGCCTGAGCCAGCCGATGCCCGTCCGTTGCATGACCATACAGCGCTGTGGCTGACCATTCAAAACGCAGGCGTTAAGACATTTGGTAGCCCACAGGCCGAAGCCTTTCGTTGGCCTCTCAATCGCGGACAAGCGCTGCTGCAACTGGCGTATTTTGCAGACAATGTGTTGCCCAATTTTGGCAACTACCAAGATGCCATGCACACCGATGCGTGGCGTTTGTTCCATGCATTTTTGTCGTTTGCGCTGAACGTAAAAATGCTGTCGCCCATAGAGGTTATTCGCCGTGCCGAGCAAGCGCTGGACAAAGGCGATGCACCCTTAGAGGCCGTTGAGGGGTTTATCAGACAAATCTTGGGTTGGCGCGAGTATGTACGTGGTGTCTACTGGGCCAACATGCCAGGCTATGACGACAGCAATGTTCTAGGGCATAGCGCAGACCTGCCACAGTGGTTTTGGACGGGCAAAACAAAAATGAACTGCATGACGCATGCGATTGGGCAGTCCTTAGAACATGCCTACGCCCACCACATACAGCGGTTGATGGTCATCGGCAATTTTGCCTTGCTGGCTGGCGTTACGCCGCAGCAGGTGCACCAGTGGTACCTAGGCGTTTACATTGACGCATTTGAGTGGGTGGAGTTGCCCAACACGTTGGGTATGAGTCAATACGCGGACGGCGGCTTACTGGCCACCAAACCCTATGTATCGAGTGCGGCCTACATCGACCGCATGGGCAATTACTGCAAATCTTGTCATTACAACAAGGCCGACAAACTTGGCGAAAAAGCTTGCCCTTTTAATGCCTTGTATTGGGACTTTTTTGCACGCCACGAAGAGCGCTTAAAAGGCAACTTCCGCCTTGGCATGGTGTATAAAAATTTAAACCGCATGACGGACGATGCACGCGCCGCCATCGCAGAGAAAGCGGCAACCTTACGCAGCAACTTAGACGATCTATAGCGCCAGCGGCTGGCGACCCGAAACGACTTACCGAATGATGAGTGCCGGTATATCAACAGCACGCAAAATATCCACCGTTTTTGAGCCGAACAACAACTGATGGAGCGGTGAGTGTGTGCCTACGCCCAGGATAAGTAGGTCGGCGTTGTGCTCGTTAACTTGCTGCGCTATCACTTGGGCAGCTTGTCCTGGCACATAAGTGCTGCTGACTTCAAAGCCTGCATCTGCCAATAGGGCCTGTGCCCAATCGAGCTGCTTGTGGCTGTCGTTGGTAGGTTTGCTAATTGGCTTGCCTGACATTGTGACGTGGATGGGCAAACCTTTCAGTAGCCCACTGCTCGCAACGGCACGCACAGCGTCACGCGTGGCACTGCGCCCGTCAAAGGCCAACAAAACTTTGGTGGGAGGCACAAAAGCAGCTGGGGTTAGCATGACCGGGCAGGGCAGGGTGCGAATAATGTCGGCTACGCTGCGGCTGATGTCTCTGTTGGGCGCCGAGCTCGCAGTGCGCTCACCGCGTCTACCCATAATGACCAAGCTGGCGTTTGGTGCCAAGTCTGCCAGGGTGCCTGCAACCGTGCCGTGGCGCTGGCGAATGTCAATGCCAGTCAGACCTGCGTCTAGTGCGTTTTGTCGCAAGCGTGATAGAAACAGCCGCCCTTGTTCACGTGCCATTTTGCTGCGTGAGGCGTCTTCGTTTGACAGGTTGGCCATCAGTATGTCTTGCGCATCGACACCCAAGGTGCCACTGCGGTCGTCGCTGTGAGCGGTCTCTAAGTGGCGGTCCAAAACATGTAGCAGTTCAACAGGTGTGCGCAGTTGTTGCGCCGCCCACATAGCAGCCAGGGCCACACTATCGGTGTGGTCTGATTGGTCAACACATGCAAGAATTTTTTTGTCGGTAATGATCATGTTGGTCTCGCTGCGGTTAGTGCGCTGAATTTTCAACGGCGTCAGGTTTGTCGTGCACGCCAAACCTGTCAATCAATGTGGCGCTTGCCTCGTTAAGACCAATCACCTCAACGTCAGTGCCTTCACGGCGGAATTTGATGACGGCCTTGTCAAGGGCGCTTACCGCCGTGATATCCCAAAAATGGGCACGACTCACGTCAATGCGTACAGCCTCAATCACCTCTTTGTAATCAAAGGCATCAACGAAGCGCTCGCTGGATGCAAAAAATACTTGGCCAGTTACGCTGTAGTGGCGGACGCGGCCGTTGTCTTTGGCTATCGACGACACACGCAGTACTTGACCCACTTTGTGAGCGAAGAAAAAGCCAGACAACAGCACGCCTACCAGCACACCTTTGGCCAAGTCGTGTGTGGCCACCACCACAACCACAGTGGCAATCATGACCACGCTAGAACTTTTTGGGTTGGTACGCAGATTACGAACGGATGACCAACTGAAGGTGCCGATAGAGACCATGATCATCACAGCCACCAAGGCGGCCATTGGAATAAGTGCCACGTAGTCGCCTAAAAACACCACCATGATGAGTAAAAAAACACCTGCTGCGAGTGTGGACAAGCGCCCGCGACCGCCTGACTTTATATTGATGACAGATTGGCCAATCATGGCGCATCCAGCCATGCCGCCCATGAACCCTGAGAACACATTGGACAAGCCTTGGCCAACGCATTCGCGGTTCTTGTCGCTTGGCGTGTCGGTTAAATCGTCCACGATTGACGCGGTCATCATGGACTCCAGCAAACCCACCACAGCCATGGTGGCGCTAACGGGGAAAATGATGGCCAAGGTTTCCCATGTCAGAGGCATATCCGGAAATAAGAAAATGGGCAAGCTGTCTGGCAACTCTCCCATGTCACCAACGGATCGAATATCTAGGCCATAGTAAACAGATACGGCGGTCAGAACCACAATGGTGACCAGCGGTGAGGGCACGGCCTTGGTGAGCAAGGGCAACAAATAAATGATGCCCAAACCAGCCAGCGTCATGGCGTATACAACCCAGCTCACGTTGATGAGTTCAGGCAGCTGGGCCATAAAAATCAAAATAGCCAGCGCGTTGACAAAACCAGTAATGACCGAGCGGGACACAAAACGCATCAGCGTACCCAGCCGCAGCCAACCGGCCAACACTTGCAACACGCCAGTGAGTACAGTGGCTCCAAGCAGGTATTGCAAGCCATGTTCTTTAACCAAAACAACCATCAGTAAAGCCATAGCGCCAGTAGCCGCTGAAATCATTCCGGGGCGTCCGCCCATGAATGAGCTTACAAAGGCAATACAAAACGAGGCGTACAAGCCCACTTTGGGGTCAACCCCAGCAATGATGGAGAAAGCAATTGCCTCAGGTATGAGCGCCAGTGCGACAACCAAGCCTGCCAATAAGTCGTTGCGTGTGTTTGATAGCCATTCTTGGCGTAAGTGGTTCATAAAGCTGATGTTCGTGGTGGTGTGTGCTGTGTCTGGGGCTGTCATGCAGCCAACGCGCGCTATCAAGGACTGTTGTGCCTAGGGCGTCGTAGGCAGCAAAGCCTTTTATTTTAAGCGCTTGGGTTGTTGGGCTTGACATGCCGTCGCATGAAGCTGCTTGTGGCGCGTTATGACGCGCTAACTTGTCGTGTGCCGCAAGCCCATTAGCGCATTGCGGGTAACGCCAGAGTGGAGTTGTTCTAACCACCATGCCAGTGCCTTGCCGGGCTTGGCGCTTGTGTTGTTGCGCCATGCATAAGCCATACGAGCTGTTCGTTCGGGCTGGTCAACGGCTTTCACAACCAACTGCCCGGCATCAATAAATGGTTGTGCCAATGGCTGTGGCAAATACCCACAGCCCAGCCCGCGCAGCTGCGCTCGCAACTTAAGGGCCATGCTGGGGACTGTGAGTACCTCTTGGCCTCGCAGCACCCCAACGGTGACCCCGGGGCCGCTGGGTGCGCTGTCGGCCACCACCACGGCGCGATGGGCGATGCGTTGTTCGTTGGTTAAAGGTTCTGCACACAAGGCCAGTGGGTGGTGTGGTGCAACGGCAAATACAAAGGCTATTTGACCCAGCGTTGCGCTGTTAAGGCCTGCGTAGTGGGCCGCCTCAGACACAATGCCAAGCGCCAAGTCAGAGCGCCCGGTTGACAACGACTCCGCAGTGCCAGTCATGGTTTCTATGCGCAGCTTGAGTTGCGTTGGCGCACCAAGTTCGTAAAAGCGCTGGCATATATCGAACACAGTTTGGGTGTCAATGATGTCATCCGCCACGATGATGAGCTGTGCTTCCCAGCCTGTGGCCACACGCTTGACGCGTTGGGCCACGGCGTCTAACTCGTCTAGCAAATGTTCGCTGGCGCGCAGCAATTCGATGCCAGCAGGGGTCAATTGTGCGCGCTTGGCGCTGCGGTCAACCAGCAACACGTCCAGGCTGTCTTCCATATGACGTAGGCGGTAGCTCAAGGCGCTGGGTACCACGCCTAAGGAGCGTGAAGCCGCAGCGAGGCTGCCGTTGCTGGCGATGGCTCCCAACATGTGGAGGTTGTCGGTTGACAGGGCGCTTCTCTTATTTTGCATATACGTGTAATTATCATTCAAATTATTTGAACGATGACGTCAAGTTGTTTCAACCCTGTGCGGTTGTGGCTGCTCCATACTTACCTCTTGAATTCATTGACGCATCAATGTGTAAATTTTGGAGATTGAATATGTTGCAAGTAAGACCAGCGGCTGAGCGAGGCCAAGCAGACCACGGTTGGCTCAAGAGTCAGCACACGTTTTCGTTTGCCGATTACGTGAATCCATCCTTTATGGGTTGGGGTAATTTACGGGTCATCAACGAAGACCGTGTGGCCAGCGGTATGGGCTTTGGCACCCATGGGCACCGCGACATGGAAATCATGAGTTACGTCATTTCTGGTGAGTTGGCCCACAAAGATGACATGGGTAACGGCACGTCCATCCCTCCGGGCGACGTGCAGCGCTTAAGTGCCGGTACTGGTATTCGCCACAGCGAGTTCAACCACGCACAAGACAGCGAGACCCATTTTTTGCAAATTTGGCTGCTGCCACACACCGCAGGCATTGTGCCAGGGTATGAACAAAAGCATTTTTCTGCAAAAGACAAACGCGGCATACTTCGCTTGGTGGCCGATAAAGACGGCCAAGATGGCGCTGTAACCATACACAGCGACGCGCGTATGTATGCTGGTTTGTTTGATGGCGCTGAGTCTGCCGCTGTGACGTTAGACCCCACACGCAAAGCGTATGTTCAGGTTGTCAAAGGCAGCATTACGGTGTCTGGCCACGCTCTGTCGCAAGGCGATGGCCTGTTGGTTGCTGATGAGTCAAGTTTAAGTTTTGACGCAGGCGATGGCGCTGAGGTGTTATTGTTTGATTTAGCTGCATAACGGTTCACGGGTTTTATACCCAACCTCTTTGGCTGTTTTGGGTTGTACTGCACATCCATAAAACTGCCTCGTTTCATTTTTTTAAGGACACACCATGACAACATTACACAACACAGGCGCTCTAACTGGGCGCATCCTGCTTGCAGCACTGTTTATACCTGCAGGTATCAGCAAGATTGTTGGCTTTGAGGGCACTGTTGGCTATATTGCCTCC
>Ga0222630_1000929_pt1 | contig 13893 bp, 11 predicted proteins | sample AntAcemetagenom3_FD_179842 | JGI IMG/M metagenome (GOLD analysis project Ga0222630, IMG submission 179842) | Saline water microbial communities from Ace Lake, Antarctica - #3 | ecosystem: Environmental > Aquatic > Non-marine Saline and Alkaline > Saline | place: Antarctica: Ace Lake | collected...
AGCCGAAATTGTTGTCTCTATTCGAGCTAAGCTGCCTGAAATTCTTGCGTTACAGCGCCAATCATTAGTGGCTAAAATCACCGAGCTTAAAGCTGAGATTGAACCCACAAGGCTAGAACAAGAAGTCGCCCTGCTTGCACAAAAAGCCGATGTCGACGAAGAATTGGACCGCCTTGACGCGCATTTAATTGAGGTCAAAAGGGTTTTAGATACCAAAGACCAGAAAGGGCGACGACTCGATTTTTTGATGCAGGAGCTAAATCGCGAAGCAAATACACTCTCCTCGAAATCTATAGTCATCGAAACGACGCTAAACGCGGTCGAATTGAAGGTGCTCATTGAGCAAATGCGCGAGCAAATTCAAAATATTGAATAGGCCACTTCATGGCCGCTTGCTGAGCTAGTTAAGGTAAACTTACGTTATGACCAAAAGAAATCTTATTATTGTCACTGCCCCTTCGGGTGCAGGTAAAACCTCATTGGTGAAGTCGCTGGTGGAAGGACGAGCCGACTTGTGTGTCTCAGTATCTCACACAACTAGGCCTCCTAGACTGGGAGAAAGTGACGGGGTTAACTATCATTTCGTCAGCAAAGATCACTTTATAGACATGCTAGGTCAAGAGGCTTTCTTCGAAAGCGCTGAGGTCTATGGCAGCTACTATGGCACATCAAAATTTTGGGTTAAAGAGCAGCTTGAAGCAGGCAAAGATGTTATTTTGGAGATAGATTGGCAGGGTGCGCAGCAGATACGCAAGTTGAATCCCGACGCTTGCTCTATTTTTATTTTACCGCCCTCTTTAGAGACCCTTCGCCAGCGGCTAGAAAATCGAGGCCAAGATGACAGTGACACTATCGATAGGCGAATGAAGCAAGCAGTAAGTGACATCAATCATGTTGCCGAGGCAAACTATATCGTTGTAAATGACGATTTTGATACGGCGTTAAACGATATGCGAGCGATTGTCAGATCTTGGCGTTTGACCGTCATATCCCAACAGTTCAATAGCGCAAAATTGTTGACTAGCTTGGGCGATGCTTAAAAACTACCTATAAAGGCTGCTTTTTGTGTTGAAATTCAGTAAAATCTCACGCCCCTTGATTGAAGGCTAGAGAGAAACCCTCTGTAAAGCCAATTTTGCTCCCCGATTTTGGGTATGGGGGCCACCTTAAGGACAGACCATGGCACGAATTACAGTAGAAGATTGCTTGGAAAATGTTGATAACCGTTTCGAACTAGTGATGGTTTCTAGCAAGCGAGCCAGACAGATTCAGACTGGCGGCAAAGATGCTTTAGTCTCTCTGGACAATGATAAGCCTACGGTTTTAGCTCTACGAGAAATTGCGGACGGGCTCATTGATGCGAAAATATTGATTGAGAAGCCGAGCGTCGAGCTCGAAGACGTTTTTGAAGAACCGCAAAGCGTTGACACTGAAACTGCAGCGATCGCACCACAAGCAAGCGTTGGGAAAGAAACCCCATCAGCTGCAGACGCATAAGCACGCTGGAACAGCTTGCAAATTGCCTCTGAGAACACGATTGACTCTCTTGCTACCAATTTAGGTGGCTATCTTGGCAATGATCAGATAAATAATATTAGGCGAGCATATTTCTATGCCGAACAGGCCCACGAGGGCCAGTTCCGGCGCAGTGGCGAAGCTTATGTAACACACCCCCTCGCGGTTGCCTCGATACTCAGCGAAATGCACATGGACCCGCAGAGCCTTATGGCGGCGATGCTTCATGATGTTATTGAAGACACAGGTATCACCAAGACAGCAATAAAAGCACAGTTTGGCAATACCGTTGCCGATCTGGTGGACGGTGTGTCCAAACTTAATAAAATTAAATTTAGCAGCCGCGCAGAAGCCCAAGCTGAAAACTTTCAGAAAATGGCGATGGCAATGGCGAAAGACCTGCGTGTGGTTCTGGTGAAGATTGCCGACCGACTGCACAACATGCGCACCCTCAGTTCATTGACCCCAGATAAGCGCCGGCGTATCGCTCGCGAAACACTCGACATTTACGCGCCAATTGCCAACCGACTAGGCATGAATAACGTTCGCATCGAATTTGAGGAGCTGGGCTTCGAAGCTTTATTTCCAATGCGCTCGAGGAGAATAAGTGCAGCTGTAAAAAATATTCGCGGCAATCGCAGGGAAATACTTTCTCAGATTCAAACTTCAATTGAAGCCTGTCTCGAACGAGAGGAATTATCAGGAAGAACGATCGGTCGTGAAAAGCACCTGTTTAGCATTTATGAAAAAATGCGCAGCAAACGCAAATCATTTTCCGAAATTATGGACGTGTATGCCTTTCGAATCATCGTCGACAAGGTTGATACTTGCTATCGAGTGCTAGGCGCTATGCACAGTTTATACAAGCCAGTACCTGGCCGTTTTAAAGACTATATCGCTATCCCAAAAGCGAACGGTTACCAGTCCCTTCATACGACGCTTTTTGGAATGCATGGTGTACCAATTGAAATTCAGATTCGTACCGAAGAAATGGAAGCCATGGCCAACAATGGTATCGCGGCTCATTGGTTATACAAATCCAGCGATGATCTGCCAAGCAATGCGCATGTGCGTGCTCGTGAATGGGTACACGGCTTATTAGAGATGCAAGCCCGTGCTGGTAACTCGTTAGAGTTTATTGAAAATGTAAAAATCGATTTATTTCCCGATGAAATTTATGTGTTCACACCTAAGGGCACAATATTCGAACTGCCTGCTGGATCAACCGCAGTAGATTTTGCCTATGCTATTCATACCGATGTCGGCAACTCTTGTGTAGCATGCAGAATAAGTAGGCGCCTGGCACCGTTAAGCGAGCCGCTTCAAAGCGGCCAGACAGTGGAGATAATAACGGCACCTGGCACACAGCCGAACCCGGCATGGCTAAGTTTCGTAGTCACCGGCAAAGCCCGAAGCAATATTCGCCACTACCTAAAAAACCAAAAGCATTCTGAGTCAGTATCGCTTGGCCGACGACTATTAAACAAAGCTTTGGCCGGATTTGGTAGCGAGCTAAATTCGGTGAAGCAAGAAAACATCGATGCCGTACTCTCTCAAACCAATCTCCAATCTGTGGATGATCTGCTTGAAGAAATAGGCTTAGGTAACCGTATGTCCTATATGATTGCGCAGCGCCTTACTGCAGGTGCAGGTGCAGGCGCCTCTGAGTCTTCTGAGCCCCAGCCCGAGCAACTAGGTACGTTGGATATTCGCGGCTCGGAAGGCATGGTGATGAATTTTGCTAAATGTTGTCATCCAATTCCAGGAGATCCAATTGTAGGCCATATTAGCTCTGGACGAGGAATGGTTATTCATACCGGCGACTGCAATAACATAGCGGATATAAGGGACAACACTGATAAATGTGTGGCGGTTAGTTGGGACCCTGATGTGGAAGGCGAGTTTAGTGTTGAGCTGCGAGTTGAGCTAGAGAATGAACGAGGAATTGTCGCCACACTAGCAACTACCATCACTCGAGCAGAAGCCAACATAGAGAAAATTAGCACGGTTGAGCGCGATGCGCGATTCAGCATAGTAAATCTGCTGATTAATGTTAAAAATAGAATACATTTGGCACGAGTGATGAAAAGAGTGCGACTAATCAAGGCTGTTTCTCGCGTTACCAGAGTGAAGAGCCGGAAAATTAGAAAAGTGATAAAAAGTACCATTGGCAGTCATTAGGCAGGAGATCTTTATGTCGACATTTGAAAAAATACATACCGAAACCGCACCCGCCGCTATCGGCCCTTATTCTCAAGCAACTAAAGTGGGCAATACCGTGTTTTTATCGGGCCAAATCCCTCTTGACCCAGAAACTATGGAAGTTGTTGATGGCGGAATTGAAGGGCAAACCCATCAGGTATTCGCTAATTTGATTGCAGTAACCAAAGCCGCTGGTGGCGGGTTAGAGAACTTAGCTAAATTGACAATTTTCCTCACCGATCTAAATGATTTTACTGTTGTGAATAAAATTATGGCGACGTATTTTTCTGAGCCTTATCCAGCTCGAGCGACCATCGAAGTCAGCGCTCTACCAAAAGGCGTCGCGGTAGAAATCGAAGCAATCATGGCTCTCTAGCACCACTGTATAAAAACCCATATACTGAGTCACTCTACAATGTATTGACGTTGCGTCACTAATAAACCCTGCGCTCATGCCGACCAGCCAAGCCCTGAATAACGTTAAACTGACATCGCTGAAAGGGGTTGGTCCCGCGCTTGCGTTAAAGCTAAACGATCTGGACATTCATAACGTCCAAGACCTTTTGTTTCACCTACCCTCGCGCTATGAAGATCGGACTCGAATACTTTCAATTCGATCTCTAAAAGTTGGCCAGCTTGCGCAGATTCAAGGGGACGTCGTCAAATGTTCAATCCAATTTGGCAAACGCCGAAGTCTGCACTGCACAATTACCGATAAAACAGGTTTCATTGGCTTACGGTTTTTCCATTTCTCTTCGGCTCAGAAAAATGCACTAGAACCTGGCTCTAGCGTGCGATGTTTTGGCGAAGTGCGTTTTGGACGAAATGGGTTTGAGCTATATCACCCCGACTATAAAATCCTCAAGGATCCAGCCAATGAGCCCGTCGCCGACACGTTAACACCGGTCTATCCGGCCACCGAAGGGCTTCAACAAACTAGGTTGAGAGGTATCATTGGGCAAGCCCGCGAGTTATTACAATACAGCTCAATCGATGATTATCTGCCGCTGGACTTGCGTCAGCGATTTGGATTTGCGCCATTGGAAGAGGTCTTAAGTCTAATACATCAGCCATCTATAGATTCATCATCCCAGTGGCTGCTACAAGAATCTAACCCAGGACATAAACAGCTAGCCTTTGAGGAATTGCTTTCCCACCGGCTGTGTATGCGTTTAAGCCGAGTCACTTCAAATCAAAAGCTGGCTCCACAGTTAGAACTCAATGGCTCGTTGAGTCGAGATTTTCTCGCCTTACTCCCTTTTACATTAACGCAAGGGCAACAGCTCGCCAGCGTTGAAATCAATAACGATATGACCACCAGCCGACCGATGTTAAGACTATTACAGGGAGACGTTGGTTCTGGCAAAACTGTCGTGGCTGCACTTTGTGCATTAAATGCTATTAACAGTGGCTATCAAGTCGCGCTAATGGCACCTACTGAAATTCTGGCCGAGCAACATTTTAGAAACTTCCAACAATGGTTCAGTGCGCTGGGCTTAAATGTTGGTTGGCTAAGTGGTAAAACCAAAGCCGCCGCCAGACGCAAACAACTTTTAGAGGTGTCGACTGGGGAAACCCAGCTTCTGGTAGGTACTCATGCGCTGTTTCAAGATCAAGTTATCTACAGCCGGCTGGCGCTAATCATAATCGATGAACAACATCGATTTGGGGTGCACCAAAGACTTGCTCTGCGAGAAAAAGCAGCTAAAGACCAAATCACTCCTCATCAGCTTGTCATGACCGCGACTCCTATACCGCGCACGCTAGCGATGAGTGCCTACGCCGATTTAGATTGTTCGGTAATTACCGAGCTACCGCCGGGTAGAATTCCGGTAAATACCGCGTTAATTGCCAGTGACCGCCGTGACCAAGTGGTAGAGAGAATTGAGAAAGCCTGCAGTACCGGCAATCAGGCTTATTGGGTCTGTACGCTGATTGAGGAGTCTGAAGAACTAGAATGCCAGGCTGCCGAGGTTACCTGGCGGCAACTGCGCGAACAGTTGCCACACTTGGTGATAGGTCTCATTCATGGGCGTCTAAAACCAGCTGAAAAAGTGGCTATTATGGAGTCCTTTAAAAAAGCTGAAATTCATCTACTCGTTGCTACTACCGTTATCGAAGTTGGAGTAGATATACCAAATGCCAACCTAATGGTGATCGAGAATCCGGAGCGCCTTGGACTAGCTCAATTGCACCAGCTCAGAGGCAGGGTTGGCCGGGGGCAAGTGGCGAGTCATTGCATCATGCTTTATCAGACACCTCTGTCTGAGCACAGCAAAAAGCGACTTATTGTTATGAGAGAAAGCACAGATGGGTTCTATATTGCTGAGAAAGATCTTGAGCTACGCGGACCGGGCCAAGTATTAGGCACTCAACAAACAGGAATGATGAGCTTCAAAATTGCTGACTTATCTCGCGATGCCGATCTATTAGATAACGTCCAAGCCGCGTCTGAAATAATAATGAGCGAATACCCAGAAATTATTGAACCCTTGATACAGCGCTGGATAGGCAGCAACGAAAGCTATATCAATGTATAGATAAACATAGTCCTGTTGCAGAATTAGTTTTCCCGAAACCTTACCCTCCCCCTCGTCAGAAGATATCTCAACGGTCCAAAAATTCGTTCTATACTCAGGAGGTCATGCACACAACCACACGTGCTTAGACCTGTTTTTGTGACTAGACACGCAGCGCTGACTCAGCTTTGCATGTCACGGGACACAATCTTTCCGAGAATATGGACTTAATATGGAAGCTGCAGCCACAAACCCTTTGCCGGCTCAAAAGAAAACAGTAGTTCGCTCAATCTTGCTACAAGACAAAACCGGCAGGGCTCAAGCTATAGTGTCCAAACATTCTCTTTTAGATTTAAAGAGTACTAAGGATCAAACTGAGTCTGACCTAGTTGCAGTTAGTCCTGCGAAACTTGAAGCTTTTTACGATTCTGAACGTCTTACCCAGCTCAGCAATATACCGGAGCTGAATAACGTAACCACTTTGTCGGATCAAAGTATTGCCGCATATAAACTTATCATAATATCCAGTTCTGACAACCCCGAGACAAAGCCTTTAGAGCTGACGGTTCTGCAAAAGGGATTTACTGGTTTTTAACCACGATATGCTAACCCTTGATATTACTGTTGCTGTTGACTGTGACCACTTGTCACCCACACCGCCTAATTCCAAAGAAGACACCCTCGAAATACCTACACTTCCCGATACCGCTCGGCGGATTATTGAGTTACGAATTAACCCAAACGCCGTAGCGAGTGAACTTGCAGAGATAGTTGAATCAGATCCAAGCCTTTTGGCTCAGGTAGTGAGTTGGGCGCCATTCCCTTATTCCCGGGCACTCGGAAAAATGCGCTCTGTGCAAGATGCCATCGATTGAATTCTTGGCTTTGATTTGGCAGGCAATTTGGCGCTCGGTAAAACCCTTGAACTACCCAAAGATAAGGTTGATGGTGTGCCGCCTTGTGGGCTCCATTCGATCAATTGTTCAACACTTGGTGAAGCTATTGCGACCCTAACACCACCTGAGATAAAACCTAGCAAAGGGCTCACTTACCTATCAGGCCTACTGCATAATTTTGCTTACCTGATGCCAGCACATATATCCCCTGCGCACTTTTCGAAGATATGCCGCTACCTACAAGCACCCCCCCCCGTATAAGCCACATGGCAGTTGAAAACCATTTGTTGCAACTTACACGAGAGCAAACTTGCCTCTGGCTGATAGATCTATGGAATATTCCAGACGAGGTGAAGGCAACTGTTCAATTTCAGCATGATCCTCGCCACAGCGGCCGGCACTGCGCACATCCCAACCTTATTTTCATGGTGCGGCTCCTTCAACAAGAAAGCAAAGGCGACGCAACACTCTAAGAAGTACCTGATGAACTGTTTGCCCGTTACCAGTTAAATCGCGAAGATATTATGGAAAAAGTTAGAGAAGCCGTCGAATCTGCAGACGAAATATCGTTGATCGCGAAACCCCCCCGTCCTAACAAGCCCTCCTCGGATTTTAGACGCAGGGCTGTATTTGGTAGAGAAGCTTTTTACTCTCGAGCGTTATTCTTTTATGCTACGCACTCTGCGCCTTATTTAAGGCATTCTGCGGTAGGATGTAATGGACTTACTACAAAAACTGCTCTCGAAATCTGATCTATGGATGAGGGCTAACTTCCCTGTATTTCACAGTAAACTGCCCGCGCTCGCAGAACTTACCCGCATCAACAAGCCTATTGGTATTGCGCTTTTGCTTTGGCCAACCATCGGGGCTCTATGGATCGCAGCTGATGGCTTTCCAGATTTTGACCTGCTGATCATTTTTATATTTGGTACTGTCGTTATGCGCTCAGCCGGATGCTGTGTTAATGATTTTGCGGATTACAAAATTGATAACAAAGTGGGCCGCACCGAGGCTCGGCCTCTTGCTACAGGGTTGCTAAAGCGTCAGGACGCTTTCTATTGTTTTATAGTCCTGTCCTTGCTTGGTTTTATTCTAGTCTTATTTACTAATCTAGAAACAATACTGCTTTCCATTGGCGCGGTCGCTTTAGTTGCAATCTACCCGTTCATGAAACGCTTTACTAACCTGCCTCAAGTGGTTCTAGGGATCGCTTTTTCTTGGGGGATATTGATGGCGTTTATGGCCCAAACAGCTGCCATACCACAAACCGCCTACCTGCTGTTTTTGGCCAATGTACTTTTGACGGTTGCCTATGATACCCAATATGCAATGGTTGATAGGGAATTTGATTTGAAGATCGGGGTCAAGTCTACTGCTGTATTATTTGGGGATGCTGACAAACTTATCATTGGTTTTTTGCAGGTTTTGTTTATTTTATCTATGTGGCGGGTTGGGGGACAATTACAGTTTGGTCTTCCCTATTATCTTTCCTTGGTGATCGCTAGTGGCTTCCTTGTTTATCAGCAGTTCCTAATTAGGGACCGGTTACCCGGCCCCTGTTTTAAGGCATTTCTAAACAACAATTGGGTTGGCGCGACGATTTTCACCGGCACTTTTTTAAGTCTACTCTAAATGCTTTCTGTGTTCTTAGCCGCCGGTAAAAGCTTGGATTCCAGTTTGAGTCCTACCTAAGATCAACGCATGAATATCCTGTGTACCTTCGTAAGTATTCACGACTTCCAAGTTTTGCATATGACGCATTACCGGATACTCATCGGAAATGCCATTTCCTCCTAGCATATCTCGCGCCTCTCTAGCGGCATCCAATGCTTTCAAACAAGAATTTCGTTTAAGTAAAGAAATCAAAGGCGGAGCAAGCTTACCTTGGTCACGTAATCGACATGCTTGTAAACATCCTTGCAGAGCAAGACTAAGATCTGTCTGCATTATGGCCAGCTTTTTTTGGATAAGCTGATTAGCAGCAAGAGGGCGTCCGAACTGTTTTCGATCAAGGGTATATTGCAAAGCAGAATGCCAGCAGCTTTCAGCCGCACCTATGGCTCCCCAAGCAATACCAAGCCGGGCCGAGTTAAGGCAACTAAACGGCCCGTTCAGTCCTGATGCCAAAGGCAGCTTATTTTCTTCAGGAACAAAAACCTCATCCATCACAATCATGCCAGTCGGCGATGCGCGTAGTGCCAATTTGCCTTCGATTTTTGGCGCGCTAAGGCCTTTCATACCTTTATCAAGAATGAAGCCCTTAATCACTCCATCGTCGTCTTTAGCCCACACGATGAAGACATCAGCAAAGGGGGAGTTACTTATCCAATTCTTGGACCCCGACAAACTGTAGCCACCGTCCACGGTGCGGGCTCGCGTAATCATTCCACCTGGATCAGATCCATGGTCGGGCTCGGTAAGCCCGAAACAACCAATATATTCACCAGTTGCCAACTTAGGTAGGTACTTCTGCTTTTGTTCTTCACTACCAAATTCATTAATAGGGTGCATCACCAATGAGGATTGGACACTCATCATTGAGCGATATCCAGAGTCGACCGCCTCAACCTCGCGAGCAGCAAGTCCGTAGCAAACATAGTTCACACCGGCACAGCCGTAGCCTTCGATCGTTGACCCCAATAGACCTAATGCACCCATTTCTCGAAATATTTCGGGCTCACACGTCTCATTTCTGTAAGCCTCGAGCACTCTTGGCGCCAGTTTTGCCTGCGCATATTGCTTCGCAGTATCGCGCACCAAACGCTCTTCCTCAGAAAGTTGCTCTTCCATAGAAAAAGGGTCTTGCCAATTGAATGGTATATTGTCCGATCTAACCGACATGGGTCTCTCCTAAATTAATTCTCACCTGAAAATAGAGCAGGCTCTCTAGTTTGCCAAAATAACTACCGACCTAGTACTAACTCTAGTAGCGGCGGCAGCCCAGTGGGTCGATTACTTACATCACGCAACCCAAAACAGCCCTCTATACTAGCAAATTGTTTGGGTTTTCTCTAAAGCGCATTGCATTTTTAGCAGCTGATTTGGCAGTTAGTTGTCACCATAAGCTGTTAATTCACTTTCAGCACTAATAACCTAAGATTCTCAGCCCCGATTTGCTAGAATACGGCCCCATGGATGTTTCCCACATACTCGACTCTTTAAACGACGAACAACGCAATGCCGTTGCTAGTCCAACGAAAAACCTTTTGGTACTTGCCGGGGCGGGCAGTGGTAAAACACGCGTCCTAGTCCACAGAATTGCATGGCTGTTGCAGGCTGAGCAAGTCTCTCCTTTCGCAATTCTCGCGGTCACCTTCACCAATAAGTCCGCAAGAGAAATGCGCGGGCGAATTGAGTCACTGTTAGGCCACTCCGCCGGTGGCATGTGGGTGGGCACTTTCCACGGTTTAGCCCATCGATTACTACGTGCGCACTGGCATGAAGCAGGACTAGTAGAAGACTTTCATATTTTGGATGCAGATGATCAATTGCGTCTGATAAAACGACTTAATCGCTCACTTAACATCGATGAAGAGCGCTGGCCGGCTAAACAGTGCCAGTGGTATATAAATGGTCAAAAAGATGAAGGGCTGAGAGCTAGCAATATCGATCATGAAAATGACGATTACATCAAAACCATGCTGGACATATATCGCGCCTATGAAGATGCCTGTCAGCGCGGGGGCATGATCGACTTTGGCGAAATCTTGCTTCGGGCACATGAATTGTGGCTGCGTAGTCCGCAAATTTTAGACCACTACAGAAAACGCTTTAAACATATTTTGGTCGATGAATTTCAGGACACCAACTCAATCCAATATGCCTGGCTTCGCGTTTTAGCCGGTGACCAGAATAATCTAATGGTTGTTGGTGATGACGACCAATCCATCTATGGCTGGCGCGGCGCTAAAATTGAAAACATACAGCAGTTCAACACCGATTTTGAGGGCTCTGAAGTTGTCAAATTGGAACGCAATTATCGCTCAACTTCTACCATTCTCAAAGCGGCCAACGGTCTTATTTCACACAACCAGGGCAGACTGGGTAAAAACCTTTGGACAGATTATGGGGAAGGCGAACCCATTAGTTTGTACGAAGCATTTAACGAACAAGACGAAGCCCGTTTTATAGTTGATCGAGTTCATGATTGGTTCAACTCTGGCAATCGCCGCAGCGACGCGGCAATTCTTTATCGGTCTAACGCACAGTCCCGTGAACTGGAGGAGGCGCTGATAAGAGTTGGAATGCCATATCGAATCTTCGGTGGGCATCGCTTCTATGAACGTTTAGAAATTAAGAACGCACTGTCTTATTTGCGCCTGCTTGTTAACCGCAACGATGACACCGCAATGGAAAGAGTCATCAACGTACCCACCCGCGGTATAGGCGGCAGAACCATCGATCTGATTCGCGACCTAGCCCGCCGTGAAGGTATTTCACTTTGGCAGGCCTGCATAGACAGCGTTAATAATAAACTTCTCACCGCTCGCGCTGCCAATTCGGTGCTAGCATTTCTAGAACTTATTGATTGCATGGCGGCCGAATGTGAAACCCTACCACTACATGAAAAAGCCGAGCATATTGTAAAAAACAGTGGCCTCATCCATCATCATGAAAAAGAAGGTGGTGAGAAAGCGCGCGGGCGACTAGAGAATTTGGAAGAGCTCGTTAACGCGGCGAGTAATTTCGACGAAATAAATAGCGAAGACGCTGTCGATATTACATCAAACGCAATGCTAGCGGCCTTTCTTGATAAGGCCTCATTAGATGCCGGCGACACTCAAGCAGAAGAGTCTGAAGACGCTGTTCAGCTTATGACTTTGCATACCGCTAAAGGCTTGGAGTTTCAATTAGTCTTTTTAGCCGGTTTAGAAGAAGGTTTATTCCCCCATAAAATGTCGATGGATAGTCTATCCGGCTTAGAGGAAGAGCGCAGGTTGTGCTATGTCGGGATTACTCGTGCAAGGACTAAGCTTTATTTAAGTCACGCAGAATCCAGAAGACTTCATGGCGATGTTAATCTTTGTCGCCCTTCTCGATTCATAAAAGAAATACCTTCGGATTTGATAGATGCCATCCGCCTGAAATCCACTATTACCAGACCTAACGCTGGGGGATCCCAGCTTGGCAGTGGGTCCATAAGTCGAATGAGTGGCAATATAGAAGTGCCTGAAACCGAACTGTCATTAGGTCAGCGCGTCGCTCATGGCAGGTTTGGCGAAGGAGTGGTCTTAAATTATGAAGGACAGGGCCCTAACGCTCGTGTACAAGTCAATTTTGACGACGTCGGCAGTAAGTGGCTAGTGCTCTCCTATGCCAAGCTAGAAATAGTTGGCTAATCGGAAGATTAGACAGCAAAGATAAAAGAACTAAAGTGAGATAATTGATAGATGTTAAGGGAAAGTTAAAAGAGTGTTAGACAAGAGCGAAGAAAAAAATTCCCAGGATTAAGTCTTAACACCAAGTGTTAACGCTAGGTATTAACAATAGGTCAGCCGTAAATGAATAGATTGTCAAAACTCAAAGCACTGATCATTACATGCTTAGCCCTTGTCGTAATAGGCTGTGGCGCAGAGCAGGCTAGCAGTCCAGTTGCCACATCAAATACTCAGAATTATAGTTGGAAGCTGATTACTTCCTGGCCTAAAAACTTACCCGCCCTTGGAACTAATCCTGAGCGATTCGCAGATTTAGTAAGGGAAATGAGCGGTGGTCGTTTAAATATTCGCGTATATGGGGCCAATGAGCTTGTTGGCGGCTTGGAAGTTTTTGATGCTGTATCTCAAGGGGTTGCAGAGATTGGCCATACAGCTTCCTACTATTGGCAAGGGAAAGTACCAGGGGCACCTTTTTTCTCTTCAATCCCTTTTGGAATGACAGTGGTTGAGATGAATGCTTGGCTAACTCATGGCGGCGGCGCCAGTCTGTGGAAAGAAATTTATGAACCATTCGATCTAATCCCTGTGCGCGGCGGTAATTCAGGAACCCAAATGTTTGGCTGGTTTAACAAAGAAATAAATTCAGTTGAAGATCTGCAAGGTTTGAAGATGCGCATTCCTGGATTGGGCGGCGAAGTGCTGCGCAGAGCTGGGGCAACACCTGTGACTATGCAGGCCAGTGAAGTATTTACCGCTTTGCAAACCGGAGCTTTGGATGCAGCTGAATTTGTTAGCGCCTACAATGATCTTGCCGCTGGCTATCACACTGTCGCTAAGTACTACTACTATCCAGGCTGGCACGAACCTGGCAGTGCATTAGAAACACTTTTCAATAAAACTGCCTTTGAATCTTTACCAAGTGATTTGCAGGCCATATTGATGGCTGCAACCGAGGTCATGAATCAAGGTGTGATTGACGAGATCACTGCCGGAAACAGTGAGTCTATGAAAGTTCTGGTTGAGCGCGAGGGAGTTGAACTAAGAAAGCTGCCTGATGATGTATTGCGTGAGCTCAAGCGAATTTCACAAGACGTTGTAGAAGAGCTGGCCGCTCAAGACGAAACTGCAGGTAGAGTGTATGAGTCCTATAAAAGTTTTCAGGATACTATGCTCGACTATAAGCTAGTAAGCGAAGAAGCTTTTGACGATGCTAGAAGGCTTTGAAATAACGAGCTCAATATACTTGTTAAGACTTATTCTGGTATTGCTCTTTTCTTACCGTTACCGTCAAGCGCCACGAAAACAAACACCCCATCTGCAACCTTTTTTCTTTCACCTTCAACTAGCAATGACATCCAAACTTGCACCTGAAAATGCATAGAG
>Ga0222630_1000932_pt1 | contig 13862 bp, 11 predicted proteins | sample AntAcemetagenom3_FD_179842 | JGI IMG/M metagenome (GOLD analysis project Ga0222630, IMG submission 179842) | Saline water microbial communities from Ace Lake, Antarctica - #3 | ecosystem: Environmental > Aquatic > Non-marine Saline and Alkaline > Saline | place: Antarctica: Ace Lake | collected...
GACCGTAGCCGCACCATCTGATCTTCTGTCAGCCAGTAAAGATTGCTCATCGTACCCCCAAATCATTGGTGGTCGTGAATCATGACGACAAACCAGCATCAAGGCATTTAATGGGTCCTGACCCTAGCCTTGCTGACGAAAGTGTACCGATTTCAGCCTTGCATAAGCTAAGGCATTTTATAGGGAATACTCTTTTATTTGTGTCATGTGGTGGGTTCTTAGTATTTGGAGGGCTATTTTTACTGCATTTCTTCGTATCCAGCGGATTTGATACCTACAATCCTGAATGTCCTCCTCAAGCGCAGAGATATTGTTAATGCTCCCTTAAACCCCCAACCGATCCCTCAACGCATAATACCACGACCCCATCATCGAGTACGGCACCCGGAACATCCGGCCACCCGGGAACGGATACCACGGCACTTTGGCGAAGACGTCGAAACGGGCGCGGTCGCCGGCGACGGCTTCGGACAGGATGCGCCCGAAGGTGTGCGACCCCGTCACCCCATGCCCACTATAGCCATGCGCGAAATAGGTGTTGTTCCCCAGCCGCCCCATCTGCGGGACGCGGCTGAAGGACAGGGCGAAATTCCCGCTCCAGGCGTGGTCGATTTTCACGCCTTTCAGCTGCGGATAGACCTTTTCCATCGCGGGGCGCAGTTTGGCCACTACATCCGCCGGATCAGTGCCGCCATAGACGGTGCCGCCGCCAAAGATCAGCCGTTTGTCGGCGGACAGGCGGAAGTAATCTAGGATATAGCGGACATCCTCGACGCATTTGTCGGTCGGCAGCAGGTCATGCGCTTTGTCGCCCAAGGGCACGGTCGCCATCATCTGCGTCGACACCGGCATCACCCGCGCGGTCAGGGCAGGGACCACATGGCCGAGGTAGGCGTTGCCGCACAGCAGCAGCGTGTTGCAGGTCATCGTGCCGTCGCGGGTGCGCACGACGGGTTTGTCTGCCTCGGTATCGCAGCTGATGACGGGGGATTGTTCATAGATCACGCCGCCCAGTTTTTCGAACGCCGCAGCCTCGCCCAGGCACAGGTTCAACGGGTGCATATGCCCGCCGGTGTGGTCGATCATGCCGCCAGCATAGACTTCCGACCCGATATGGTCGCGCAGTTCGGATTTGGACAGCATGTCCTGATTGTGCAACCCGTAGCTGGCCCAGAGCGCGCGGCGTTCATCCAGCTCGCGCATATGCGCGGCGGTCAGGCCGGTGAAAATATTGCCATGTTTCAAATCGCATCGGATGTCATAGGTGGCGACCCGTTCGCGGATGATCTCGCCGCCTTCCTGCACCAGACCGGCCACGAAATTCGCCGTGTCCTGCCCGTAGCGGCGTTTGATCGTCTGCAGGCTGGCGTTCAACCCGTTCACGATCTGCCCGCCATTGCGCCCCGAGGCACCCCAGCCGACGCGCGCGCCTTCGATGATCGCGACCTTGAAGCCTTTTTCCGCCAGATGCAGCGCCGCCGACAGCCCGCTATAGCCCGCACCGACCACGCAGATGTCGATCAGCTGGTCGCCTTTCAGCTTGGGCCGTTCAGGTGACGGATTGGCGCTGGCGGCGTAATAGCTGGTCGTGTGTTTCGTCTCGCCCGCAGGGGCGAAGGTTTCGATAGGCATCACAGGCTCCGGTTTCACGCAATGACGGACAGCGCAGCCTGTTATGGGCCGCGCCGCGCCGGATTGGCAAGAGGCCGCGCCGTCACGGCCCTGTCAGGTCTTGGCGTAGCCCAAAGGTTGCAGCGCCGCGCGGATCTCGTCCAGAATCGCGGGGTCGTCGATGGTGGCGGGCATTTTGAAATCCTGCCCATCCGCGATCTTGACCATTGTTGCGCGCAATATCTTGCCCGACCGCGTTTTTGGCAGGCGGTCCACTACGGCCACCAGCTTGAACGCGGCGACTGGGCCTATCGTGTCGCGCACGGCGGCAATCACTTCGCTGACGATCTCGGCATGCGGTTTGTTGCAGCCCTTGTTCAGACAGACAAACCCCAGCGGCAATTGCCCTTTCAACTCGTCCGCCACGCCGATCACCGCGCATTCGCCGACATCAGGATGGTTGGCGAGAACTTCTTCCATCGCGCCTGTAGACAACCGATGCCCTGCCACGTTGATCACATCATCGGTGCGCGCCATGATATAAAGATAGCCATCCGCATCGATCATCCCAGCATCGCCAGTTTCATAATAGCCGGGAAAGGTGGTCAGATAGGATTTGAGAAAGCGGTCTTCGGCATTCCACAGTGTCGGCAGCGTGCCGGGCGGCAAAGGCAGTTTGATCGCGATGGCGCCCAACGTGCCGGGCGCGACAGGATGGCCCGCTTCGTCCAATATGCGCACGTCATAGCCGGGCATCGGCACGGTGGGCGACCCGATCTTGACCGGCAACGCTTCGATCCCCGCAGGATTGCCTGCGATGGTCCAGCCGGTTTCGGTCTGCCACCAATGGTCATAGACTGGTACCTTCATGACATTCTGCGCCCAGACGATGGTGTCGGGATCGGCACGTTCGCCCGCCAGATACAGCGCGCGCAGGCAAGAGATGTCATAATGCTTGATCATCTCGCCCTTGGGGTCTTCGCGTTTGATCGCGCGGAACGCCGTGGGCGCGGTAAAGAACGACCGGACGTTATGTTCCGCGATCACCCGCCAGAAGGTGCCGGCATCAGGTGTGCCAATGGGCTTGCCTTCAAAGACGACAGTGGTGTTGCCATGGATCAGCGGCGCGTAGCAGATGTAGGAATGCCCGACGACCCAGCCGACATCGGACGCGGCCCAGAATACATCGCCCGGATCGACGTTATAGATCGCCTTCATCGTCCAGTTCAGCGCGACCAGATGGCCTGCCGTGGGGCGCACGACGCCCTTGGGCGCGCCGGTGGTGCCAGAGGTGTACAGGATATAGGCCGGATGATCGCCTGCAACGGGGACACATTCAGTAGGTGTCACACCTTGCTGGACCGCGTGCCAGTCATGGTCGCGGCCGGGGATCAGGTCAGCTGGGCCCTGTTCGCGCTGCAGGATCACGCAGAAATCGGGTTTGTGCGTGGCTTCTGCGATGGCGGCATCCAGCAGGGGTTTGTATTTCACCACCCGCCCCGGTTCGATCCCGCAGGACCCTGCGATGATCGCCTTGGGGGTGGCGTCATTGATCCGCACCGCCAGTTCATGCGCGGCGAACCCGCCAAAGACGACAGAATGCACCGCACCCAGCCGCGCGCAGGCCAGCATCGCCTCTAACGCTTCGGGCACCATCGGCATGTAGATGAGTACGCGGTCGCCCTTGGCGATACCCTTGGCGCGCAAGGCCCCCGCCAGCGATGATACGTTGTTCAGCAACTGCGCATAGGTGATGGTGCGCTTGGTGTCGGTGACAGGGCTATCATAAATGATCGCCGCCTGATCGCCACGGCCCGCGGCCACATGGCGGTCCACTGCATTGTAACAGGTGTTTACCTCTGAATCGGCAAACCAGCTATAAATAGGGGCGGTGCTGTCATCGAGCGCCTTGCTGGGCGGCGTGACCCAGTCAATTGCCTTCGCCTGCTCCATCCAGAACCCTTCGGGATCTTTTTGCCAGCCTGCGTAAACCTCTGCATACCCCATCCCACGTTCCTCCCAAAACCGCTGTTGCGGTCTTGTTACGCGCAGCCAGCCGGTCAGGCAATATTGCAGGCCAAAACAGGTGCTATGGTGTAAAGTAATTTACATTCCATCCTTCGCGCTGCGTGACTTGCCTGTGCCAATTCACGTTGATCCCCGCCTGAGGCCGCAATCTTTTTTGCCGCCAGATTTTCAATGATCCGTCGGCCGGGAATAGCGGGTCCAGTAATCCTTGATCCAGCGGACAGGGAAATAACCGAATTTCTCGGGCGAGCCCCACCGTTTGAAAGGGCCTTGGACCATATCTTCGGGGTTTGGGATGCCGTGAAAGATGACGACAAAGGCGTCGGGCCGCCGGATCGGCCGGACAAGATTGACCGGAAAATGAAAGGCGCAATCTTTCTTGAAACTGATCATCCAGCCAATTGGCCAATGCTGCCGGTCGTGGGCGTGATGGTGAATGAAATCCTGATCATTGTGAAAATGCTGGACCTGCGCAAAAGATTTGTCACGGAACATTTCGAACAGGTGATCCTGTGTGCCCGCAATGAACCCGACAACAGAAGAATTCGACAGCAACGGTTTGCCAAAGACCGATGGAAACCACCGCGGCAAAGTGTCAGGAATCTCGCGGATGATATGCAGGCCGCCCTTGGCACGTAGCTGATCGAACAGCGGCGTCAGATCACGCAGCACGACCACATCCACATCCATCATGATGACGGGCGTGCCGGTCGCAAGCAGGCCGGGTGCAAAGGCCGACAGCTTTGGCCACATCCCATTTTGCCAATCTTTACGATCCATTGCAAAGGCAGGCAGCGGCATCGTCTCGATCCCCTCGGCCAGCCCTTCGGGATCATCCGTCAAACAGACCAAGCGGAACGGTGTCTGCATCTGATCGCACAGCGCACGGAACAGGATATTGGTATAGCGGCACGGATATCCCTTGCCCCATTTGAAACACAGGAAAACCGGTATCACATCAGCCATAATGCGCCACCGGTGTGCCTGCGATTGCGGACATGTTCAGCAGACCGCGCGCGGTGATCGACGGGGTGACGATATGACAGCGGTTGCCCATACCCATCAGGATCGGCCCAACCTCGAGCCCGCCGCCTTTCATCTTCAGGATGTTGCGTACGCCCGATGCGGCATCGGTATTGGCAAAGATCAGCGTATTGGCCGGGCCGGGCAAATGCGCGCCTGGGAAAATCCGGCTGCGCAGGTCTACGTCGAGCGCGCTGTCGATATGCATCTCGCCTTCATAGGCGAAATCGCGGGGTGCGCTGTCAAGGATCGCCATGGCCGCGCGCATCCGGCGGCCCGTGTCGCAATCCAGATTGCCGAACTGGCTGTGCGAACACAGCGCGATCTTTGGTTCCAATCCAAAGCGGCGGACATGGCGCGCTGCCCCTATCACTGTTTCGGCAATCTGTTCGGGCGTGGGTTCGGGATGGACCTGCGTATCGGCGATGAACAAGGGCCCGTCTTCAAGGATCATCAGTGACAAGGCCCCAACGGGGTGCAGCGCAGGCGTGCCAAGGATCTCGGTGATATATTTCAGATGCCACAGGAACTGGCCAAAGGTGCCACAGATCAGGCTGTCGGCCTCGCCGCGCTGGACCATGACTGCGCCGATGGCGGTTGTGTTGGTGCGCATGATCGCCTTGGCAAGGTCGGGGGTCACGCCGCGGCGCGCCATCAGGGTATGATAGGTTTCCCAATAATCGCGATAGCGCGGGTCGTTTTCAGGGTTCACGACGTTGAAATCCACACCGGGGCGGATTTTCAGGCCTGCGCGTTCACAGCGGCTTTCGATGACATCGGGACGGCCGATCAGGATCGGGGTTTCGGTCGTGTCCTCCATCACGGCCTGTGCCGCGCGCAGAACCCGTTCATCCTCGCCCTCGGCAAAGACGATGCGGCGTGATGCGGTGCGCGCGGCCTCGAACACGGGGCGCATGATCATTGCGGATTTGAACACCGACCCGTCCAGTTTGTCCTTATAGGCTTTCAGATCAGCAATCGGGCGCTTGGCCACGCCAGTTTCCATGGCAGCCTTGGCCACGGCGCAGGCGACGACACCCATCAGGCGTGGATCAAACGGTTTTGGGATCAGGTAATCCGCACCAAAGGTCAGTTTTTCGCCGCTATAGGCGGCGGCCGCTTCGGCGCTGGTCGTCGCGCGGGCAAGGGCGGCGATGCCTTCGATACAGGCGATCTTCATCTCGTCGTTGATCTCGGTCGCGCCAGCATCGAGCGCACCGCGAAAGATGAACGGAAAGCACAGAACGTTATTGACCTGATTGGGATAATCGCTGCGCCCCGTTGCGATGATCGCATCCGGCGTCACGGCGCGGGCGGCGTCGGGGTCGATTTCTGGGTTGGGATTAGCCAAGGCAAAGATGATCGGGCGCGCGGCCATGCGGGCCACCATTTCGGGTTTCAGAACGCCGGGGCCGGACAGGCCCAGAAACAGATCCGCGCCACCGATCACATCTGCCAGCGTCGCAGGCACGGTGCCTTGGGCATATTCCGCCTTTTGCGGGCTCATGTCCTTTTCGCGGCCGTGATAGACCAGTCCTTCTATATCGCAAAGCCAGACGTTTTCGCGTTTCACGCCTAGTTTCAGCAACATGTTCAGACAGGCGATCCCCGCCGCCCCGCCGCCTGTGCTGACGATCTTGATATCCTCGAACTTTTTGCCCGCGACATGCAACGCATTGACCGCGGCCGCGCCCACAACAATCGCCGTGCCGTGCTGGTCGTCGTGAAACACGGGGATGTTCATCCGTTCGCGGCACAGCTTTTCGACAATGAAACAATCAGGGGCCTTGATATCCTCGAGGTTGATGGCACCAAAGGTCGGTTCCAGCGCGCAGACGATATCGGCCAGCTTGTAAGGATCGGATTCGTTCAATTCGATGTCGAAACAGTCGATATTGGCGAATTTCTTGAACAGGACGGCCTTGCCTTCCATCACTGGTTTTGACGCGAGCGCGCCGATATTGCCCAGCCCCAGCACTGCCGTGCCATTGGTGACCACGGCCACCAGATTGCCGCGCGCGGTGTAATCGCGGGCGGTGTCTGGGTCTGCCTTGATTTCAAGACAGGCTTCGGCGACGCCCGGCGAATAGGCGCGGGCCAGATCGCGGCCGTTCGCCAGCGGTTTGGTGGCGCGGATTTCCAGTTTTCCGGGCTTTGGATACTTGTGATAATCAAGGGCAGCCTGCCGCTGGCTGTTTGCTGTTTCATCGACCATCATCATCTCCATTCAATATGGTTTAACGTTAAACCAATTTGCTGCCGCTAGGGAAAGCCTGCCGCGCGGTTAATCACGCTTTGCGCAATCTTGCAAATCTTTCGCGCGCGGGACAATGTAACCTGCATGACACAGCCCTATGAAATCCGCGCCGAAATTTGCCTGCCGACAACGGACCTGCGTGCCGATCTGGCATTTTTTGGCAAGGTGCTGGGGCTGCGGCTGGATATGATCTATCCCGCCGATGACCCCAGTGTTGCGGTCTATTCCGGCCACGGCTTGCGGGTGCGGTTGGAACAGGGTGCCGGGGTGAACCCCGGCCTACGGATCTTGACCGATGATCCGGCGTTTGCGGATGGGCAGACCGACCTGACATCCCCCGGTGGAACGCCGGTCAGCGTGCATCCGCTGAGCCCGCCTTTGGTGCTGCCGCAGACCGATCACGCCTTTGTCGTGCGCCGTCTGGCGGATCAGGCGCCTTGGGTGATCGGGCGGGCGGGGATGCAGTACCGTGACCTGATCCCCACACGGCTGGGCGGGTCGATCATCGCCAGCCACATCCGTATCCCCGATGGCGGGCCGGTTCCCGATATGGTGCATTTCCACAAGGTCGGGTTCCAGCTGATTTTCTGCATCAAGGGCTGGGTCGATGTCGTGTACGAAGACCAAGGCGGGCCGATCCGCCTGACCGCGGGGGATTGTTTCATCCAGCCGCCTGAAATCCGCCACCGCGTGCTGGAAGCCTCTGACGGGATCGAGGTGATCGAGATCGGCGTGCCCGCCGAACATGTGACTGAGGTCGACCACGACATGACCTTGCCCACGCCGCATCTGCGCCCTGATCGGGAATGGCAGGGGCAGCGTTTTGTCTATAACAAGGCGGTAGATGCCGATTGGCAGCCTGCGCACCTGCCCGGATTTATAGCGCGCGACACCACCATCGCCGCCAATACCAAGGGCGTCGCCGGTGTGCAGGTGATCAGGCGTGGCAACGGTGATCCGCAATGGGCCACACATGACGCGGATATCCATTTCACCTTTGTCATGGCGGGCGAGATGCTGCTCGAAGGCGAGGGCAAAGAGCCGTTCATCCTGACCGCAGGCGATGCCTTCGTGATCCCGCCGGGGATGCGGACGCGTTACACGAAGCAAAGCGATGATCTGGAATTGCTCGAGGTCAGGTTGCCGGGCTGACCCCCGGCCTACGGGTCTTGCATTGCGCCGCGGGCCGCACCAATCTGATCTCACCCAACCGGAGGTTTCCATGTCGCTGATCGACAACGCCCGCGCCGTGCGCGAAAACGCCTATGCCCCTTATTCGAAATTCAAGGTGGGTGCTGCGATCCGGTCGGCATCCGGCACCATTTACACCGGCTGCAACGTCGAAAACGTGGCCTATCCCGAAGGCACCTGCGCCGAGGCGGGGGCCATCGCCGCGATGATCGCAGGTGGTGACACCCGCATCGCCGAAGTCGCGGTGATCGCCGACAGCCCCAAGCCGGTCAGCCCCTGTGGTGGCTGCCGCCAGAAGATTGCGGAATTCGCGGATGGCGATGTGGCCGTGACGCTGGCCACGATGGACGGGATCGTTCAGCAGACAACCGTGGCCGACCTGTTGCCCGGCAGTTTCGACGCCGACTACATGAGCCGTGTCTGACCCTTGGACGCCCGCGCGATCATAGCCGCGATCCGCAACCGCCAGACGCCTGATCCGGCGGCGCTTGCATGGTTCGCGCAAGGCTTGGCGAGCGGTGCGGTCAGCGACGCGCAGGCGGGGGCCTTTGCAATGGCGGTCTGCCTGAACGGCCTGTCCGATCAAGGCCGCGTCGCGCTGACACAGGCGATGCGCGACAGCGGCGACGTTTTGGCATGGGACCTGCCGGGGCCGGTCTTGGACAAACATTCCACCGGCGGCGTGGGAGATTGCGTGTCGCTGATCGCGGCCCCTGTGCTGGCGGCCTGCGGGGCCTATGTGCCGATGATCTCGGGGCGGGGGCTGGGCCATACCGGCGGCACGCTGGACAAGCTGGAATCGATCCCCGGCCTGTCCACGCAAGTCACGGAACAGCACCTGCGCCAGATCACCCGCGAGGTCGGCTGCGCCATCGTCAGCGCGACAGGCCAGATCGCACCCGCCGACCGCAGGCTTTATGCGATCCGCGATGTGACGGCGACGGTGGAGTCCATCGACCTGATCACGGCGTCGATCCTGTCCAAGAAGCTGGCGGCGGGGCTGGATGGTCTGATACTGGATGTCAAATGCGGGTCGGGTGCTTTCATGAAAACGCCGGGTGACGCGCGTGCATTGGCGCAGGCGCTGGTTGATGCGGCCAATGGCGCAGGGTGCCGGACAGCCGCGCTGATCACCGATATGAACGCGCCGCTGGCCCCCGCGCTGGGCAATGCGGTCGAAGTTGCGGTTTGTATGGACGTGCTGGAAGGCAACAGCGCCGCCGCCCCCCGCCTGACGGAATTGACCAAGGCGCTTTGCGTGCATCTGCTGACCTTGCAAGGCCGCAGCGCGCCCGAGGCCAGCGCGCAGGTGGCACTTGCCCTGTCGTCGGGCGAGGCGATGGAACGATTTGCCCGCATGATCGCTGCGATGGGCGGGCCACCCGACATGGCCGAGGACTGGCGCACGCATCTGCCCGCAGCCCCCGTCGTGGGCGAGGTCATGGCACCGGACAGCGGCCATATCACCGCCATCGATGGCGAGGCGCTGGGGCTGGTTGTGGTGGGCTTGGGCGGCGGGCGGCGGGTGGAAAATGACCGGATCGACCCATCTGTCGGGCTGACCGACATGATCGGGCTGGGTGCGCCGGTGACGCGCGGCCAGCCGCTGTGTACGCTGCATGCCGCGACCGAAGAAGCCGCGGGCGAGGCCGCGCGCGCCGTGCGGGCGGCGATCACCATAGGCGACGCGGCTGTGCCCGGCCCGCTTGTTCTGGAAAGGATCGGCTGATGGCGCGCGCAATCCTGATCGTGATCGACAGTGTCGGCATTGGCGGCGCACCTGATGCTGTGCAATATTTCAACGGCGATCTGCCTGATACCGGCGCGAATACCGTGGGCCATATCGCGCAGGCCGTGCCGCTGCATCTGCCGCATCTGGATGCGCTGGGGCTGGGGGCGGCGGTGCAACTGGCCTCTGGGCTGGAGGCGCCTGGACTGGGCGCTGTGCCGACCGGTGCTTGGGGGGCCGCGACCGAGGTGTCGCGCGGCAAGGACACACCGTCGGGGCATTGGGAACTGGCCGGTGTGCCGGTGCCGTGGGACTGGCATCATTTTCCCGACACGGTGCCTGCCTTTCCGCCTGACCTGACCGCCGCCATCTGCAAGGCGGCAGGCACGGACGGCATCTTGGGCAATTGCCATGCCTCTGGCACGGCGATCATTGCCCGCGACGGGGCGGCGCATCTGCGCAACGGCTGGCCCATCTGTTATACATCCGCCGACAGCGTCTTGCAGATCGCGGCACACGAGGATCATTTCGGGTTGGACCGGCTGTACAAGCTGTGCGCCGATCTTGCGCCGATGTTGCATGCGATGAAGGTCGGGCGCGTCATCGCGCGGCCTTTCGTGGGTGACGTCGGTGCCTTTACCCGCACTGGCAACCGCAAGGATTACGCGATCCCGCTGCCCGGCCCGTCGATCTGTGACGATGTGCAGGCGGCGGACGGCAGGGTGCATGCCGTGGGCAAGATCGGTGATATCTTTTCGATGCAGGGTATCGATACATTGCACAAGGGCAAGGATGCCGTGCTGATGGATCATCTGCGCGACCTTCTGGATGAAGCGACAGATGGCGATTTCATTTTCGTCAATCTGGTCGAATTCGACAGCGACTATGGCCACCGGCGCGATGTGGCGGGCTATGCCGCGCATCTGGCGTGGTTCGATGCGACACTGGGCGCGCTTTTGCCGCGTCTGGCCAAGGATGATCTGTTGATCGTCACCGCCGACCATGGCAATGACCCGACATGGCCCGGCACCGACCATACCCGCGAAAGGGTGCCGGTGCTGGTACATGGAATGGGGGACGCACCTTTGGGGCATCTGGCCTTTTCGGATGTCGCGGCCAGCATCGCGGATCATTTGTCAGTGCCCTATCGCGGCGCAGGAAAGAGTTTTCTATGAGTTTTCAAACGCTTCCCAAGATCGAACTGCACACCCATCTGGAAGGCTGCGCGCCGCCTGATTTCATCCGCATACTGGCGGCGGAAAAGAAGATCGACATCAGCGGCATCTTCACGCCCGCAGGCGGCTATGATTTCCGCGATTTCGATCATTTCCTGAAGGTCTACGAGGCCGCCTGCACGACCCTGCAAACGCCCGACGATTTCCGCCGCCTGACGCTGGCGGTGCTGCAAGAAACGGCAGCGCACGGCGTGGTCTATTTGGAAACTTTCGTCTCTCCCGATTTTTGCGGTGGCGGTGATCTGGCGGCGTGGAAGGATTACCTTGCCGCCATGTCCGCCGCCGCCGCCGAAGGCGAGGCACGTTTCGGCATCACGATGCGCGGGATCGTGACAGGCATCCGCCATTTCGGCCCCGATGCCTGCAAACCTGCGGCGCGCTGTGCGGCGGAAACCTTTGGCGGCTTTGTCGTAGGCTACGGAATGGCAGGGGGCGAGATGGCAGGCCGGCCCGCCGATTATGCCTATTCTTTCGACATCGCGCGCGAAGCGGGCTTGCCCCTGACCTGTCACGCAGGCGAATGGGGCGGTGCGGCCATGGTGGCCGAAACTATCCGCGATCTGAAGGTCGCCCGCATCGGCCACGGAATCGGGGCGATCAACGATCCCGCCTTGCTGCGCGAGATCGTGGAAAAAGATATCGTGCTGGAGGTTTGCCCGGGGTCAAATGTTGTGCTGAAGGCCGTCACCGACTGGGCCAGCCACCCTATCGCCCGCCTGCGCGATGCGGGCGTCAAGGTCACGGTCTCGACCGATGATCCCCCGTTCTTTCACACCACGATGACCGCTGAATGTGACATGCTTCACAAGACATTCGGCTGGGACGCGGCAGATTTCGCCGCGTTGAACCAGACCGCCCTTGCCGCCGCTTTCTGCGACGACGCCACCCGCGCCCGTGTGGCCAAACGACTGGAGCCTGCCCAATGAACGACCATGTCACCCATGTCACCCATCCTTTGGTGCAGCATAAACTGACGTTGATGCGGCAAAAGGAAACGTCCACCGCGCTGTTCCGCCAATTGCTGCGCGAGATCAGCCAGCTGCTGGCCTATGAGGTCACACGCGGCCTGCCGATGACGACGCGCCGGATCGACACGCCGCTGGAACCGATGGATGCGCCAGTGATCGACGGCAAGAAACTGGCGCTGGTGTCGATCCTGCGCGCGGGCAACGGGTTGCTGGATGGCGTGCTGGAACTGATCCCGTCGGCGCGCGTGGGCTTTGTCGGGCTTTACCGCGACGAAGAAACCCTGCAACCGGTACAATATTATTTCAAGGTCCCGACAGAGCTGGAGGACCGGCTGGTCATCGCCGTCGATCCGATGCTGGCCACGGGCAATTCGTCGGTCGCGGCGATTGATCTGCTGAAACAGGCCGGGGCCACGAATATCCGTTTCCTGTGCCTGCTGGCCGCCCCCGAAGGTATCGCGCGGATGCGCGCGGCGCATCCCGATGTGCCGATTGTGACCGCCGCCATCGACAGCCACCTGAATGATCGCGGCTATATCGTGCCGGGTCTGGGGGATGCGGGCGACCGGATGTTCGGCACCAAATAGCCGTCAGCGGTTGCAGATGTTCTGCAAACTGATCCATGCACTATCGGTCATCACCGGCGGCGACGGCTGGCCATCCAGCGGATCACGGCCCAGATCAGGCATGGTGCCGGTGCGCGCATCCGCCAGCATCTGATAGGGCCTTTGCGGCAGGTTGGCCGCTGCAAAGGCACGGCGCAGCTCGGCGGGATCGGCCTGCGGTGCGGGCTGGTCCAGACGATCGTCGGCATGGCGCTGCAACACGTCGCGCGGGATGTCACCTGTCGTCAGCAAGCCAAAGGTCGCAGCGAGCCCCGCCTCGCGCAGCACGGGTTCAAGAGGGTCCTGCCCCGCGATGGCCACACGGCTGGCCAGCACGAACCCCGCCACGGCCACCGGGTCATCCGCCGCCTGCAACAGCCCCGCATCCAGAATGAACAGCCCGCCCGGCATCGCCAGCGCGCCTTGGTCCAGCTTTGGCACGACAACGATGTTCAACGGCGTGCCCGCCCCGAAAACCCGTGTTGCCAATGTGCCTGCTGCGGCCTGTGCGGCTGCGTCACGACAGACCGCGCCGGTCTTGGTCTGCACATGGGCAAGGATGATCGCGCCGATCTCGATCCGTTTGGCATTTGGCACCACGGCCAGTGTCTGCCGCATCAGCGCGCCGGGCAGCCAGAACACGGCCAGCGCCAGCGTCGCGGCCACGATCCCCGCCGTGATCCAGTGACGCAGTTTTCCGGGCTGCGGGCGGGCCTTGGCCAGCGATTTGCGGACCTCTTCGATGGCGTCAATCATGATCTCGTCGGCGATCTCCAGCGCCTCGCTTGCCTCTTGATCGGGGGCATAGATCGCGGGGGTTTCGTTGGGGTTCAGGCGGATCACCGCAGGCAGCGACCAATGCGCAAGCGGGCGCGCGGCCCCGTCGGCGATCACCAGCGTCGCATTGCCAAAAGAAATCGTGACCTGACGCCGCTGTTGGTCCGGACCGGGCCGCCAAAGCCCATCGCTTTCCAAGCGCACATATCGATCAAGCGCTGTCATCTGCCCTACATTGCCTTTTTGCGTCTACCTTACGCGGGCAGGCAGATCTTGTCATGCGCGAAAGGGCAGCTTGCGATCAACCGGCCCTTGCGATCAGGCGCAGTTCGAATTTCTGGATCTTGCCGGTCGATGTCTTGGGCAGGTCCTGAAACACCACGCGTTTGGGGCATTTGAACCCTGCCAGCCTTTCGCGGGCAAACGCGATGATCTCGG
>Ga0222630_1000937_pt1 | contig 13793 bp, 10 predicted proteins | sample AntAcemetagenom3_FD_179842 | JGI IMG/M metagenome (GOLD analysis project Ga0222630, IMG submission 179842) | Saline water microbial communities from Ace Lake, Antarctica - #3 | ecosystem: Environmental > Aquatic > Non-marine Saline and Alkaline > Saline | place: Antarctica: Ace Lake | collected...
ATTTCAACACATCAAAAACTGAGCGGTATGAGACAGACAGTCAATTATGCCAGATTAACTGGGCGATACTTGATAGCAGTTGGGAAGGAGAGTTTTGTCGAGTGGCGGAGTCGCACCCTAAGGTTCTGGCCTATGTTAAAAATCACAATTTGGGGTTTGATGTGCCCTATCGTTACGCATCTGAATCTCGGATCTACCGGCCTGACTTTATTGTAAAGATAGACGATGGACACGGTGCAGAAGACCCACTTAATTTAGTCGTAGAGATCAAAGGGTATCGTGGTGAAGATGCCAAAGAAAAGAAATCAACTATGGATACTTACTGGATCCCCGGGGTGAATCATTTGGGAAGCTATGGCCGCTGGGCGTTCGCTGAGTTTACGGACGTACATCAAATTCAGGATGAATTCGCAAAAGTGATTGATTCAGCAAGTAAATAGCGGAACAAAAAGGGTAAGAAAATGGCAACAAGAAAGACTCAACCAAAAAAATCAATCGAGACACTGGTTCATGATGAGGCTACTCGCAAAAATATTCCTACCGCCGAATATCAATCGGTTATGCACAAAGAAGATCAGGCACCGAAGAAAGTGTCCTACCCTCGAGGCGATAATGAGTTAACTGATGAAAAGGAAAACCGCAATCGCGACTTAGATCCACAGTTAGTCTGGCGCGGTAAGGACCAGCAAGATTGGTCTGATTTGGTAGTTAATGCACCACCAGTTTACATACAAGAAAAAGTTCACCCTAAGGTGTTGATCGACGACTTGCTCAACCGCACTGAGGTCGATGAGAAAGATAACGACGCTCAGCCTGACTTATTTGGAGACTTTAATGGTTTAGTAGATGAAGGCGCTAAAACGGAGTTTTATCAGCATGATGCTCATTGGACTAACCGCATGATTCTCGGTGATAGTTTGCAGGTCATGGCATCCTTAGCAGAGCGTGAACAATTGCGCGGTAAGGTGCAGTGTATTTATTTCGATCCACCTTATGGAATCAAGTTCAACAGCAACTTTCAGTGGAGCACTGGTGACAAAGATGTGAAAGACGGGAAGGTCGAACATATTACCCGTGAGCCTGAGCAAGTTAAAGCTTTTCGAGACACTTGGCGAGATGGCATACACAGCTACCTTACATATTTGCGTGACCGCTTAATGGTCGCGCGTGACCTTCTCTCTGATTCTGGTTCAATTTTCGTGCAAATCAGTGATGAGAATATTCATCTCGTAAGGGGATTACTTGATGAGGTATTCGGTACGGAATCTTTTGTCGCTCAAATATCTTTCCGAAAGACATCGCCGCTCAGTTCCAGCCATCTTGCACGAATTAACGACTACGTATTGTGGTTTGCTAAGAAAAAAGAGGGAATGAAGTTCCGTAGGCTTTTTGAGGTCAAAGCTTACGGTGGCGGATCGACGTACTCTCGCCTTCAGTTTCCTGATGGAACACGACGGGCAATGACCTCTGAGGAACGCGGCGGTGTTTCTCCAATCCCTAATGGCGCCAGAGTTTTTGCTCCCGACAACACGAGGTCGAGTGGCTATACAGACTCATGCTTTTACTCGGTTAAAGTCTGGGGCTTCAATTACGCACCTCAGAAATATAGTTGGAAGACTCACCGCGATGGTATGGAGCGCCTAAAGAAAGCGCATCGACTTGCCCCCTCCCCCTCCCTACCATATTACGTTAGGTTTTATGAAGACTTCCCTATTCGCGAAGTTGAGAGTCACTGGTCCGATACCAGAGGTGATATGGACAAGACTTATGTCGTTCAAACATCCTCAAAGGTCATTGAACGCTGCATCCTCATGGCGACTGACCCCGGTGATCTTGTACTCGATCCGACATGCGGTTCTGGCACTACAGCATATGTTGCTGAACAATGGGGGCGACGTTGGATCACAGTTGACACATCGAGAGTATCCCTTGCGCTGGCACGTGCTCGGATTATGGGTGCGCGCTATCCTTTTTATCTACTTGCGGACTCTCATGAGGGGCAATTAAGGGATGCGGCAATCACTCGATCAGCGCCATCTAGTAAACCTGTGCATGGTAATATACACCATGGATTTGTTTATGAACGCGCACCTCATGTGACACTCAAGTCCATTGCAAACAACACTGAAATTGATGTCATTTGGGACAAGTTTCAAGGACTCCTTGAGCCAATACGCGAACAACTCAACAAAGTACTAGATGAAAAATGGGAGGAGTGGGAAATCCCCCGTGAATCATCCAGCGCTTGGTCCGATACAGCAAAAAGCTTTCATGCAAAATGGTGGGAACAACGAATTGCGCGGCAAAAGGAAATCGATGCATCAATCGCTGCAAGAGCAGATTTGGAATACCTATACGACAAGCCATATCAAGACAACAAGAAGGTGCGCGTTGCTGGCCCATTTACTGTGGAGAGCCTTTCGCCGCATCGCATGTTAGGGGTTGACGAACATGGCGATCTAATTGATCCGAAGAATACCTTTCATGACGGGGGTGATCATGCAGATGTTCGTGACTTCACTCAAATGGTACTCGAAAATCTGAAAACTGCTGGTGTTCAGCAGTCGCATAAGGAAGACAAAATAGCTTTCACTTCCCTTGCCCCTTGGCCAGGTTATTTAATCTGCGGAGAAGGTTCGTATTTCGAAGGTGGTGAACAGGCGGGTATTGAGAAACGAGCAGCGGTGTTTATTGGACCTGAATTCGGTACCGTCTCTCGTCCCGATCTTGTCGCAGCTGCACGTGAAGCTGGCGATGCCGATTTTGATGTCCTCATTGCTTGTGCATTCAATTATGACGCGCACTCTACTGAATTTGATAAGCTCGGTCGTGTCCCAGTGCTGAAAGCTCGAATGAATGCCGATCTACATATGGCCGATGACCTAAAGAATACTGGCAAAGGTAACTTGTTTGTTGTCTTTGGCGAACCCGATATCGAGATAATAGATCTCGAAGAAAATAAAGCACAGATCAAGGTTAATGGCGTGGATGTATTCCATCCCAACACAGGCGAGATTCGATCAGATGGAGCAGATGGTATAGCGTGCTGGTTTATAGATACAGATTATAATGCAGAATCTTTTTTCGTCCGTCACGCGTATTTTCTTGGTGCTAATGATCCTTACAAATCACTGAAGACAACTCTCAAAGCCGAAATTAACGAAGAAGCTTGGTCTACTTTAAATAGCGATACATCACGACCTTTTACTAAACCAGCATCAGGCCGAATAGCAGTTAAAGTCATTAATCATTTGGGTGATGAAGTAATGAAAGTGTTCAAGGTAGAATGATGGACTTTCGAATAGCCGACACATTCACCGATAGCCTTTCTAAACTAACCGGTGATGAGCAAAAACACGTCAAGACGACTGCATTTGATTTGCAATTGAACCCTGCAAATCCGGGGATGAGTTTTCATAAGTTGGATAAGGCAAAGGATACAAATTTTTGGTCAATCAGGGTTAGTAGAGATATACGACTTATAGTACATAAAACAAATTCCAGCCTACTACTATGTTACGTAGACCATCATGACAACGCGTACAAGTGGGCTGAAAGGCGAAAGCTAGAAACTCACCCAAAAACTGGAGCCGCACAGCTAGTAGTAGTGCGCGAGACGATTCAAGAGATTGTAGTACCCGCCTACATCACCGCCGAGCCGATTCAGTCTGTTAAATTAGCGTTGTTTCAACATGTAACCGATGAAGAGTTGCTTGGGTATGGAGTCCCTGTCGATTGGTTAACCGATGTCCGAAAATCTGATGAAGACAGCTTGTTGCAAATTGCTGATCATTTGCCGAGCGAAGCTGCTGAAGCATTACTAGAATTGGCTACAGGTGGTCAGCCACAAATTCCTACCGTAGTGCCAGCCGGCACCGATCCCTTTGATCATCCCGATGCACAACGTCGATTCCGTGTAATGACCGATATTGATGAATTGGAACGCGCTCTCGATTTCCCATGGGAGAAGTGGGCTGTATTTCTGCACCCGGCACAACGGCAAATCGTCGAAAAAGATTTTAATGGCCCAGCACGCGTTTCAGGGTCAGCTGGCACTGGTAAAACTATTGTGGCTCTGCATAGAGCCGTTTATCTTGCTAGGTCGCAGCCTGACTCGCGTATATTACTGACTACCTTTTCTGACACTCTAGCTAATGCATTAAGGATCAAATTACGGAGGTTAATAAGCAATGAGCCACGCATCGCTGAACGGCTGGAAGTAGTAGCAATCGATGAAGTCGGAGTTCGGCTTTATGAATCAGAATTCGGCAAGGTTAAACTTGCCTCTAGTGATGAGATCAATGACTTAATCAATGAAGGTAGAAAGTTAGTAGAAGCCGTGAAATTTAGTTCGCGATTTCTTTTGTCTGAATGGGTGGACGTAGTTGACGCTTGGCAGTTACAAAGCTGGGATGATTATAAGGATGTCAAACGACTCGGGAGAAAAACGCGACTCGCTGAACCGCATAGAAAAAATCTGTGGGCAGTGTTTGAGTACGTTAAAGAAAACTTAGCAAAACAGGCAAAAATAACGACATCCGAAATGTTCAGTTTAATCGCTGAAAAACTTTCAAATCGGGTTAGCCCTCCTTACGATTATTCTATAGTTGATGAGGCTCAAGATATTGGTGTAGCGCAATTACGCTTTCTAGCTGCGCTAGGTAAAGACCGCCCTAATTCACTTTTCTTTGCTGGAGATCTTGGCCAAAGAATTTTTCAGACGCCGTTTTCATGGCTTTCATTAGGCGTGGATATTCGCGGTCGTTCGCAGACGTTACGCATTAACTATCGCACGTCGCACCAAATTCGTAGTCAGGCTGACCTTTTGTTGGCACCACAAGTTGTGGATGTTGACGGAAATGTAGAGGAACGCAAAGGAACAATATCTGTATTTAACGGGTCGCCACCTGAGATAAATACTTTCGCTAAAGTAGATGAGGAAATTAAAGCAGTTGCCGACTGGTTAAATGTAATAAACGCTGATGGCATAGTGCCAAATGAGTTAGGAGTTTTTGTGCGATCCAAAGGACAGCTGGACCGTGCTAAGGCTGCGTTGCAATTATCTGGACTACCCTTCAGTATCCTTGATGAGCATATTGAATTAATAACTGGCAAAGTAACAATAAGCACTATGCACTTGGCCAAAGGTCTTGAGTTTCGAGCTGTTGTTGTAATGGCATGTGATGATGAAGTAATCCCTTTACAAGATCGGATTGAGTCGGTCACTGACGATTCTGATTTGAAAGAAGTTTATGAAACTGAACGGCATTTGCTTTATGTAGCATGTACAAGAGCAAGGGATCATTTACTAGTAACAGGTCTCAACCCTGCATCCGAGTTTTTGGATGACTTGGCCGGTTAGTATTTTAAAGATTGGGTCTGAGAAATCCAATCTACTTAGTTGTGCCTCCAACCAGAAATTTTAGACCCGATCATTAGGCCAGTCTATGGTATTGATCTGATTAAGTTAGATCTTATTCTAGCCATAGGGCAACTGGATTCGGCATAGATTGAGATACTTAGTCGACTACTGGCTTTCTACCTCTTCTTTTGGGGCCCGCCATTACTCCGGCGTGATGGGCAATATTTTCTAACTGATCCAACTCTGCGACCTTCTGGCTGTAGTTGCTAAGCGCCTCTAAGCTACGTGCGCCATGTTTGTAGTTGGGATGATCTTCGCCTTTTGGTATTTGGCGCCTTGCGCCGTGATATCGGCATGTTTTACAGCCAAACGCAGTGGGATTTAAGCAGCGGTTCCCTGTCGCGCGGTTATTTGCAGTACAGCGCTTTTTTAGGTTAGGTAGCGGCAAGACGTGCACTCCTCTCTTAATTGATCGGTAACCCATGGAAGACTCAACGCTCCGGTGGTAACTGGTATCGATATAAGAGCCATGTTAACCAAATAAGGCGTTATTAATAATCGAATAAGTTGTTCAGTCACTTTCTAAACAGTAGCCGCATGGTCGAAGTCATAGATATGCTATCTCCATCATTTAACCCAGATACCTCGCTGGGCATTCTAGACATCTCATAACGGTCCGGGATAGACATACTCTGGTGTACCTCCCATCCGTCGTTTGCCAACTTGTTCATGTCATCAGAAATTTCGCGTGCACTCCAACCACTCCCATAATCTTTCAACTTCCAAACATGCTTAGTCATATTTACTCTCCTATTAATTCGGGCCGAAAGCCCATTTGTTGATTATTTGCATAGTTTCCTCCCGACGCAGGTTTTTAGTTGCGCTAATGCGCTAATTAACCCCTATTTACAAGAAGTCCCTATAGGGTTTATATGTAAAAGGTTTTTAATAATGGCCATAATTAGCGCATTAGCGCATCCCTATAAAACGCCCCCTCGACGCTAATACCAGCCAATGTGCGCTTGTCTGACTGCAGGTTAAAGCCCTTGGCCGTCAGTTTTCGAGAAAAGCGGTTAGACGATAAAGCACGTAGACCATTCCCAAGGCACCACCCTTTGTATCGGTCATATAAATCAGCCTTCAGTACAGTCTTGTCTGGCCCGGTTATACATTCGTCATCTATAAATTGGTGCATCATATCCTGCTCTGTTCGGTATTGCTGGGTGGCTTGTGAGAGAGACTTTGGCACCTCAAGACCTTTTTTAAAGTAAATTTTTAGTGCTTCCAACAAGTAATTTAATATGCCCGGGCCCTCTGCAATCAGTTTTTCTAATAACCTTTTATCCTGTTGTGCCTGTGGAATCGTTACCGAAAAAGGGTATAGCACAACCCGTCTCCAAAACCCGTGACTATCGTCGGAAACAGTGGGATGGTAATTACCAACAACAACTAATTTATGTGTGGGTGAAAATGAGATATGGTTATTGCTGTAGAGGGGACGCCCTATAATTGTGTCGTTGCCCGTAAGATCCTTCAAACGCGCATCATCCAACCTCTGCCCTTCTTTTGTCTCATTGCAAAAGACCAACCGTTTTCCCTGAAGTAACAGCAAGTCAGGAGCAGCACCGGCTGAAGATCGGTTGTGTTGCATCAGCATTTCTGTAGGTATTTTTGTAGCATAATCACCCATCAAATTTTCCAGCAGGGTGATAAGAACGGATTTACCGTTACTACCTACACCATGGAAAAAGAACCAAAGTTGCTCAGTCGAGAGGCCGGTTAAAAAATAGCCCAAAACGATAACTAGAAAATCACGTTGCTCTTTAATTGGCACTACTTGCTCTAAAAAAGCACAAAACTGAGGGCATTTAGCCTCAGAGTCAAAACCAATATTGCAATATTTTGTTACTAATAGGTTCGGATCAGGGGATAACAATGTGCCTTTCTTAAGATCTACAACGCCATTCTGAACCCCGAGAAGATAAGGGTTATTATCGAGTGCTGAAAGAGCTACCGACATCCCGGACTCTGATCTCGCCAGTTTAATCATGTCCTCTAATGCGCGGCGAGAACTACTCCTCTTGATGTCCGATAACATTAATGTTGTGCCCTTACCATCTCTCATTGCCACTGCGCAGGCCTCAGTCATCTTGGCAACAACCTCCTTCGCTGCTTGCATCGGTAGATCCGAGTCGCCTCGCACCCAACCTCTGTCTGACTCAAACTTCAACACATGGCTTGTGTCCCGTATAAATCGCAGCGACCCATCGAAATGCTCGCGGAAGCGCTCACCGTTACGTATGTCCATCCTCTCAATGCTTGTAGGGATTTTCTCCACTTGCTCACTCATTGAAAGAGACTTGTCACTCGTGGCAATACAATCTGCCGGAACATCAATATCTAAGCCCTCAAATGGATTCATTTCCTCGTACTCCACTTTTTCATTCTTCCACTCAGGGTGATTGCTAGCTATTTCGATAAGATGTCGTACACCAAATCCATCTGGCTTAACTTTAAGTTCATTTAAAGCTCGATCAAAACGTCTATGACATTCGTCACTGTTGTAACCAGCGTAAGGTGTACTCGCATAGTGCCCTTTGCTGTATGTCTCAAAATAAGAGCATCCATCCTCACCGTAGACTCTCGCCAGTAAATTAGCCGTATCTGACCAAACCTGCTCATCGACGTGATCCACGCAAGCCAGAACCGCCTCTAGAGAGGATTTAGACAGCTTGCTATAAGATGTATTTGGGGTTGTTGATATAGATTTTTGAGAAGAGTTGCTTGAAGCCGCTATGCCTGATCCCCCTGTACTTTTAGCCCAACGATTTAACTCTTCAAGGATAGCCTCCAGTTCATGACTTGACACAAATTTAATCTCGGCAGTAGATGGACTAAAAACCTGTCCCGTGAGGGCCAAATAAAAGCTACGGCTAAATACTTCAATCTCTCTATGAGCATATTTAGTAACGTTTGGGTACTCATCAGCAAAATCGGAGGGCCCAAACTTGATTTTGGATTTACTCTGGGGTGGTCGATCGCAAATAAAAAAGTACTTGAAACCAGTTCCACTAGGAGAGATTTCAGTGTACGAAGGGAACGTATCTACAAATGCCATAACACCATCATCAACTCCATTGCTAACGGAGTCAGCGAAGCCATCAAAGTCTAGGCACCACAGATATCCCTCATCAGCCTCAACCTTAACTTTGAGTCCGTCCAGAAGGCTAATCCCCAAGCCTAGACCACTTGCCTCAGAGAGCCTCTCCTTGGCAGATTCGAAAGGCATATGTTTATCAGTATCGTTATGGTTGATCCCAAATCCTGCACTTGAAACAGGTGACTTAGTCATCTTGCCATCCCCCGTGCTAGTATTTTTCCAAAACAGGAAGGAATCAAGTGCTTGTATCTCAGCAGGGATATGATTAGGATAAATCTCCATCAAACACCTCCATCAGCGTTAAAAAGACTGATTTACGCTTGGCGTGGAGCTCTGCTACAAGCGTCTGTATTGCGCACTCTGATAGTCCAGCTATTTGTGCGGCATTGAGTATATTGACTTCGTTAAGCGGCCACCCAACACTAGCATTATCGCCATAACCTAAGCTAACTGGCTTTGTAAATAAACCGTTTTGAATATCTCGATAGTGCGAGCTGCTGGAACGTGCTCGTTGGTGAAGCACTTGGGGTTTCCTAAGAATCAACTGATTCATCTTTATTTCCTTGAAGTAAGATTAAAAGCCACACCTAAAAAGGAATGGATAATTAACCTCACTGGAGGATGAATTCAGTGACTGAGCTAAGCTCAGAAGGTCTTAGTGTCTTGCGCAATAATCAGAGATATATTCTCTGACAGGTAAGCTTTTTTAACTGGTTTTACCTCCCGCCAGCATCAGAAATTAGCTCTCTGATAAGTAATACTTTTAACTGGGTTTACCTTACTCTTGAGCGGCCATATTGGCTTCATATTCGAAACATTACCGTGGCATTTAAGCCCATGCAAGCGATAAATTTTTATTCTAAAATTTCGTTATCACTATACGATGCTAATTGGCACCAAATGGCACTATACATCATCAAAACACATGAAAATATTTTCATAAATATGAGGTACATGAGCTACAAGAAGACCATTTATTTTAAATAATCACACCACTCCTGCATCAGCGTAGTTCTTTTATTAATGGTAGTAGACCTTTGATATGCCGCCTCTGCCTTATCCTTTAGCTGATGGGCAAGACAGTGCTCAATAACTTCCCGAGGAAACGAGGTCTCTTCTGCAGCCCAATCTCTGAATGTTGAGCGAAACCCATGCACAGTTGCAATACGGCTGCTTACCGGATCTAAAAACCCGTCCCCGGCTGGTAGGTCTTTCGCGTGCAGACTTTTGATTACCTTCCCTAATGTCATATCAGAGAGTATTCCAGAGGTTCCTTTAAATACTAGGTCTGAGCCATTGCCCACCTTAAGTGCTCTTAGAATAATCATACAACCTGACGAGAGTGGTACTACATGTTCCTTACCAGCCTTTATCCGCGATGCGGGTATTGTCCAAGTCTTATTGCTAAGGTTGATTTCGCTCCATGTGGCGCCTCTGGTATCACCCGACCTAGCTGCAGTGAGTATGGTGAACTCAAGAGCTTTTGCCCCTGTCGTTGGCACTAGTCTTAACTTGGTTAAGAATCTACTAGCATATGCATGAGGTAATGCAGGGTGGTGCTCTGGCCTCTTAAGTTTTTGTGCAGGAGGCAGAATAGTATCTAGATGCCCGTCTAGCCGAGCTGGATTGTCACCTGTTCTAAATTTATGGGTCGTTGCGTAAGCTAGAATCCTTTCGATACGAGCCCTTACTCTGCTTGCAGTTTCTGTTTTAGTGGTCCATATAGGTGTTAGAATCTGTAATATGTCTTGAGTTGTCACATTGGATACAGGCATTTTCCCTATCACAGGAGACGCGTATTGTTTTAGTGAGCTCTCCCACTGAGCGCGGGATTTGGTATTAGTCCATTGCTGCTCAATGCGTAGGATATATTCGGCAGCACATTGATCAAAAGTTCTAAGATTAGCTCTTGCTGATGCTTTATCAATCGATACTTGCTTTCGTGACTCTACAGGATCATGGCCCGAGGCAATCTGCACTACCATTGCTTTTGCTGCATCTCGTGCATTCTTTAAGCTGATTGCTGGGTAACTACCTAAGCCGATATCTCGTACCTTCTTTGCCACGGTTACTCTGAGTATCCAGCTTCTGCTGCCGGCTTTTGTAACTTGTAACTTGAGACCGGAAACCCCTCCAACCGAATGTAGACCGGGCGCCTTGATATGGCTCACCGCTATTGCGCTTAACTCTATTATTTTCTTTGGCATAACTCACCTACCCATTAACCTACCCATTAATAAGTTTAGCATTATATGGGTTCATGTGGGAACCTGTGAGCCACTAATTCCGTAAAATTCCAGTATTTATGGAGTTATCAGACGCATTCTTACCTAAGAGCCTACAATCATGGACGTGATATGGCGGACTATCCCACCGCCATATTTAGTCTTTAAAAGCTCTACAGCCCTTGTTAGCTCTCGTTTCTTACGAGACTGATGAGGAGCAGTAGACAAATGCGAAGACAATATAAGTTTCCTAAATATACTTTTATCAAAGGCAATAGCTTTTACTTTTCTAGGTCAGTTCCAACTGATCTTAGATGTTTCTATACAAAACCACGCATTATCCAATCACTAAGAACCAACTCTTTAACTAGAGCTAAAACTGCATCTAAAGTCTTTGCGTCAAAACTAGATGATTATTGGTTAGCTTTGAGATTAAAGGCTCTAGATATTCCTGCCGCACATCTCTTAATTACGGATGGAAAGGCTTCTTCTCTTCCTACAATTGAAGAGGCTGTAGAGGTTTACTTTGCTGTTAAAGGTATTGGAAGACCAAAGCTATTCTTTACCACTGCAAAACCCTATATCTCATATCTCATTGAGTGCCTTGGTAATAGATCAATACACCTCGAAAGATGCAACGATCCTGCGCGAATGGTTGATTAAGAAAGGTTTAAGTAATAGCTCATTGCAACGAGTCTTCTCAGGTATTAAAGCGGTTATCAACTTTGTCACTTTAGAGCATGGCTTAGAGTCCCAGAATGCTTTTGCTAAGGTTTATCTCCCATCTACTACTGATGCCAAGAAACGTCACGCAGTTACTCCATCCAACATGGCTAAGATTAAAGCTGAATGCCTGTCTTTAGATGATGATATTAGGTGGTTAGTGGCCATCATCTTTCCTCCTGCTTTAAATTTACCCAGGCTAAGACTGTAACTCTAACTTCAGCTATATACACGCAAGCCTTTTCGTTACAGGGCCGTAAAGCAGCCCTTAATCGGACACGGAGAATGGTATGCGTTTTAAAACTAGTCGTCCGTTACTCATCACGAGCAAGACGTCCTGCAGTGCTTGTATGTTTGTCAATGGATTACCCGGTATCAGGATCATGTCAGCCTCGAAGCCTTCTTCAATTCGGCCCGTGCGATCGGCTATTTGAAGTAACTCGGCCGAATTCACTGTTGCCGTTTGCAGAGCATCAAAATTACTCATGCCGAATTCAACAAAGCGCTGTACCTCGATAGATATTCTGTTGATCGCATCCTCCTCGTAATAGTGATCGGCTCCGGTCGCGATTTTTACGCCAATTCGATACGCCTCCCGAATCGCTCGCTCCAGCTCCGGCACCATATGCTTGCCCCGCAAGCGGAGTACGTAGCCATAACGTTCTTCGTTCATAGCATCCATCGTCACATAAGTCGGCACAAACCAAGTGCCGCGCGCTTTCATTAATCGTAATGTCTCGCTGCTTAGATAGGTGCCATGCTCAATACTTCTTGCTCCGGCCAACACGGCGGCGCGAGCGCCCTCATCGCCGTGCGCATGAACCAAGACGGGTAACCCGTGTTTGCTTGCCTCGTCCACTACTACGCGCAACTGACGCTCTGTGTAAACCTGCTGTCGTGGATCAGTGTCAGGTAAGCCGGCACGCTGGGTGCCACGGGTCTTAATAACGTCAACGCCACGGTCAACATTAATATTCACCAGCAGTCGCAATTCGTCATCAGTATTAACGCCATCAGTGAGTGCCACCAACCTAGGGTCTGCAAGAATAGTGTCGTCGAGATTTGGTGTAATATAAATCCCTGCAGCGAAGAACTCAGGGCCGCCAAGCTTGCCCTGTCTAACCAGTTCACGTAACGCTACGTCTTGAAATGAGGTGACACCTGCACTCCGGACAGTTGTAACGCCAGACTCAACTGCCTGTTTGGCACGATCAACGGAATCGATGTGGGTATGCACGTCAAACATGCCCGGCATCAGGTAGTTTCCCTCTGTGTCGACAACCTCGTAGTCGCCTGAAATGTTTACTTCACCTGTTACGATGCGTTCTATCAACCCGTCCCTGACAAACACCGTTACGTCTTTAGTTATCCTATTTCTTGATCCATCGAATAGATTTGCATGCGTGAGCGCAAATGGCCCGCCTTGAGACATTGCCGGTAGCGACGAGATCAGGGATAGGGTAGCTACGATAAACCGTAAAGTATTGGTGACTGTCATAATGTGGCCCATGATGATTTAGTTATTCTAAAATTAGAGTCTCACTCGCTTTGCCAAAGGTCAATGTTATATTTTGCAGACTAACGATAGCCGTCCATAATAATTGCCACATTTTCCAATGATTGATTAGCCTACCTTAGCCGAATAAGCGATCTAATCAAATCAGGAATAGATCGAGGTTGCCACTAGATCGAGGTTCTTAGCCGGACAACCTTCTCGTCTGATTGATAGGCAAAATTAGCATAACGCTGCATCATAAGTCTTCGTTTGTCAATCAACGCCCCTCGCTGATAAGCTGCTACTGACTTGTCTTTGAGTTTATGGGCTAAGGCATGCTCTGCAATGCTTCCATCCAACTCTGTTTTTTCAGCAATATAATCACGAAAGGTAGAACGGAACCCATGAACAGTGATCTGCCCTGCTCTCCCCATTCGCTTTATAACTGATGACATCCCAGCCTGAGACAGGCTCTTACCGTTAGACGTATTTGGAAACACGTACTCGCTGATCTGCTGTAGTTTCACTCCTCTAAGTACGGCGATTGATTGCTCGCTGAGCGGGATTGTATGCCTAACTTTACCCTTCATGCGCTTTGCCGGAATTTCCCATATACCTGCATCTAGATCGAACTCATCCCATGTTGCTTCCAGAACCTCATCAGTTCTATTGGCATTCAAGATCAATAACTCTAATGCTCTTGATACGCACCCATTTTTCTAGACACCCGCTTGGTCCCTAAAATAGTTATTTTCAAACTCCATGGGTGACAAATCACCGTTATTTCCATGGCGTCGTTTTGGATTGTAAAACAGTTCAATATAATTG